>Ga0102590_1001643_pt1 | contig 32026 bp, 33 predicted proteins | sample AraplaMF_Col_mMF_FD_76859 | JGI IMG/M metagenome (GOLD analysis project Ga0102590, IMG submission 76859) | Arabidopsis root microbial communities from the University of North Carolina, USA - plate scrape MF_Col_mMF | ecosystem: Host-associated > Plants > Roots > Endosphere | place: USA... | reverse complement strand
ATTGAAGCTCGCCGATATCGAGAAGCTGTTTGGGCGGCGTTAGTAGGTTCCACACATTCGCTTGTCATCACCCGCGAAAGCGGGTGATCAAGTATTCCAGAGACGTTCGTGAACCGATAGGCCGCGGCGTACTGGATCGCCGGTCAAGCCGGGTGACGACAATGGAAATTCGGGAAGCAGCGGTCATCTGCTCCGCAAAAACACGAACTCCGTGTCGTCGTAGGCGCGCCGCTCCAGTTCTTCAAAACCTTCCGGCGCAGTGAACGCGGCCGCCTTCGCTTCCTCCACCACCAGCAGCGCGCCTGCCGTCAGCCAGCCGCCATCGCGCAGCGAGGCCAGCGCCTGCTCCGCGAGGCCCTTGCCGTAGGGTGGATCGAGGAACACCAGCGAGAACGGCTCGACGGGGTGCGCCGGGCCGAGATTGGTGGCGTCGCGGCGATAAACCTTCGTCACGCCGCCAAGGCCGAGCGACTCGACATTGTTGCGCAACAAGGCGCGGGCTTCCGCGCCGTTGTCGACGAACAGTGTGAATGCGGCGCCGCGCGAGGTCGCCTCGATGCCGAGCGCGCCGGTGCCGGCGAACAGGTCCAGCACGCGGGCGCCCTCGATTGGATTATCATAGGCGTGGATCAGGATGTTGAAGACGGACTCGCGCAAGCGGTCCGCCGTCGGGCGGATCGCCTGCGTGGAGGGCGAGGCCAGATTGCGGCCCTTCAGTCTTCCGCCGACGACACGCATCGCCTGACTACTCGTCGTGCGGCTTCAGATCGCGCTTGCCGTGATAGCCGCGCTTCGGACGGCGCGGCGGGCCGTAGCCGTTGGCCTCGTCCTCGTTGCGCACCCTCGCCTCTTCGCTGCCGGTACGCTGCACCAGCACACGGCGGCCCTTGCGGTCGGCGATCAGCGCGCTCTTGCCGGCCGGCTTGAACGGCTTCTTGCCGCGCGGCGCGTCGTCGTCATCGGCGGATTTTTCGTCCGCCACCGGCCGGTTGAAATCGGCGCCGGCCAGGCTCGCGATCTTCTCGCCGAGCTGCTCGCGCAGCACCCGCGTCTTGACCTCCTCGACCTGGCCCTCCGCAATCTCGCCGAGCTGGAACGGCCCGTAGGAGACGCGGATCAGCCGGTTCACCTCGAGCCCGAGATGGGCCATGACGTTGCGCACCTCGCGGTTCTTGCCCTCGCGGATCGCGAACACGACCCAGACATTGGCGCCCTGGTCGCGCTCGAGCTGCGCATCGATCGGACCGTATTTGACGCCGTCGACCTCGACGCCCTTCTTCAATTCATCGAGCTGCGCCTGCGTCACCTCGCCATGGGCGCGGACACGGTAGCGCCGCAGCCAGCCGGTGTCGGGCAGTTCGAGCGCCCGGGCGAGCCCGCCGTCATTGGTCAATAGCAGCAAGCCCTCGGTGTTGAAGTCGAGCCGGCCGATCGAGATCAGCCGCGGCAGGCCTTCGGGCAGATTGTCGAACACGGTCGGCCGCCCTTCGGGATCGTCATGCGTCGTCATCAGCCCGCGCGGCTTGTGATACATGAACAGCCGCGTGCGCTCGCGCGGCGGCAGCACCTTGCCGTCGACCGCGATCACGTCATTGGCGGTGACGTCGAGCGCCGGCGAATTGATGACGCGGCCGTTGACGGTGACGCGGCCGGCCGTGATCAGCTCCTCGGCGTCACGGCGCGAGGCAAGGCCCGCACGGGCCACCACCTTGGCGATGCGCTCGCCGGCCTTTTTCGGCTTCGGCTCGGCGCGCGGCGCGCGCTTGTCGAAATCCGGCGCGCGTTCGCGATAGACGCCACGGCCGCCGAAGGCAGGGCGCTTTGCAAAAACCCTGCTGTCATCTTCATTGTCGCGGCGCGGACGATCGCCGTAGCGACCCTCGCTGCGCGGATGCTCCTGCCATTCGGTGCGCCCGGCCGGCCGGGCGCGATCGCCGCCACGATCGCTGCGCTCACGCGGACGGTCGAACTTCGGACGATCCTCGCGCGAACGCGAAAACCGCGGACGCTCCTCGCCGGCCCGATCGTCACGCGCGCGATCGAAGCGCGGCCGGTCGAAATTGCGCGCACCCTCGCGCGGGGGGCGGGAATCGCGTCCCCCGCGGTCGTCGCGCTTCTGCCACGGCTTGTCGTCGCCCCGTTGGGGCCGGTCGCCAAAATCCTTGCGCGGCCCGCGCGAAAACCGCTTCTCGCCATCGCGCGACGGGCGGTCGCCAAAAGGCCGATCGCCGCGCGGACGGTCGCCGTCTTTCCGGAAACCTTCACCCCGCGGCGTGTAGGGACGCTTGTCGCCGAATTTCTTGTCTTGAAAGCGGCCGGCCGGGCGGGCGTCGTCCCGGTCGCGTCGCGGCGGGCGCGCGTCACGATCGAAGTTCGGCCGGTCGCCGCGCGGCTTGAACGGACGCTTCTCGCCATCGCGATCCTCACGCGGACGAAAATCCTTGCGCGGCCCACGCTCTCCGGAGTCGCGCTTGCGATCTCCGGAGTCGCGCTTGCGATCCCCGAAGTCGCCGCGGGGACGGTCATCCCGGTTGAAGCGCTGCGGCCGATCGCCAAAATCCCGGCGCGGCGGACGATCATCGCCATCGCGCTTGCCGGCATAGGGCTTCTTGCCAAACGGCTTCGCGCCCTCGGACTTGCCGGCATAGGGACGCCGCTCGCCGTCATCCCGGGCGCCAAATCCGCGCTTGGCGAATTTCTTCTCCGGCCCCCGCGCCGCCCCCGAGCGGCCCTTGTTGTCGCCGGCGCGGCCCTTGCCGTCGCCGGCGCGGCCTTTGCCGCCTCCGGGACGGTCACGCCGGCCGCGGGAATCGTTGTTTTTGTCGTTATCGCGGGGCATGAATGTTCTCTTGGGTCCGAATAAAATGGCCATCAGGCGGGTCGGGATGGGCTGTCAAAGCGATAACGCGCGCGCACGTCGCGCAGGGCGCATTCTCACGCAAAACCGGCATCCACGTTTGCTGAAGGCGGCCCTCTTAGCAGGTTTATTCCAATGATACGAGGCATGACTGCCCCTTCTTTCATGGATTTGGCGCTGAAAACGGCCGAAAACGCCGGAAAAGCCGGCGAAGTTCCGATCGGCTGCGTGATTGTGAGGGATTACGAGGTGATCGCCACCGCCGGCAACCGGACCCTGACCGATTGCGACCCCACGGCGCATGCCGAAATCCTGGCGATCCGGCAGGCGGCCGAGGCCATCGGCACCGAGCGGCTGGTCGATTGCGACCTCTATGTCACGCTGGAGCCCTGCACCATGTGCGCCGGCGCGATCTCGTTCGCCCGTATCAGGCGGCTCTATTACGGCGCCGCCGATCCCAAGGGCGGCGCGGTGGATTCCGGCGTGCGGTTCTTTGCGCAGCCGACCTGCCACCATGTGCCGGAGGTCTATTCGGCGGTCGGCGAGAACAGGGCGGCGACGCTGCTGCGGGAATTTTTCAGGGAGCGGCGGTAGGCCGCAAGGACCCACACTCCGCTGTCATCATCCGCGAAAGCGGATGATCCAGTGTTCCAGAGACGGTCGTTATTGACCGAGAAGCCGCGGCGTACTGGATACCCGCCTTCGCGGGTATGACAGCCTTTGTCTTGGCTACGCCGCCGTAAAAAACTCCCGCAATAACTTCGCCGTCGCGTCCGGATTCTCCTCCGGCAGAAAGTGCCCGGAATCCACCGGCGCGCCGCGCACATTCGTCGCCCATTTCTTCCACGTATCGAGCGGCGTCGTCGCCGCGGACGCAACGCCGGCATCGCCCCACAGCGCCAGCATCGGGACCGTGATCTTTTTGCCGGCGTCGAAATCGGCCTTGTCGTTCGCATAATCGGCATAGGCACCGGCGCGATAGTCCTCGCACATCGCGTGGATGCGGGCGGGATCGCGGAACGGCGCGAGGTAATGCTCCAGCGCGCGCGGGTCGATGGCATCCAGCGTCTTCGACTTGGTCTGGCTCGCCATCTTGTACTTCAGGAAAAATTCGCCGTTGCTCGCGATCAGCGTCTCCGGCAGCGGATGCGGCTGCGCCAGGAACGCCCAGTGGTAGATCTTCAGCGCCGAAAGCCGGTTCAGCTTCTCCCAGTAATCATAGGTCGGCGCGATATCGAGCACGGCGAGTTTTGACAGCCGGCCGGGATGATCGAGCGCCAGACGATACGACACGCGGCCGCCGCGATCGTGGCCGGCGAGCGCGAAATGCACATGACCGAGCTGCTCCATCGCCTCCACCATCGCCTTCGCCATCGCACGCTTGGTGTAGGGCGTGTGATTGTCGTCGGTGCGCGGCATGTCCGACCAGCCATAGCCCGGCAGATCGGCGATGATCAGCGTGAACTGGTCCGCGAGCTGCGGCGCGACCGGATGCCACATCACATGCGTCGAGGAAAATCCGTGCAGCAGCAGCAGCGGCGGTCCCTTGCCGCCGACGCGCGCGAAGATGCGCCCTGACGAGGTGTTGATCCATTCGGACGCATATCCCGGAAAGAGATCGGCAAGATCGGGCATGGGCGCTCCCTTCAGGCTGCGGCGGTTGCTTCAAACTTTGTTTGCCGTTGCCGCCTCCAAACCGCAGGTTTATGCCATCCCTCAAGTCCGACCAACAGGAACCAGAGGAAACCAGCGATGTCGATCGATTTCGAAATCCCCGCCGAGGCCAAGGCGATCCGCGAAAAGGTCCGCAAATGGGTGCATGAGGAGTGCATTCCCGCGGAGAAGGAACTCGATACCAAGCCGCTCGCCGAAGTACTGGGACCGCTGCGGGCGAAAGCGCGCGCGCGGGGCCTGTGGTGCCCGTGGGTGCCGAAGGAGTATGGCGGCATGGGCCTCGGCCCGCTGGCCAACGCACTGGTGCAGATGGAGCTCGGCGAGAGCATGCTGGGCGCGCTCTCGATGAACACGCAGGGGCCCGACGACGCCTCGATGATGACGATCCTCGCCCACGGCACGGAATATCAGAAGGAGAAGTTCCTCAAGCCCCTGCTCAACGGCGACAAGCGCATCTGCTTCTCGATGACGGAAAAGGCCGCCGGCGCCGACGCCACGGGCATGCAGACGACCGCCGTGAAGGACGGCAACGAGAACTACATCCTCAACGGCGAGAAGTGGTTCTCCTCCTCCGCCAGCGTCGCCGACATGGCGCTGGTGATGGCCAAGACCGATCCGAACGCGCCGCGCCACAAGCAGTATTCCACCTTCCTCGTCGAGCTGCCGAACCCCGGCTACAGGATCAAGCGCAACGTCGCCAACATGGCGATCGAGGGGCCGCATGACGATATCCTGCACGGCGGCCACTCCGAGATCGAGATCAGGGATCTGGTGGTGCCGGCCGACAATCTGGTCGGCGGCGAAGGCAACGGCTTTGCGATGGGCCAGCACCGTCTCGCCTATGGCCGTCTGCGCCATGGCATGCACAACGTCGCCAAGGCGCAGCGCGCGCTCGACATGGCGGCGGCTCATGTCACCAAGCGCTCGACCTTCGGCCAACTGCTCGCCGACCGCCAGGCGGTGCAGTTCATGCTCGCCGATTGCGCCAGCGAACTCTATATCGGCCGGCTGATGCTGCTGCACATCGCCTACAAGGCGGAGAAGGGCCTCGATATCAGGCAGGAGAACTCGATCGCAAAAATCTTCCATGCGCATATGGTGCACAAGGTGATCGACACCGCGATCCAGCTCCACGGCGCGCTCGGCTTCAGCCAGGATACGCCGCTGGCGAAGTGGTACACCCAGGTGCGCTCGCAGCGGCTGGTCGACGGCCCCGACGAAGTGCACAAGTGGAAGATCGGCAAGAACGTCATCAAGGCGTTCCGCGAGCATGGCACCACCGCGAGCGCAGCCGGCGGGGATTTGCTGTAGTCGTCATTGCGAGCCAACGGGTCGCGCGAATGCGCGCCCGATGACAGGCTCCCGAAGCAATCCACATCTCCGTGCGGGGATGGATGGATTGCTTCGTCGCTTCGCTCCTCGCAATGACGGAGAAGGCGGCTAGCCCCTCTCCGCCTCCACCGCCTGCCAGGCGATGTCACGGCGGCAGAAACCGTCCGGCCATTTGATGCGATCGACGGCCTGATAGGCGCGCTCTCTCGCTTCCGTCACCGTCTTCCCCATCGCGCAGACGTTCAGCACACGGCCGCCATTGGCGACGATGCGGCCATCCTTGGCCGCGGTGCCGGCATGGAAGATTTCGACACCGTCGATCTTCCCGGCCTCATCGAGGCCTTCGATGGGCGTGCCCTTCTTGTAATCGCCGGGATAGCCCTTGGCCGCCATCACCACCGTCAGCGCCGGATCGGGGAACCAGCGCAGATCGAAATTCTTCAACTGCCCATCGCAGGACGCCAGAAACGCCGGCACGATATCAGACATCATCCGCAGCATATGCACCTGGCACTCGGGATCGCCGAAGCGGACGTTGTATTCGAACAGCTTTGGCCCCTGCTCGGTCAGCATCACGCCGGCATAGAGCACGCCGCGAAACGGCGTGCCGCGCCGCTTCATGCCGGCGACCGTCGGCAGGATGATCCGCGACATGATCTGGTCGTGAATTTCAGCCGTCACGAACGGCGTCGGCGAATAGGCACCCATGCCGCCGGTGTTCGGCCCCTCGTCGCGGTCGAACACGCGCTTGTGGTCCTGCGCCGAGGCGAGCGGGATCGCGGTCTCGCCGTCGCATAGCGCGAAGAAGCTGATCTCGCGGCCGACGAGGCATTCCTCGATCACGACCTCGGCGCCGGCCGCGCCGAACGCACCGTCGAACATCATGGCGATTGCAGCTTCTGCCTCGCCCAGCGTCTTCGCCACCACGACGCCCTTGCCGGCCGCGAGGCCGTCGGCCTTGATCACGATCGGTGCGCCCTGCGCGCGAACATAGGCCAGCGCATCGTCGGCATTATCCAAGCGCCGATAGGCCCCCGTCGGAATATTGAACTCGCTGCAGAGATCCTTGGTAAATCCCTTCGAGCCCTCGAGCTGGGCCGCCAGCCTGTTCGGCCCGAACGCCTTGATGCCGGCCACGGCGAGATCATCGACAATGCCCGCCACCAGCGGCGTCTCCGGGCCGACCACCACGAGATCGACGGCGTTGCTCTTGCAGAACGCGATCACCGCGGGATGATTGGCGGCATCGAGCGCCACGCATTCGGCCTCGCGCGCGATGCCGGCATTGCCGGGGGCGCACCACAATTTGGTAAGCAGCGGGGAAGCGGCAATCTTCCATGCGAGAGCGTGTTCGCGGCCGCCGGAACCGAGCAGGAGAATCTTCATGACCTGAGCCAGATGCGGGGATGAGATGCGGCTTCGGTCGCACAAAACGCCCCCTCACCGCAAGGGGATATCAACAGCCGTCATTCCCGCGCGGCGCGACGCGACGGGCCCGGAATGACGGCCCTTATTTGGCGCCGGAAGCGGCGATGATTTCCTGCAGCGTCGCGACATGGCGGGCGAAAGCGGCCCGCCCGGCAGCGGTGGCGGTCACCGTGGTCTGCGGCTTCTTGCCGACAAAGGCCTTTGCCACGGTAACATAGCCCGCCTTCGACAGGGTCTCGATATGGGCGCCGAGATTGCCGTCGGTGGCGCCGGTCAGCTTCTTCAGCCGTACGAATTCCAGCCCGAGCGGTCCCGGCAAGGCGTTGAGCGCCGCCATGATCTTCAGCCGCAAGGGCTGATGAATGATGTCGTCGAGTTCGGCCATCGCTTCAGATCCGACGCATCCAGAGGCCACCGGCAATCAACCCACCGCCATGTGCCACCGCCATCCACAGCAGGAACGCCGCGCCAGCATAGTAGTAACCGATCAGCGTCAAGGCGGTCGTGCAGGCTGCGATCACGATGAAGGCGTAACCGAACCACAGGCCGGCGATTGCATAAAACAGCATCCCATAGAGCGCCCAGAACACGATCATCTGGCGCGGCCCGAAATGGCCGAGCCAAATCGAGCAATAGACACCGAACACGCCGATCAGGAGGAAAGAGATGAACGAACGGATCGGGAAGTTGCGGGCGCCGGAGCGGATATTGATGGAGAAGCCTATTGCGGTGCTGATCGCGAGGCCAAGCAGATTGCTGACCGTCCAGATCGCGTAACCCTGACGCGGCCAGGTGTAGTTGACGATGTAAGTTGCAAACAGCAGCACGCCCCACATCACGATGATGAGGCTGGCGATCTGGTAAATCCGCGACTGACGGACGCGCTGGACGATGTCATCGATATCGCTGAGCGCCGCGCTCGCCTGCTCGCTGTCGATCATGACGGCACTCCGCTCTGCCCGGCCAGATGTGCCGGCACCGCTGGCGCTTCCGGTGGCGGCCGATGCTTCGCTATTACGACATAGGCGATCGCCATCGTCACAACCGATACGACCAGGGCCGTCAATCCGACCTGCTCCCGCGTCGTCAGTGGCAGCAGACGTATCGCTATGTTGATCGCTGCCGCCGACATTAGCGATACATAGGACCAGGCGATGAAGTAATAGTGGGTCGTTCGCCAATTCGCCGGCCGCGGCGTGCGCAAGAGCGGAACGATCGCCAGCACAATGAGGGCGAAGTTCACGATCGCGGCGACATGGAACGCGTTGAAGTGGCCGTTGAACCGATAGAGCAACAAGGTTGTGCCGTCGGAGACCAGCATGGCGTAGACGTAGAAATAGCCACGCGCCCGATGGCCGGCGCCGCGCTTCGGGCGCAGGAACTGGATCAGCCCGGCGGCGATGCACAGTATCGCCAGTGCTGCATGGACCGCGCTCGCAGGCGTCAAATGCGCGATCATGGTCAGCTCCCGGCCGCGCCGCGGGTAGCGATGTCGTCGGCGACGATCGTGACGGCCTTGCGCGACGCCACGATGCCCATGTGATCGGTGCCATCGATCAGTTTGACGTCGACCGCGGGCGCTATCGGCTGGACAGCTTCGGCGTATTTGTCCGCGAGCATCAATTCATCGTCGGCGCCGGAGAAGATGGTGAGCGGCTTCGTCACGTGCGCGAGATCGCGGCGGTAGTCGCCGCGGACCGCGAAATTGCGCATCAAGCGATCCGTATAGGTGCCGGTGAGATTCTTCTCGGAATTGGCCGGAACCGCGAAGGCCAGCACGGGAAGCGCCTCGCAGCAATTGATGCCGGCGCCCCGTAGCGCCGTCAGGGCGATGATGCGCGGAACGTCGGCATTCGCCCAGCCGCCGGAATTCGGCCGCGTGGTCGGCGCGCTGTAACCGAGATAGGGCGCCAGCAGCACGGTGCGCTCGAACAGGTTCTGGATCGGCGAGCCGGCGACACGCAGCGCAAAGCCGCCGCCGGAAGAGTGGCCGATCAGCGTGATCGGCGAAGCGGGCCGCGTCTTGCGGATGACCCCGACGAAATCGGCGAGATCGTCCTCGAGCTGGCCGACATAGCCGATATCGCCGCGGGTGCCGGAAACGCCGTGGCCGCGGATGTCGAGCGCAAACGTCTCGACACCGCGCGACGCCAGCGCCCCCGAGAGCACATGGATCGTACCGCCGCTGGAGCCCGAGGAGCCGTGGATCACGATCGCAATCCGCCCGGTCGACGCGCCGCCCACCCCATAATGGCGGAAGCCGAGCGAGCTGCCGTCGCGGGCCTGGTAGCGCTCGACGGCGGGCAGACCGGACAGGTCGACCGTGCCGCGCACGCGCGAGATCGACTGCAGCTCCGGCGGGCGCTGGAGCGGCCAAGCCAGCATCGCCAGCACGACCACCGCCAGCGCACCGATCGCACACAGCGCCCATTTCAGGGCGCTCAGGCCGCCCCGCATCAGCCGTCCGAACATGGCCAACTCCTCAGCTTTGCCTGAATATAGAGAACTCTATAATACAGAGTTCTCGGCAATGCAAGCCGGGCTGGCGCGGGCGGCCGAAATCCTTACTTTGCGAACGCAGCCCCAAACACCCGAATCGATTTGTGATGCCCGCCGAACCGCTTGCCAACGCGCCCGAATTCACCGTCTCCGAGCTCTCCTCCGCCCTGAAGCGGACGGTGGAGGACCGCTTTGGCCATGTCCGCGTCCGCGGCGAGATCTCCGGTTTCCGGGGGCCGCACTCCTCGGGCCATTGCTATTTCGCGCTGAAGGACGAGAGCGCCAAGATCGAGGCGGTGGTCTGGAAATTCGTCCATGCCCGGATGCGCTTCAAGCCGCAGGAAGGGCTCGAGGTCATCGCCACCGGCAAGCTCACGACCTATCCGAACTCCTCAAAGTACCAGATCGTCATCGACTCGATCGAGCCGGCCGGCATCGGCGCGCTGATGGCGCTGATGGAGGAGCGCAAGAAGAAGCTTGCCGCCGAGGGCCTGTTCGACGAGGCGCGCAAGCAATTGCTGCCCTGGCTGCCGGAAGTGATCGGCGTCGTCACCTCGCCGACCGGCGCTGTGATCCGCGACATCCTGCACCGGCTGCAGGACCGGTTTCCCCGCCGGGTGCTGGTGTGGCCGGTGAAGGTGCAGGGCGAAGGCTCGGCCGAGCAGGTCGCCGCGGCGATTCGCGGCTTCAATGCGCTGCCCGAAGGCGGGCGCATCCCGCGGCCCGATCTCTTGATCGTCGCGCGCGGCGGCGGCTCGCTGGAGGACCTGTGGTCGTTCAACGAGGAGATCGTGGTTCGCGCCGCCGCCGACAGCATGATCCCGCTGATCTCCGCCGTCGGCCATGAGACCGATATCACGCTGATCGATTTCGCCGCCGACAAGCGCGCGCCGACGCCGACGGCGGCCGCCGAAATGGCCGTTCCGGTGCGCAGCGAATTGTTCGCCGAGATCGAAAGCCTGGCGCGGCGCACGATGGTGTGCTGGCAGCGCGGCCAGGAGAGCCGCCGCAACGAGTTGCGCGCCGCCGCCCGCGCGCTGCCGAGCCTGAGCGAACTGCTCGCGATCCCGCGGCAACGGCTTGACCATCTCGGCGCCGCCCTGCCCCGCGGGCTGAAGGCCAATACCCACGCCCATCACCGCCGGTTCTCGCAAGTGAGCGCCGGGCTGACGCTGAAAGTGCTGCATGGGCAGGTCGCGCAGGCCAACCACCGCCTCACCGTGTCGGGCGAACGCATCCGCCTTTCCGCCCGCGCGCTGCTGCGCCACCGGCGCGAACGCTTTGCGGGGCTCGAGGTCAGGCTCAAGGCCTCGAAGCTCTCCAACGCCCAGGCGCAGCGCACCGCCATTGCGCGCGACCGCGAACGGACCCAGCGGCTGGCCGAGCGTGCTCGCCGCGCGCTTCTGACCGCGCTGCAGCGGCTCGATGCGCGCGTTGCCCATAGCGGCCAATTGCTGTCGGCGCTGTCCTATCGCGGCGTGCTCGCCCGCGGCTTTGCGCTGGTCCGCGACGAACACGGCCACGCCGTCCATGCCGCCGCTGCGGTCGGACCGAACGCGCGTCTGTCGATCGAATTCGCCGACGGCAATGTCGGCGCTACCGCCGATGCGGACCGCCCGGCCGCGACCGCGAGCCCTGCCAGATCGCCCACGCGCGACGCCAAGCCGGCCGCGCCGAAGCGCCTGGCAAAACCGGTCGATCAGGGAAGCCTGTTCTAGAGCATGATCCGGAAAAGTGTGAAGCGGTTTTCCGAAAAGATCATGCTCAAACAGAGACCTAAAGCGCGATGACGATTCATCCAAATCTCATCGCGCTTTAGCTAGCGCCCGAGCCACTCGGTGACGCGCTCCTGCGCATCCTTGCGCGCGTCCGCATCGGTGCCGATGTGACCGCGTTCAGGCAGTGCGGCGTCTGCGCCTGCGATCGCCCGCAGTGGAAGGTTGGCGCGGTCGAAGTCGTGGGCCGCGCCGGGATAGACGATGATCCGCGCCAGCGCACTGCGGCCCCTCGCCCCATCCACCACCTGGCGGCAGGCCGACGGCGAGCTGACGTCGTCCTTGGCGCCGATCAACAGCAGCGTCGGCACGCGCGTGCTCCAGCCGAGGCCGGACGAGACCCGGCAATCCGGATAGAATGCGATCGCCGAGCGGAAGTCCGGCTCGATACCGCGCGCCGACGATTGCGGGCGCACCGTCCACAGCACCGCGCTGGCGCCGTTCGCCCATCCGATCAGGCTGATACGGTCTCGCGCGACCCAGGGCTGCTGCAACAGCCATTGCCGCGACGCATTGACGTCCGCCACCCGCTCGCGGCGGGCCAGCACGCGGCGCTCCTTCACGTTCACGCGGCACTGCGGGCCGAGTTCGCGCGAACCGTAGCTGTCCGGCAGCAGCACGGCATGACCGGTCTTCAACAGTTGCTCCGCCCAGTCACGATAGCGCGCCAGCACCGGCTCCGACTGCGCTCCCAAACCACCGCAGCCGTGAAGCGCGATGACGGTGGGAAACGGCCCCATGCCGTCAGGCTTATAGAGCTGGGCGTGCAAGGTCAGGCTGACCGCGGGAATATCGACCTGCTCCGGCGCCGGCAGCGGCGCAGCACTCGCCATGCAGGGCACAGCGAAGAGCGTCAGGGATAGCGCTACCGATAAAAAACGCATATTTGGGCCGGATTGTTGTGGCACCGCGGGCACAGTAAAATTAAAGCTACCATGCGCCCTGGCGCAAAATCATCACAAGTCGGTGGGTTTCCGGGGCGGACAGTACGACCTATTTATGATAGATCGAATTTTTGAAAATACACCTTAAGGCCAACCCGCGCGGGACGGCCGAGCGGAGAATTTGACGGTGCTCAACAAGTTCGGCCCCTCGGGCCATGGCGAAGCGCAGGTGCAGTATCTCGATGGCGATTTCCGCGTGATCTCGCCCGGAACCTATGTGCGCTGCGCCATCACCGATGTGCGAATCCCGCTCGACGAATTGAAGTACTGGAGCGTCGATTTGCAGGAGGCCTATTCGGTCCCGGACGCGGTGCTGCAGCGGCATTTTCCCGGCGCGCTGAAGGACTAGGATTGCGGGGTGGGCAAAGCGCGACGTGCCCACCATGTTCTTGCACCGCTACTGTGATGGTGGGCACGCGGAGCCTGTCCTCGGGCGCGCATTCGCGCGACCCGGTGGCTTTGCCCACCCTACGGCTTCTCGCGCGCCTTGAACAACCGGTCCGCGACGAACTTGCGCAATAGCGCCGGATCGTCGAATTCCAGCGTCACCGCAAACGGCACGATTGGCTGCGCCTTGTCACGCAGCCGCGCGAGATCCTTCTCCGTCGTCACCAATGTCAGCCCGTCGCGCTTGGCCGCGGCGATCAGGCTCTCGATTTCGCCTTGCGAATATGGGTGGTGATCGGCGAAGGCCTGCTCCCCGGCGACATCGATGCCACTGGCGCGCAGCGTGTTGAAGAAGCGCGTGGGATCGCCGATGCCGGCGAAGGCCAGCACGCGCTTGCCGCGCAGTGAAGCGACCTGCGCTTGATCCGGCCGCAGACGCGCGCGAAGCACCGGCTTGCCTTGGCCGGCTATCTCGGCCGCCACTGGCGCAGCGGCGGCGCCATCGCCGACGATGATCAGCGCATCGGTGCGCGCCAGTTGCGGCCGCAGCGGCGCGCGCAGCGGACCTGCCGGGAATACCTGCCCGTTGCCGAGCCCGCGCTCGCTGTCGATCACGATCAGGGACGCATCCTTGACGATCGCAGGGCTCTGGAAGCCGTCATCCATCAGGATCACGCTCGCGCCCTGCGACCGCGCCAGCGGCACGCCGTCGGCACGCTTGCGCGAGACGACGACCGGCAAATGAGCCGCCAGCATCAACGGCTCGTCGCCGACATCGGAGGCCGCATGCCTGCCAGGATCGACCCTGACCGGCCCGCGCAATTCGCCGCCATAGCCGCGGCTGAGCACGACCGGCGTTTCGCCGAGTTCGCGCAACAGTTTCGCCAGCGCCAGCACTGTCGGCGTCTTGCCGGCGCCGCCGACGTGGTAATTGCCGACGCAGAGCACGGGAATGCCGGCGTTCAATCCCCTGCGCTGCAGGCGCCTGGCAGCGACGGCGCCATAGAGCGCACCGAGCGGTTTCAATAGATGCGAGTTGAGCGAAGCGGGGCCGTGCCAGAAGCCCGGCTCACGCATTGGCGGCTCCCATCTCGATCCGCAATTGCAACAGATACGGCTCGAGCGCGGAGAGCGTCCGCTCCAGCGCGCCGCCGAGCTGTCCGACCACGCGTTCGGAGGCGGTGAGCACGGCCTCGCGCGCCTTGGGATCGGCGAGCATCTGCCCGAACTGCTTCACCAGCGCTTCCTGCGTATCGGCCCGCCGCGCGCCGCCGGCCGAATCGAGCGCGTCATAGACGTCGGTGAAGTTGAAGACGTGCGGCCCGTGAACGACCGAGGCGCCGAGCTTGATCGCCTCGATCGGGTTCTGCCCGCCATGCTCGACCAGGGAGCCGCCCATGAACACGATCGGTGCCAGGCGGTAGAACAGTCCGAGTTCGCCCATGGTGTCGGCGACATAGATGTCGGTCGTGGCGGTCGGCAATTCCTCGCGCGAGCGCAGGCTGGGATTGAGGCCGGAGGCCGCGATCATACGGGCGATGGCCTCGCCGCGGTCGGGATGCCGCGGCACGATCACGGTCAGAAGCCCCGGGAAGAATCCGGAGAGCGTCCGGTGGGTCTCGGTCAGGATCTCTTCCTCGCCGGGATGCGTCGAGGCCGCGACCACGACCGGGCGGCCGCGCGTCATCGACATCAGCATATCGAGCTTGTTGCCGTCGGCCGGCGGCGCGGGAACGTCGAGCTTGAGGTTTCCCGTGACCACCACATTGGGACAGCCGAGCGTCGAAAAGCGGTCCGCGTCGGTCTGCGACTGCGCCAGGCAAACATCGAACTTCTCGAGCAGCGCGGAGATGGTCCCCTGGACCCGCTGCCAGCGCGGGAACGAGCGCTGCGACATCCGTCCGTTGATCAAGACCATCGGCAGCCGCCGCGCGGCGCTCGACAGGATCAGGTTCGGCCACAGGTCCGATTCGATGAACAGCGCGAGCGAGGGCCGCCAGTGATTGAGGAAGCGCGTGACGTAACGCGGCGAGTCGTAGGGCACGTATTGGTGGATGACGTCAGGCGGAAATCGCTTGGCGACGATCGCAGCCGACGTCACCGTGCCCGAGGTCAGGAGGATGCGCAGATTGAGCGCACGCAGCCGCTCGATCAGCGCCGCCGCCGCCAGCACTTCACCGACACTGGCGCCGTGAATCCACACCAGCGGACCCGCGGGGCGTACGTCGGCGCTGAGGCCGCGGCGTTCGCCGATCCTCGCGGGATCTTCCTTGCCGAGTTTCAACCGCCGGCTGATCACCGCAGGCGACAACGGCACCATCGCGAACGACAGTTTCCGGTAGACGCGGAGCGTCATCGGCAGCGAATTAGCCAAGAGCGGCCTCCGGACGCCCGACGGCGGCATAGGCGCGACGGGTTGCTTCATTCAGATAAGCTTCTACCTGAAGACGCAATTTTTCCATAGTCTCGGCATCGGCATCGGGCGGAACATGTACAGCTTCGATGCCGACCAGCGCACCGCGCCCGAATGGCAAATTAATGGTGGTAGAGTCCCAGTTCTTCAACCGGATGAACCTGGAGGTCACCATCGCAAAGGGCATGATCGGCCGCCCGGACTCGCGCGCCAGCATGATGACGCCGAGCCCTGTAACCCGCGCGCGCTTCGGCACGTCGGCCGTCGTTGCGACGTTCCAGCCGTCCTCCAGCGCCTGCAGCATCTCGCGGAAGGCGCCGACGCCGCCCTTGCGGTGAAACGCGCCGCCATGATCGCCGGAGCCGCGGATGGTTCCGATGCCGAGCCGCTCGGCGGCAATCGCATTGAATTCGCCGTCGCGGTGCCGCGAGATCAGGACCTTGGCGCGGTAGCTTTCCTTGGTCTTGATGAACGGCGTCATGAAATGCTGGCCGTGCCAGAACGCGAAGATCGCCGGCATTTCCGGCTCGACCTGCGCATAGACGTCGGCCGGCTCATAGCTGAAGCGATTGGTCAGCCAGACCAGCCGCAGATATTCGGCCGCAAGCACACCCAGTGCGCGCTGAACGAAGGTGCTGCGCAGCAAATCGCGAAGGAGACGTTTCAACTGGATTACTTCGCGTCTTGACCTGGATCGAGCAGCCGGTGGAGGTGAACCACGAAGTAGCGCATGTGGGCATTGTCCACGGTCTGTTGCGCCTTCGCCTTCCAGGCCGCGAGAGCGGATGCGTAATTGGGATAGACGCCGACGATGTCGACCTGGTCGAGGTCCTTGAACGTGACGTGTTCGAGATCGGTCAGCTCGCCGCCGATGACGAGATGCAGCAGTTGCTGCGGGGCATTATCTGGCATGATGGTCTTTCCTAACGAAATGCCCGGCAAGCAGGAGCGATACTATGAATCGCGGTATGAACGGGATGATTTGTGGCACCGATTTCGACCTAATCAGGGCAACGGACGATCCCGGAAATGCTCGACAATGTGCGCATGTCGATCGTGTCCCGCCGCCACCAGCACCCCGTGCACCACCTCCCGGCGATTATACTCAATCGCATCCCCCGAAAGCGCGGTCATTCTACCATTCGCTTCCTGCACGATCAAATTCGCCGCGGCAAGATCCCAATCGCGGCTCTGGCCGCCTGCAAAAGCGGCATCGAGGCTGCCATCCGCGACCCGGCACAGCCTGAGCGCCAGCGATCCGATTCGCGGATGCAGCGTGATGTCGCCGGGCGAAGTGCTCAGCCGCTGCACCAGCGGCTTCGGCCCGGCCATGCGGGAAAAATCCAGCTCAGTACCTGCGGTTGCGCGCACCGGCTTTTCGTTATGGGTGGTGCCCTGCCCGCGCACCGCGAAGAAGTACTCATCGGTCGCAGGCGCGAACACCGCCGCCAGCACCGGCATCGAGCCCGCGACCAGCGCCACGCTGACGCACCAGTCCTCGCGGCCGGCGAGGTAGGCGCGCGTGCCGTCGATCGGATCGACGATCCAGACCAGTTCCTTGCCGAGTCGCGAATCGTCGTCGACGCTTTCTTCCGAGAGCCAGCCATAATCCGGCGTCGCCGCGCGCAGCCGCCGTTCGACGAGGTCGTTGACGGCGATGTCGGCCTCGGACACCGGCGACGAGGCGCCCTTGATCCAGTTCTTCAGCTCGGTGCGAAATAGCGACAGCGCCAGCGCGCCGGCTTCGCGCACGGTATCGCGCAGCAGTGCCGCGTCGCGCGTCCAGATCAGCTCGGCGGTATCAGCGTCCGCCAAGCGTCAGGCCCTCGATGCGCAGCGTCGGCGCGTTGACGCCGTAGCGGAATTCCAGGTCGTTGGCGGGAACCAGCGATTTGAACATCGGCAGCAGATGGCCCGCAATGGTCACCTCGCTGACGGGGTATGTGATCTCGCCGTTCTCGATCCAGAAGCCGGAGGCGCCGCGGCTGTAATCGCCGGTGACGCCGTTGACGCCGGAACCGATCAGGTCCGTGACGTAAAAGCCCTGCTTGATGTCGGAGATCAATTCCTTCGGCGTCATCGTGCCCGGCTCGAGATGCAGATTAAACGATCCCGGCGAGGGCGAGGACGAGACGCCGCGATGGGCATGCCCGGTCGTGACCAGCCCGAGCTCGCGCGCGGTGGCGCAGTCAAGCAGCCACGTGGTCAGCACGCCTTCGTCGATCAGCGCGTGCTTCTTCACCTTGACGCCCTCGGCATCGAAGGTCTGCGAACGCAGGCCGCGCACCCGAAGCGGATCGTCGATGATGCGGATGTTCCTGGCGAACAGCTGCTCGCCCATCCGGTCTTTCAGAAAGCTCGTCTTGCGCGCGATCGAGGCGCCGTTGATGGCGCCGACGAGATGACCGACCAGCGATCCGGCAACGCGGGGATCGTACACCACCGGCACCTTGCAGGTTTCGACCTTGCGCGGATTGGCGCGCGCCACGGTGCGCTCCCCGGCCCGGCGGCCGACGCTTTCCGGCGAATCGAGGTCGGAGGCATGCGGCGCGGAGGTGAAATCGTAATCGCGCTCCATGCCGGTACCTTCGCCTGATATCGCGGTCATCGAGATGCCGTGGCTCGAGCGCAGATAGGAGCCATGGAAGCCGGTCGAGGTCACCAGCACCATGCCGCCGATGCCGCTCGAGGCGGACGCGCCGCCCGATTTGGTTACGCCCTTGACCGCAAGGCCCGCGGCTTCCGCCTCGCAGGCGCGGCGTTCCAGCTCGGCGGTATCAGGAACGGTGCGGTCGAGCACGTCGAGATCGGCGAACTCGTGCGCCAGCAGCGCGGGATCGGCGAGGCCGACATATTTGTCGTCAGGCGCGACGCGGGCCATCGCGACCGCCCGCTCGGCGAGCTTGGCGATGCCGTCGCCGGAAATGTCGTTGGTCGAGACCACCGCCTGGCGCTGGCCGACCAGCACCCGCAGGCCGACATCGTCGCCTTCCGATCGCTCGGATTCCTCGACCCGGCCGTCGCGCACCTCGACCCCTTGCGAGACGCCGCGCACCGCGACCGCATCGGCGGCATCCGCGCCGGCGCGTTTGGCGGCCTCGACCAGACGCTGCGCCAGCGTCGAGAGCGCCGATTGATCGAACAGGCCGGAGGTCTCAGCCGCCTTCGAAAGCGATGACGTCGTGGATGGTGAAGAGTTCACAAACAAAATCCCTGACATTGAGGGGAGCGGGAACGCAAATCGACGAGGCCTTCAGATGTGCCTGATTCACAGGGATTTCAAGCATTTTGCGCCGCCAAATGCCAAACAATTTCGGCATTTGCGCAAGGTCTCGTCAATCATGCGTGCCAAGGTCTTGTCAATCATGCGGGGAGATCAGGGGCAGGTGACGTCTCCTTAACCAGGCTTTTTAAGGCGAAACGGGAATCGCTCGGCTAAGGTCTCACGCATCGACCGGGAACATAATCCCGGCGGGGAGATGAGAGCCGTGAGGCGTCAAACAGCAACAAGCGGGACCAATCCCGCCGGGTCGAGCCGCGCACTGCGGCTCGACCCTCTTTCTCTACCGCTCAGCTTCCATGCGCACGACACCCGCGCAGACGGCGGCGTGCGAAAAATCGAGCTTCATCGCGAACGCGTGGTGCTGCACCGTGCCGTCCAGGGCATGCGGATGGCCATCAACGTCCGCGTCAGCGACTTTCTCGGCGTCGCCTTGCGCGGCCTCGACGACGCGGCGCAGATGCTGGTGCTGGCACATCGCGATCCCTCGCTGAATATTCCCTTGTGCGTCAGCTCCGACCACGAGGAAATCGCCACCGCCTGGCAGATGTGGAGCGACATCCTCGCCCTGCCGCTGCTCGCCGAAGACGACGATCGAGAACCGGCCGCCCGCCGCCGCCGGCACAACGCGATCCGTGGCCGCCGCCCGAAATTCCTGATGCGCCGCCGGCTCGGCAACCTGCCCAACACCGACACCATCCATCGCGACGAGCGCGAGATCATCGCGCGCGACTAAAGCGGGATGACTTTTCTTCGAAAAATCATCCCGCTCTATCTCTTTGATTTGAGCATGATCTTTTCGGAAAACCGGTTTCCACTTTTCCGGATCATGCTCTAGCATCGTTTCCTCAAGGTCGCGTGGACTGCCATGCCAATCTACGTCTGGCTTGTCGTCTTTCACCCGATTTTGGTCACCCTTCCTGCCCTGATCGTGCTTGTGCTTCTGCTCAGATGGACGGGATGGTGGACGCGCTACAAATATCGAATCCTCCTGGCGCTGCTGGCCGCCTATGTGGTCGATGCAGCCTTCGCGCTGCCGCGCATCCTGTTCGCGTACGGCCTGCCGAAAGACCCCGTCATCACGCAGCAGATCCCGCCGCCGAAGAGCCTCGTGCTGGTCAGCGTCCTCTGTGAAGCGAAATGTCACGACCTCCTGCTCTCGGGGGCCGTCGATGAAATCATCGCCATCACGCCGCGCCCGCCGCGTTACGCCGACGTAACGACCGCCGTCCGATATCGCGCGGGCTGGGAGCTCCCGGGCGCATGCCCGCAGGAGCGCGCGAGGGTGAATTGGCTTGCGAGCGCCGAGCAACGGCAATCCGGCTACTGCCCGCTGGTCGAGCCGGTCGATATCCCCAAGCAGGGCGTCTTCGTGGTCCACGAAGGGACGAATGTCCTCGCACGGGAATCGGCTCGTCCGTACACGCCGACCTATCTGACCAAGGCGCCGCCCGGCTCCGTTATCCGCTTCTTCGGCATGGAGGTGCAAAATCGAACCGCTGATGGCACCACCGTGCTGGCCTCGGCCTACCGGTATGAAGCGCCCGGCCTGCTCGGGTTGCCGCCGTTGATCGGCTGCTGGGACCGGCCCGACAACGTGCTCTTCATCTTGCCGCCGGGCGATACCGGTTGCGGTCTGTGGCGCTGGTTCACCGGGGGCGGCAACCACCGCGCGGCGCACGATTCCAAATGGGTTTTCGAGCGGGCGTTCGGGCCCGCCGATCGTCCGCTCGTTCCGCCCAAACGTCCGGAGCTGCCTCCGCCGACACCGGCGCAGGCGCTGGAGATATTGTCCAGGGTCTGGGGCACCGACATTAGCCTGCATTTGCCGCGCTTGCGCGAGGCGTTGCTCGATCCCGCCATTCCCGATCAGGCGTTCACCGATCTGTTCGTGCGGCGCGCCCAGCGTGGCGAAGGCATGGAAGGATCGCTGATCGCATTCCTGGGGGCGAACCGGCCCGGCGCACTCGCCGGCCTTTCCAGCCGCCTCGAGCGCATGCCGAACCATTTTCTCAGGTCAGGCGCCGTTCTCGACGAGATGGAACGCAATGCAGGATTCCGCGACCAGTTCGCCGACACCATGTTTCTGTTCCTGGAATCGCGCTGGGAAACCCGTGACAACATCAATCGCTTCCTGAAGCTGATGGAGACCAGCCATCCCGGATGGCTCTGCCAGCGGCTCGGTCTCCTGATGGGCCCGGACGGCATCCGCAGGATGAGGGAAAACGGCGGGATGATGAATGGCGCGCTGATAGCTCCACCCTTCATGCCCGTGATCGTGGAGGCAACGGCGCCCCGCTGCCCCGACGCCACGGTCGATCTGCTGCAGTCCCTGCCGCGCTCGCCCGATCTCGCATCGCGTTTCTGCGAACTGCAGAAGAAGGGCGGCCTGCAAGGCGCATCGGCGAAAACAAGAGAGTTCTGTCCTCCTTAGCCCTGCGCAGTCCCGCAACAACGGTCTCGCAGGATGGGTAGAGCGCAGCGAAGCAATCCACGCCTCGGCTCGGGGATAGATGGATTGCTTCGCTGCGCTCGCAATGACGCGGAGGTAGCGCCTCAATATGCAACTGTCATCCTCCGCGCAGGCGGAGGATCCAGTACGCCGCGGCTTCTCGGTTCGATCGCTAACGTCTCTGAAATACTGGATCGTCCGTCTTCGCGGACAATGACGGCTGGATATGAGGCGAGTGATTTGCCATCGGCAATCACAGACAAAATCACAGATGCCGAAGGGGTGGGCAAAGCGACTTGTCCGCCGTAGCTCGAAGAGCGAAGGCGGAAGCGTGCCCACCCTCAAGCAATGCACTCGGTGATCGATGGTGGGCACGTCGCTTGCGCCCCTTTGCCCACCCTAGGAGATCGGCGAACTACGCGCGCATCACCGCATCAACCAAGAGTCCCGCAAACAGCAACAGCCCGGCATCGCGGTTCGACCTGAACAGGCGTCCGCACAGCGCGGGATCGCCGATATCCAATCGCCTGATCTGCCAGACGAGATGGGCGGCAAAGGCGATCAGTCCGATCCAGGCCGGCCAGCGCGCGCCGCCCAGCACCAGGGCTGTGCCGATCAGCACCACCGCGAGCGGATAAAAAATCGAAAGCGCAAAGTGGGTACGCTCGCCGAACAGGCGGGCGGTCGACTTGACGCCGATCAGCGCGTCGTCCTCGGCGTCCTGATGGGCGTAGATCGTGTCATAGCCGATCACCCAGGCGATCGAGCCGGCATAGAGCACCAGCGCGGTCAGATCGATCCGCCCGAGCGTGACGGCAAATCCCATCAGCGCACCCCACGAGAAGGCGAGCCCGAGCACGACCTGCGGCCACCAGGTGATGCGCTTCATGAAGGGATAGACCACGACGATGACGAGCGAGGCGATGCCGGTCAGTATCGCGAAGCGGTTGAACTGCAGGAGCACGACAAGGCCGATCAGCGCCTGCAGCACCAGGAAGACGAAGGCCTGCGTCACGCTGACCTGCCCGGCCGGCAGCGGCCGCGAGCGCGTGCGCTCGACCCTGGCATCGAGATCGCGGTCGGTGATGTCGTTCCAAGTGCAGCCGGCGCCGCGCATGACGAAGGCGCCGATGAAGAACAGCACGATGACGAGCGGCAATGACGAGACGTCGCGCGCGATGCCGGCGGCCAGCGCCGCCGACCACCAGCACGGCATCAACAGCAGCCATGATCCGATCGGGCGGTCAAAACGGGAAAGCCGCAAATAGGGCCGCGACCAGGCCGGCGCGTGCGTGTCGACCCAGTTGCCGGTGGCGTCGGCAACGCGGGCGGTCACCTCGCTCATCGGAGGCGGGTCATCGCTGGAGTACGTTGCCGTTCAGCGTATCGAAGGTGCTGCCGCCCTTCTTGACCGTCTGGGCCTCGGGCATCGCCGCCGACGAGCCGAGCACTTCGCTGAGGCTGGGTCCGGCCGGCCCGCGTGTGGCCGCCTGCTGCGCGACGGCGCAGACCTGATTTTGCATCTTCTCGGTGTTCTTGTGGCCGTTCTTGAGCTGGTCGGCGATCTGCGGCGGAATTCCGCATTTGGCGGAATTGGTCTGGACATAAGAGATCATCTTCAATTCGGCCTGGCCGAAATTCTTGATCAGCTTGCAGGCTTCATCGGGCGGCGCCTTGCGGTCGCTCGCGGCCTTGATCAGCTTGCCCCGCCGCTCAGCTTCCTCGCGCAGCGGAACGAAGCCCTTCATGCAGGCATCCGCCGCACCGCTGGCGGCCTGTGGCGGCGGTCCGCTGAATCCCTTGGAAACCGGTGCTGCGCCTTCGCTCGGAAACGGCGACGGCGCGCCGACGGTGGCGGACGGGGCCGCACCATTCACCGGCGGAAACGGCGACGCGCTCTGCTGGCTGGGCAACGGTGCCGGAAACGCACCTTGCGCAAATGCATGGCCCGCGGGAACGATCATGGCGGCAGCGGTCAGCGGCACAATCAGGCGGCGGATCATCAAGGCTGTATCTCCGGCGAGGTCCTGGCAAGCCCAACGACTTCGAAAAGCGAAGCGGAATTTGCAGTGGGCTGTTTTACGATTCCTGCCGAGCCTTAACAACCCGTTGATTGGGGCAGGAGCGCGGCGCGGCGCCCCCGAAAAATCAAAAATAGCGCCCGGATTCGAGCGCTTTGGGCCAAAAGCACCCCGGAAACGGAACCTAAGACGGCCATGAGTTCGATTTTAGCGCCCGCCTGCCGCGCGCGCATCATCAAACCCCGGGCACCGCGCAGATCCGCCGGTACATCTCCTCGGTCTTGATTGCGCCGGCCCGGAGCCTTGCGGCAACGCGCTGCAATCCGCATTTGACCGCATTGGCCTCGACATAGCCGACCATCTTGAGCTCGGCCTCGCTGAAGCTTCCGATGAACTGGCAGGCTTCCTCCCGAGGCGCCTTGCGCTCGCTCGCCGCCTTGACCAGCCGGCCGCGCCGCTCCGCTTCGTCACGCAACAGCACAAAACCCTTTTTGCAGGCGTCAGCCAGCGCGCTCCCGGGCGGTGGCGCCCCCAGGGCCGCCAGCGGCGCCATGCCGTCCACCTGCGGAACAGGCGATACATTTGCCGGCGCGGACTGCTCACCGGGCAACGGCGCCGGAAATGGGCTCTGCGCCTGGGCCTGATCCGCAATGATCGTCACGACCGCGGCGATCGGCAATATCGTCAGACGGATCATCAAGGTGGTTTCTCCGACAAGCTCCAGCGGCCCAACATCTTCCGATCGAAGCGAGGTTCCGATGATGGGCTTTTATAGGCTAGAACCGGCGCGAAACGGAACCATCAGACATGCCTGACCTCGATTTTCGCGCCCCTCGCCTGTTCGTCGACGCTCCCTTACGCGAAGGCGAGAAAATCGCGCTGGAGCGCAACCAGAGCAATTATCTCGGCAACGTGCTAAGGCTCTCGGCTGGCGAGCACATCCTGGTGTTCAACGGCCGCGACGGCGAATGGCGGGCGGCGATCGAGGGCCGTAAACGGCCCGACGGCCTCAGCATCATCGCACAGACACGGCCGCAGGACCGGCTGCCCGACATCGCCTATCTGTTCGCGCCGCTGAAACACGCCCGGCTCGACTACATGGTGCAGAAGGCGGTCGAGATGGGCGCCTGCCGGCTGCAGCCAGTGCTCACACGGCACACCCAGGTCTCGCGGGTCAACGTTGAGCGGATGCGCGCCAATGTCATCGAGGCCGCCGAGCAATGCGGCATCCTCAGCCTTCCCGAGGTCAATGAGCCTGTTGCGCTCGACCGCCTTCTCGGCCAGCGCGAGGCCGCGCGGCTGCTGGTGTTCTGCGACGAGGCGAGCGACGTTTCAGCTCCAGTGCGGGCGCTGCAGGCGGCGCAGGCGACCGCGGGGATCGACGTCTTGATCGGCCCGGAAGGCGGCTTTGCCGAGGAAGAACGGACGCTATTGCTGCGGCAGCCGAACACGCTGCGGCTGTCCCTCGGCCCCCGCATCCTGCGCGCCGACACCGCCGGCGTCGCCGCGCTGGCGCTGGTGCAGGCTGTGCTGGGGGATTGGCGGGGCTAGCCGTTGGTGGCGCCAGTCCAGACTGACCACCCGCCATTAATTCAGTTGCCCAATCCCTGTCGAAACGGCACGCGGGCCATGCTAAGGCCTGCGCCAACCAGCCCCGGAACTGCCGGGGAACCCAAAAGACCCCTTAGAACCCGGTTTTCCGGGATATTTGGACGAAAAATGACCGCGACCGCCGCCTCCCCTGGTGCTGCCGGGTCCGCCGCCTGGGCGGACGCGCTGCTATTGTCGTTTGCCCAAGGCGGCTACGTCCAGGCGCACCCGGCCATCCTGCAGCCGGCGGAGCCTTTCCTCGACCTTTCCGGCGAGGACATGCGCAAAAACCTTTACCTGACCACGGACGCCTCCGGCGAGGAGCTGTGCCTGCGCCCCGACCTCACCATTCCGGTGGCGCGCGACTACCTCGCCTCGGCCAGCGCCGGAAAGCCTGCGGGCTTTTCCTATCTCGGGCCGGTGTTCCGCTATCGCGACGGCCGGCCCAGCGAATTCCTGCAGGCCGGCGTCGAATCGTTCGGCCGGCAGGACCGCGCCGCGGCGGATGCCGAAATGCTGGCGCTGGCGCTGGAAGCCGCCGCCGCCTTCGGCGTCAGGGATGTCGAAGTCCGCACCGGCGACGTCGCGCTGTTCAACGCGCTGATCGACGCGCTCGATCTCTATCCGGTGTGGCGGCGGCGGCTGATCAAGGATTTCAACCGCAAGGTCAGCCTCACCGAGGACATCGAGCGGCTGACGCTTTCGACCGCGCCCGGCCGCAACGAATATGAGGGCGTGCTGGCTGCCATCGCCGGCTCCGACCGCAAGGCGGCGCTGGCGCTGGTCACCGACCTGATGTCGATCGCCGGCACCACCAATGTCGGCGGACGCACGGTCGCCGAAATCGCCGACCGCTTCCTCGAACAATCGACGCTGAAGGCCGGCGCGCTGCCGCGCGACGCGCTCGACATCATCAAACGCTTCCTTGCAATCTCGGGCGATCCCGACGAGTCGGCCGCGCAACTGCGCGCGCTCGCCGACGATGCCAAGCTCGACCTTGCCGCGGCCATCGACCAGCTCGAAAGCCGCATCGGCTTCATGGCCGCGCGCGGCATCGATACCAAGGTGACGCGGTTCTCCACCTCGTTCGGTCGCGGCCTCGACTACTACACCGGTTTCGAATTCGAGCTGCACGGCAAGGACAAGGGCAATGGCGGCGAGCCGCTGGTGGCGGGCGGACGCTATGACGGGTTGATGACGCAGCTCGGCGCGCCCTCCCCGATCCCGGCGGTCGGCTTCTCGGTGTGGATCGAGGCGCTGACGCAGCTCGGCCAGTCGCAAGGGAGCGCCGCATGACCACTCCCTTCGTTCTCGCCGTTCCCTCCAAGGGCCGCCTGCAGGAAAACGCCGAGGCGTTTTTCACCCGCGCCGGGCTCACGCTCGCCAAGCCGCGCGGCGCGCGCGACTATCGCGGCACGATCGCCGGCCTCGACAATGTCGAGATCGCCTATCTCTCGGCGAGCGAGATCGCCTCGCAGCTCGCGCGCGGCATGGTGCATCTCGGCGTCACCGGCGAGGATCTCTTGCGCGAAAGCATCGCGGATGCCGACAAGCGCGTGCTGTTGATCGACAATCTCGGCTTCGGCAGCGCCAATGTCGTGGTCGCGGTGCCGCAGGCCTGGATCGACGTCCGCACCATGGCCGACCTCGACGACGTCACCACCGGCTTCCGCGCCCAGCATAACCGGCGGATGCGGGTCGCGACCAAATACATCAACCTGACGCGCAGCTTCTTTGCCTCGCACGGCGTGGTCGACTACCGCATCGTCGAGAGCGCCGGCGCAACCGAAGGCGCGCCCGCCGTCGGCACCGCCGAACTGATCGTCGACATCACCACGACCGGCGCGACGCTCGCCGCCAACGGGCTGAAGGTGCTGGACGACGGCGTAATCCTGCGCAGCCAGGCCAACCTCGTCGCCTCGCGCGACGCGGACTGGTCGACGGAGGCGCGCGAGACGGCCCGCGTCATCCTCGACCACATCGCCGCACGTGCCCGCGCTGCCAAATTCCGCGAAGTCCGCACCCGCTTTGCCGGCTGCAACGACAAGCTGCTGGCGGAGGCGCACAACCGGTTTGGCGTGATGGCGCCGTTCGGCGGACCGACCTCGTCGGGCATGCTCACGCTGCACTGCCCGCCGATGCACCTCTACGCGCTCGGCAGCTTCCTGCGCGAGCACGGCGCCGACACGGTTTCGATCGCCTCGCTCGACTACGTGCTCGACCGCGAAAATCCGTTGTTTGCCAGGCTCGAGGCGTTCTTGCGGCAATAAGGCTGCCGTTTCGTTCATCGTTGCGACAGGTGGCGGCAGGTAGCATATACGGTTGGATAATCTGGGACCTGATCGATGACGCTCGGCTCTGACCTTTCCCGCCTGTCGACGACCGCAGCCAGCGCCGCGGCGAAGGGCCTGTCGATCGTCGTGCCCGTGTACAACGAGGCGGCGGGCCTTGCGATCCTGCACGAGCGGCTGATCGGCCTCGCCCGCACCTTGATGACGCGCTACGGCCTTCCCTGCGAGGTCGTCTATATCGACGACGGCAGCGCCGACAACACGCTGGCGATCGCGCGTACCCTTAAAGCCGACGGCCTCGACGTCCAGGTGGTGTCGCTGTCGCGCAATTTCGGCAAGGAAGCGGCGCTGATGGCCGGGCTCGACCACGCCCGCCGCGGCGCGGTGCTGTTCATGGACGGCGACGGCCAGCATCCGCCGAGCCTGGTCGAAAAGCTGGTCTCGCACTGGATCGATGACGGCTACGACGTCGTCTATACGGCGAAGGCGCATCGCGACAATGAATCGTTCCTGCGCCGCCAGGCGGTGCACGGCTTCTACGCCCTGATCAACTGGGGCGCGCGGCAGAAGATCCCCGAGGACGCCGGCGATTTCCGCCTGCTGTCGCCGCGCGCCGCCGCGGCGCTGCGGCAGCTTCCCGAGCGCAACCGCTTCTTCAAGGGCCTGTCGAACTGGGTCGGCTTCCGCCAGATCCGCGTCGACTACGAGCCGGCGCCGCGCGCGCATGGCGTCACCACCTTCAGCCCGGGCCGGCTGATCGGCCTGTCGATCGAGGGACTGACGTCGTTCTCGGTGGCGCCGCTGCGCTTTGCCAGCCTGCTCGGCGTGCTGCTCGCGATCAGCGCCTTCGTCTTCGGCCTGACCATTCTCTGGGAGGTCTGGACCACCGGCAAGCAGGTCCCCGGCTATCCCTCGCTGATGATCGGGTTGATGACGATCGGCGGCGTGCAGCTCATCATGATCGGCATCGTCGGCGAATATATCGGCAAGATCCTTTCCGAGTTGAAGGCGCGGCCGATCTACTTCGTCGCTGAACATAGCGAGAAGCGCGCCGACGGCGAGGCTGCGGCCAGCGAACGGACCGCTGCCGAATGAAGGACGACGCGCTGCGCCGGATCTGGCTGTGCGCCGACGACTACGGGCTGGCCGAGGGCGTCAACCGCGCGATTCGCGATCTGATTTCGCGAAGCCGCCTCAACGCCACCTCGGTCATGGTGGTGGGCCCGGCGATCAGCCGCGCCGAGATCGCTGCCTTGCAGGAGGCAGCCAAGGCGAGCCCGCGCTGCGCCATCGGCCTGCACACGACGCTGACGGCGCCGTTTCGGCCGCTGACGATGCATTTCCGCCCGCTCAATGGCGGCCTGTTTCTGCCGTTTCCGAACCTGTTGCGATCGGGCGTGCTCCGGCGGCTCGACGCCGACCTGATCGAAGACGAAGTGTTGGCGCAGCTCGCGGCCTTCAAGGAGCTGTTCGGCCGCGCCCCCGACTTCGTCGACGGCCATCAGCACGCCCAGCTCTTCCCGCAGGTGCGCGACGGCTTTTTACGCGCGGTCAAGGAGGCGGCGCCCGGCGCCTGGGTGCGCCAGGGGGGCCGCCGCAAGCCGCTGGCAAGACTGCTCGGCGCGCCCAAGGCGCTGGTGCTCGACGTCCTCAGCGCGCAATTCCGCAAGCGCTGTGCCGATGCCGGCATCGCATTCAACCCCGCTTTCGCCGGCGCCTATGATTTTTCGAAAGCGCCCGATTTCGGCGCGCTGATGTCCGAGTTTCTGGAAGGGCTGCCGGATGGCGGGCTCGTGATGTGCCACCCCGGCTTTGTCGACGAGACGCTTCAAGGTCTCGATCCGCTCACCACCCAGCGCGAGGTGGAACACGCCTATCTCGCCAGTGACCAATTCCCGGCATTGCTGGCGGCGAATAAAGTTACATTGAGTTGATAAGACTTAAGGAAAGCCGGCGTTTTGTCGCATACAAAAATTTAATCCGGCCGCCCACTACTTGCGACACAAAGCCCGCCCTACATCCTGTCGGCGCGTCGACGACTTGACGCGAGGGAGAGGGCCATGACACCGCAAGAACGCCAACTGATTGACGATCTTTTCGACCGGCTCGCCAAGCTGGAAAGCGCCAAGCGCGATCCCGAGGCGATGTCGGCGATCATGCAGGGGCTGCGCACCGCCCCCAACGCGGTCTATGCACTGGTGCAGACGGTGCTGGTACAGGACGAGGCGCTGAAGCACGCCGACATGCGTATCCAGGAACTGGAAGCGGCGGCGAGCCAGCAAGGCCAGCAGACCCAGTCCGGCGGCTTCCTCGATTCGATGCGCGATGCGATCTTCGGACAGAACCAGGGGCAAGGCTCGCATGGCTCGGTGCCCAATGTGCGCGCGCCCGAGATGGCCGGCGGCAGCCGGCCGGCCTGGAACACCGGGCAGGTGCTGCAGCAGACCCAGGGCGGCGCGCCGTATAACCAGCCGGCCTACGGCCAGCCTTACGGCGGACCGCAGCAGCAGCCGTCGGCGTTCGGCGGTGGCGGCTCGTTCCTCGGCACGGCGGCGGCAGCCGCGGCCGGCGTGGTCGGCGGCTCGCTGCTGGCGGGCAGCATCCGCTCGATGATGGGCGGTGGCGGCAACCACCAGGCGTTCGGCGACACCGGAAGCCGCGGCGGCGTCGAGGATCGCAGGCCGTGGGGCGACCAGTCCGGCGGCGACCTGGCGCGCGACGCCGGCATCAACGACATCGGCTCATCGGGCCGGCGCGCCGACAACAGCGACAATGATTCCGGCTCGCGGCAGGGCTTCTTCGATCAGGCCTCGCACGACGATGACAACGACATGGATCACGATTCCGACGGCTTTGACGGCGACGATGGCGACAGCGATTACGCGTAAGCCGCGCGAGCACCGATAAAGAGAAACGGCCGCCCCATCGGGCGGCCGTTTCATTTCAAGCCGTATCGACGATGATCAGATCACCACCACCCTGGCGCCGACGCCGACGCGGCCGTAGAGATCGATCACGTCCTCGTTGCGCATCCGGATGCAGCCGGACGAGACGTTGGTGCCGATGGTCCAGGGCTCGTTGGAGCCGTGGATGCGATAGAGCGAGGAGCCCAGATACATCGCGCGCGCGCCGAGCGGATTTTCCGGGCCGCCTTCCATGTACCGCGGCAGGTCGGGACGGCGCGCCAGCATTTCCGGCGGCGGCGTCCAGGCCGGCCATTCCTTCTTCGCCGAGATCGTCTTGACGCCCGACCAGGTGAAGCCGGGCCGGCCGACACCGACGCCATAGCGCAGCGCCTTGCCGTCGCCCTGCACCAGGAACAGGAACTTGTTCGGGGTGTCGATCACGATGGTGCCCGGGCTTTCCTTGCCGTGATACTCGACCACCTGCTTTTCGAACTTCGGGTCGATCCGGTGCTGCGCGGGATCGAGCACCTGCTCCTCGCGCTGCATCGACTGCTGCGGATCCATCGGCGGCAACAGCGTGCGCCGCCCGCCATATTCCGGCATCTGCTGGTAGACCGGCTCGCGCTGATAGCGGCCGCCCTGCGGCGCATCGCCGAACAGGAATTCGATGAAGCCGCCGCCCATGTTGGAGCGCTCGGCCGCGGCCATGCGCACCGGCGGCGGCGCCGGCTGCCGGGCATAGATCACGGTGGGCTCGGGTGATGGTGAGGCGTCGATCGCTGCAGCCTCACTGGCGAAGCAAAGGCAAGACGCGCTCGCAAGGAGCGCCAAAGAGATTTTTACGGACATCGACGTACTCTGTACTGTTCGTCACTGCTGGTTCGCGCCGCGGCGGCGACGCGCCGCAGCACCCGATCAATACAAATCAAAACCTAATCGGTTTGGTAAACGGAATCAGCATTTCGATTCACCATCCGTGCAACCGCGCGCGGATTTGCCCGCTAGCGTTTATTTTACGTGAACGCGGCGCGCTCATGGTTAATCGTTGGTATGCAACCGGCGATACGCAAGTTTCGCGCGTGAACCTCACGTTAAATGGCATTGGTCTAGAACACCTTCGAACTGGAAGGGGTGGGAAAATCTCATGTCGGTCAATCGCAAACGTTTTCGTATCGAACAAGCCATTATGGGCGACGCGCCAATTGTCATGCATGCCGAAGAGAGCGGCGGCGAGATCGGCCCGATGCACCGCGAGATCATGGCCGAGTTGCGCGCGATCCGCGCCCAGATGGCGAGCTTCGGCCACGCCAGCGCCGCTCCGAGCGAGCAGTCCGATGTCACCCGCGAGACCATCGCGCGCGAGACCGCCGATGCGCATGCGCTGCTTGAAACCTACCGCGCCCAGATCGAGCAATGCGAGAAGCTGAAGGTCGAGCTCGACCTGATCCACGACGCGATCAACCGCACCAAGCGCGAAATCGCCACCCTGCACGGCAAGAGCTTTGACGGCCAGGAAATGGCCAAGGTCAACGGCGAACTCGGCGCTGTCGTCGGCGGCACCGAACAGGCCACCCAGCAGATTCTGGAAGCCACCGAAGCGATCGACCAGGCGGCGACCGCGCTCTCCAAGAACATCTCGCCCGACCAGCAGAAGCTGCTCAGCGAGGAAATCCAGGAACGCGTCGTCTCGATCTTCGAGGCATGCAACTTCCAGGACCTCACCGGCCAGCGCATCAGCAAGGTCATGACCACGATGAAGTTCATCGAGCAGCACATCTACACGATGATGGACATCTGGGGCGGCGTCGACGCGATCAAGGCCCACGCCATTCCGATCCTCGACACCCGCGAAGGCGACGACAAATTGCTCAACGGCCCGAAGCTCGACGGCGACATCGGCCACGCCTCGCAGGACGACATCGACGCCATGTTCAATTGATCGGCTGGTTAACGCAGCCTAAACAAAACGCCGGCTTCGAGCCGGCGTTTTTTGTTTGATCGGTTGTGCGCGCTTGTCATCATCCGCGGAGGCGGATGATCCAGTATTCCGGAGACGTCAGCGATTCAGCGGAGAAGCCGCGGCGTACCGGATGCCCGCCTTCGCGGGCATGACAAAGAGCGAGTGTCGCCGCCTCACGCCCGCGGGGCGCAGCGGACATAGACCATGTTGCCGTAGC
>Ga0102590_1001640_pt1 | contig 32050 bp, 28 predicted proteins | sample AraplaMF_Col_mMF_FD_76859 | JGI IMG/M metagenome (GOLD analysis project Ga0102590, IMG submission 76859) | Arabidopsis root microbial communities from the University of North Carolina, USA - plate scrape MF_Col_mMF | ecosystem: Host-associated > Plants > Roots > Endosphere | place: USA... | reverse complement strand
GAAATTGGCAACTAAGCTTCAATAGCCAAGATACTTCAGACATCCCTCACGGGGCGGCCGCGGCGCTCCGGGAAAAGAGGAATGCCGCGTCGAGGATCCATCCGGTGGCCTAAGACGCAACTCAATCAATGCAGCATTGTGCGCGTCAATGGAAACGCTTCATGAGCGAGGGCTCTCCGACATACCAATAGGTAGAACGAAATGAAAAATTGTCCCTTTTGGATTGTTTGGGACTGCCCAAATCGCGCCCCCGTGCGCATCAGCGATTGAGCGGCAGATAGACAAGCCCATTCCCATACCCTCAGGCTTTGTTGTGAATAGCGGATTAAATACCCGCTCGGTATCTTCCGGTTTTATTCCGCTTCCTGTGTCAGCAATCGACACCATAACTCTATCTTCCTCAGCGACGTTAGAACTAACCGAGAGAACCCGATCGCCCTCTTCAGAAGACATGGCCTCGATCGCATTCATCAGCAAATTGAGAACAACCTGCTGAACTTGTGTCCGATCTCCCATCACCTTTACGGCTACTTCACTACGTTCGATTCTCAAGAGTATCCGGCGCTTTCTCAGATCGTCGCGCACCAGTGCGATATTCTCGTCAATCAGATCATCGACGTTAAATGACGCCCTCGTCCCGGTTTCCTTCTTAAAATTCGCTCGGACGCTGTCGATTATCATTCCTGCACGCTCGCCATCAGCGGCGATCCGTTCCAACTCTCTTTTCGCTTTGTCAAGCTCTGGCACCGCTCGATCCAGCCAGCGGACTCCGGTTTGAGCTCTCATTACCATGGCTGCGATCGGTTGCTTAACCTCGTGAGAAATCATAGCAGCGAGAGCATCCCCGGTTACCAACCTTGCTTCACGTTCCCGATGTTGAGCCCTGACGGCGAGCGAAAAGCGGACGTAGAGCTTCGATATTTCAACCAGAAGAACGATGAGCACCAGACTATTGGCGAAGAAATTCATGACTACAACAGTATACCAACCGACACTAAAACGGACGGGCGGCGGATAAAAGCTCAGCGGAACACCGACCAGATGCACGAAGGTTACGACCAATAACCACAGTCCGAGCACTGTATGCCGCCGAAACCAAAGCAGAACGAGGGCCACAACATACAGGGACGCTATGGGAGCGCCGGCGTAGTAAATCATGGCCGCGTCGAAGTGAAAGCGATCTTTTATGATAGTCGGCAATCGTGGTTCGCCCGCAATACAGATAAATGCCAGAACCAGAACAGCAAATGTCGTCATGGCAGCGCTGCTAAAAATCGTTTGCGGCCCATTGCTTTGGGCCAGCTTGTTAGTGCCGCCCGGCTTTACACAGAGAGCGAAGGCCAAAACGAACAGCGCAAATCCGCAATGCCTAAGTGTGTAAAGCCAGGGCGTGCTCTGGAGCCCGCCCAACAAACCTCGTCCAGGCTCAAACACTCCCGGGAAAGCCAAAGTGTACGGAACAGTCATAAATGATAGGTACAAGTATCCATTCGCGATTATAAGAAGAGCACGTGTGCGCAAAATTGAGAATTGAGCGAACAAAATGACGGCCGTAATCAGGCCATTTAAGAACATTGCCGTCACGTAAATCGGAACGAAGGCCTCAATCGTGCGCAGCTGCACTCCAGCGAAGGGGCGCGAGACGCAGAACACAAGCATGACTATCGCGGGGACGATACCAAGAGCCATCAAAACGTGCGTGTGGCTTGGCGAGTCCTTTGTTATATCAGTTAGATCGTCCTTCAACTGATTGACAGCCGCTGTCCGCATCAATTTCGGTCCCTGAAGGATTGCTCTCTTGAAAATCGATGGTCGCAACCGCCTATCATAATAGCGTTGTATGCTAGCCTTTCCGGTTCACTGTGAGCAAGCTCGGCTAGCTTCCAAAAATTGGCAATTTTAAGTTGGTTGAATAGGATTATCTACTGGAGGTTCCTTCACCACGCGTCATTTCCAGACTTCCCTCGGCACGACGAGATTGTCCGATCTCGATCGATACCGTGCGACCGTCGCGTCGGTCGGCAATCACTGCCCGCGAGGCTGCAACCATTTGCTCGCATTCATGCGCGGCCACCCTTTTTTCAGAGCGATCCGTCGAATTGCCGGATCTGACAACCAATCGGCCCTTTGCCAAACGTTGGATTAGGAACAACCCATACGTAGTTGCGCGGTTCGAGCTCAGGTTAGCCCGATGGCTTAATGACGCCGTCCCTCTTGTTGTCTCAATTTAGGATCGAATGGCAGCGCTAAAGTCGGTCAGCCCCGCGGAGAGCCGAACCGCCAGTTGCTCGAAAACAGTTCCGGGCTCAAGCTGATGTTCCGCGAGGTTGCCAGATCCAACTCGACTCCGGTTTAACCAGGAGCAAGAGTTCCGATCCGGCGACCGGCGGTCCTTCAACTCCGGCGATGGCCAGTATTGCGTTTGCCCATTCGGGCGCCCCCTTGTGGGAGTTACATGCCGCAGCCCTCCCTGTCGGCGAATGTCTCAAGAATGACAAGTTTTTGCGGATTTTTTTGCTTAAGGGACGTCTCAGCGTGAGACCCGCTAAGATCGTCGCGAGAGATCAGGTCAACGGCACGTCACCAAGTGTTGCCTTGTTGGCGTTTAGTATTCCTTCTCGTCGCTCTTTTCCGCAATCGAAGTCGCTGTGCCAGGACTGCCTGAGTAGATCAGCAAGATCGTCGCCGGCTGTGCGCCGGCCATCCCACGGTGGACGTCATCGACACTTTCAGCGAAAGCCTCGCCTTGTTTGAATGTCTGCTTCTTCCCGGTCGCCTGATCCGTGATGGTTAGCTCACCGGACAGAACGTAACCAACATTCGGGATAGGGTGGTAGTGCCACGGGAGCGCGTTTTGAGCATCGATCGTGACTCGCAACATGGTGAGCTGCGGCTGGCCGGCGGGGTACTGTGTGTAAGCCTTCCCATTCCAAGACTCCGTCGCCTTGAGAAGAGTTTCGGCATGACCCGATGCAACATGTTCTTGAGCGAAAAGAAGCGTAGTGGTTGCAATCATCGCCACAAGCGAACTAATAAACACGGGGTAGTATTTCATTGGCCTCCTCCTTCTTAGAGTCGTGAAGAGCTGCACGCTTCCAATTGAGAGCCCGGGTGCTCTTGACCGTTCCGGTGGCATCCAAGCTCGTACGAACTCAGCTGCCTCTGGCTGACACGCGCCAGATGGTGTTTCCGAGATCATCGGCGATCAGCAATGCGCCTTTATTGTCGATCGCGAGCCCAACGGGTCGTCCGCGGGCATGATTGTCGTTGCTGAGAAACCCTGTCACCACATCCTTGGCCGGACCCGTCGGGCGACCGTCCTTGAACGGAACGTAGATAACCTTATAGCCGTTCATTGGAAAACGATCCCAGCTCCCATGCTCTCCGACGAAGGCTCCGCTCTGATAATCCGCTGGCAGCGCCGGAGACGAGACGAAGACCAACCCAAGCGGCGCGACATGTGAACTTAAGGCGTAGTCAGGTTGAAGCGCCGTGGCGACCAAGTCGGGCCTTTGAGGTCTCACCCGTGGGTCGACGTGCTGACCGTAATAGCTGTAGGGCCAACCATAAAAGCCGCCATCCTTCACAGACGTCAGATAATCGGGGACGAGATCCGGACCAAGTTCGTCGCGCTCGTTGACTACGGTCCACAGCCTGCCAGTGTTTGGTTCAAACTGCAGACCGTTAGGGTTGCGCAAGCCGCTCCCGAAAACGCGGTGCGCGCCGGTCGCTCGATCGACTTCCCAGATAGCCGCGCGACCCGTCTCTGCGTCCAACCCGTTCTCAGCGATGTTGCTGTTCGAACCGACGCCCACATAAAGTTTGCTTCCATCGGGACTGGCAACAAGGCTCTTCGTCCAGTGGTGATTAATCTCGCCTGCGGGCAAGTCCACAAGCTTGACGCCAGGACCATTGATGTGCGTATCGCCTTCATTGTAGTGGTACCGGACGATCGCGTTGGTGTTCGCGACATAGAGGTCATGCCCTATGAGCGCAACCCCGAAGGGTGACTCGAGATGATCGAGGAATACTGTTCTGATCGCCGGTTCACCATTGTTTGACGGTCGAATAAGCGTGATGCGGTTACCCGCCGGATTGAATTCCCCGGCGGCACCGAGCACGACGCCTACAATTAGGTCTTTGGGACGTTTGATAGGCGCGGCCGGGCCCGCCGACTCTATCGCCAGCACGTCTCCGTTTGGCAGAACGAAGACCGATCTCGGTCTAGCGAGCTTCGTTGCGAAAGCCTCTATTTGTAAATCTGACGGCACCCTAGGCATTTCGCCCTGCTGCCATGCGCGAGGCGTGGCGATCCAGATCGGTGGCACAAGGTAATGCCTTATAGCAGGCAAGAGTGGATCGAACCCGATTTGCTGCTGAGGATCCTGAACACTACCCTTTTGATTGATGAACGCTAGTACCGAAGCGGTGATAGCAATGGTGCCGATAACCGCGCAAAATGCCAGGCGAGGATTGCGCGACGCCTTGTCATTGATCCAACTGGCTTCCATTGGTAGCCCCATCATTCTATTTGGCGTGATAAGCGGTCGTGGTAACGCCCGCGGTGATCAGCAGGATGACGAGCACGACTGAGGAAAGGATAATGCCCGTAGGAATGATTGCGGCGTAGGCATCCCGCCCATGCACAAAGGCGTTCACGATTGCCACCGCGAGCGCGGCCGCTTCGCCCGTCGCACGCATCCAAACGGCAGGGAGATTCATCGTTCGCCAGCTGGCAAGAAAATCTACAACACCCGCCAACACTGCCGCCGCTGCGACGAAGAGGCCCGTTGTGAGCAGCCAATCGGAGAAGTTTGCCCACATCGTATCGAACGTCCTTGAATAAGCGAAATCTGTAAGAAACGTTCCAACGAAGCACGAAATGGCGAAAGCCATGAGTGCCATTCGAAGAGGACGAAGCACCCTGCAGGCAAATGAATCGAATTTATACTTGCTCACAGTTGGCTCCTTTTGAATCGGCTCTCTTTTATTTATTCGCGAAAGATGGCCGCCGATATCCAACGTTAGGAACATACCGGTTATATCTTTGTATGATTCAGCCTGTCGACGCGACGGAACGCGCTCGTGTTGTGGCGTGATGAAGGCGCGCACGTTCGATGGGTCGTAAGCTGAGCGCTCCAGGGTCAATCCGAAGGGATCATTCCCGTTGGACTTGTCCAAGTCGTATTATCGCTGTGCTTGCGCAGGGTGAGCCCGATGCTGATGTCGATCACTAGTGCCAGTACCGTGGCGCCGCCGCCCGCTGCAGGTCCTCCTTAAGATAAAGCACTGCACCGACGATATCGGACATTTCGCCCATTTGGCACCGGATGCAGAGCATCGAGCTGGGCGTGCGTCGCGACGGAGCGCCGCGAACGAGTAAGAGCGAACGCCTCGTGAGATGAGATTTTGCCAACAACAATAAGGCTGGCAGAGAAGCTATGCGGCTCGATAGTCCGGGACCGATTACCTCCAACCAAGACCCGTACTGAAGATGAGGTTTGCAGTTGCAAGGCCGGAAAGGAAAGGCGCGAAGCTGCGCGGCTCCGACTAGACCGCGAACACCCAGGCGGCGCGGATGGTGACGAGACCGACCATGGTCCACCCGGCGCCTATTCCAACTCAGGATGCCCGGTTGCCCGCATGATCTATGCCGAGGCGTCGGTACGCCGCTCTGCCATGATAGCCTCGCATATTACTTCCCGCGTCATAGATGAGTGGCATCAGCCGCATCTAGGCTCCATCACGGACAGCGAAAAATGACGCAACTGGGTTTGTTCAGCGAGCCGGACGCGGGGCCGGCCGGTCTTCACTATCAGGACAATTTTATCGACAGCGCCGCCGAGTGGGCGCTGATTGACCGCATCGGAGCATTACCGTTCCAGCGCTTTCAGTTTGGCGCCTTCGAGGGGAATCGGCGCGTGGCGTGGTTCGGCTATCAATACGACTATTCGCAGCAAGGGCTGACGGCGGCCGAGCCGATTCCAGACTGGGTCGCGCCTATCGCGCGACAGGCCGAGGCGTGGGGGAGCCTCTCGGAGGGCGGTGTGCAGCAGGTGCTGTGCACCGAGTATGACGAAGGCGTCGGCGTCGGTTGGCATCGGGACAAGCCGCATTTCGACAAGGTGCTCGGACTGTCACTCGGCTCGTCCTGCAAGTTCCGCTTCCGGCGCCGTTGCGGCGATACATGGCAGCGCTACACGCTCGAGGCACGACCGCGCTCGCTCTACCTCATGGACGGAGAGTCGCGATCACAATGGGAGCACAGCATTCCGCCGGTCAAGGCGCGCCGCTATTCCATCACCTTCCGGACGATGAAGCGGCCCTGACCGAGTAAACGAGAAAGCACCTCTATCCACAGTAGGACGCCCTTCGCGCCATAATGCAAGGTCGCTCTGCGCAATTGTCTGACATGCAGCGGCTAAGAACGATCGGGACTAGGCGGGGCCCTTCAAAGAATCGAGACGCTTGCGCAGAAACGCCAGCACCATGATCTCTACCACCGCGGCGGATTATCGCCGGGTGTTGCGCGTGATCGGCGCGCTCGACGTCATTCCCAATCAGGTGCTGATCGAGGCGACGATTGCCGAGATCACGCTCAAGGACGATCTGAAGTTCGGGTTGCGCTGGTTCCGGCGGCGTGACCTTGAACCTGGTCGGCGGGCCGATGCGCAGGCCGCCAAGACGGTGCTCGGGGATTTCCTGGCTGTCGAATACACCCTCGATCCGGGGCTCGACGGCAAGATCACCCTTCAGACGCCGGGGCTGGTTTCCAAAGCGGCGGCGGTCGACCTGTTCCAGTCCGCGCTTCGTTCCAACAAGGCAGCGATGATCTACGCCGGTGGCAGCTACAAGATCGTGCCGATCGACCAGGCCAATGCCGGTGCGTCGCTTCGCGTCGAGGGCGAGCCCGATCCGAACGGCAGGCTCGGTTCGGGGGTGCGCGTCGTCCCGCTCAAATACGTCAACGCCTCCGAAATCCGGCGGATTCTCGATCCGATCTCGCCGCGCGGCGCCATCGTCAGCCTCGACGCCAGCCGCAACACCATCACGCTGTCCGGCAACGAGGATCCAGATCGAAGGGCTCACGTCGGCGCTCGATCTCTATTATCTGGACAATGGGGACGGCCGTATGTCTATGTGTTTCCCGGCCAGCACGGCAATCCCTACGACATCGTCTCGCTTGGATCCGACGGCCAGGAAGGTGGAACACAATATGCGACCGACGTTGTAAGCTGGCAACGGTGATGCGCACGAGGGCCAGCTAGCTGCTTCCGACCGCAGGCCCAAGCCTTCTGCTCCCTCTGCGAGGACGAGGTGGGTGCCCCGCCATCTTTGGTACTGATAAGCTTTGTGTAATTTCCTTATCAGTCAGGGTGGACTGACTCGATAGACCAACTGACTTCGTCATCAAGCAGACGGCGTGAACTCGCCACAGAGTTGATGTAGTGATCGAAAGTTGCACATGATGCGTCCTGGGGATGCGCGTTGGCGTCGTCGGAGCAGGCCAAGGGTGGATGCAGGTGCGAAAAAGCCATGGTTCGACATAACTGCCCTTCCAGATACCGAGGCCTGCCCGTTCGGCGTCGCGCTGATCCCCGGCCCTTGTTGAGCTGTAGCTGGTGACCAATCAAAGGTGTTACCCTCGCTGCATCCAGCAAGATGCTCGAAGGCCTCGTCGAAAAGCCATCCATCCTAATTCCGGCTGAAACCACCCCTGTCAACAAGATGTACTTCTTAGCCTATTTCTACCAAGGCGAGCATCAGTTAATGTGGGAACAAGGAGGCGTGGATGTAATCCTGACCATCTTCTGGACCGGAGAAGATGCCTTCGAAGCGGGCGACGGAGGATGCGAATGGATATCGAGATTTTCGAAACAAAGGAATTCTTGAAAGCTTTGCGGTCCATGAGGATTGCCGGCGGCCGCAAAAGTAAGGCAGCCGCCCAGGTGTTGGCACTACGCGGTAGCGTAGGACTGTCTGACGATCCGTTCCAAAGTCTTCGCAAGACCAAGCACGGCGAGAGCCGCATTAGTGGATGCGTGAAATACGATCTGTCCGATTTCTGCAGACTGATCACTGTCGCGGGAAACGGCTGTGTATTCCTCATGTTTGTCGGCGATCACGACGAAGCAGACGACTGGCTCGATAAGCACCGCGGTCTCACCATCGGCGCCGTGTCAGGACAATCGCTCGGCAGGACCAAGATTTCCGACACCGACAGTGGAATGACCATCAACAACGAGCCCGACAACTGGTCTGGCGAACTAATCGACAGATTGTCAGATGACTTGTCCGAGCGGCTGCTCGGTGACCTTCCTTTCCGCGAGGTCAAACCAATAAGACAAGTCCGGGCAGGAAGTCCGGACAATCTGATAAGGCGCTCGGTGGAGCAAATAACGAATGAGAGCTTACGTGCGGCGCTTTTCGACGTCCTTGTGCTCCTGAACGGAGGGGCGATCGAAGAGGCAGAAAACCGCGCGTTACTCCAGTTAGGGGCGTTCAAGCCCATTGCTGAGCTGTCCGCCGAGGAAGTGCTCGAACTGGATTTGGGTGACGGAGCGAGGAAAGTCCAACTCGGCTCAGCTGAATACAGCGAGTGGGTTTCGCGCTTCATGGAGACCAGCCATCCGTTCGACTGGTTCCTATTCATGCATCCCGAGCAGGAGCGGCACGTCGCTGCCAATTATACAGGTCCCGCCAAGCTATCAGGTGTGACGGGATCCGGAAAAACGAGTATCGCAGTCAAGAGAGCCGTGCGCCTTGCCCGTGAATACCCTGATGAAAAAATACTGGTTCTTAGCCTGAACAGGGCACTGTGTGAGTTCATCTCGGAAATCATGGACCATGCCTGCGGATCGGACGCAGATATACGGGGACGGATTGAGGTCAGTTCACTTTTTTCGGTCTGCCAGACTCTATTGCGGGAGTTTGAGCCGGCAAATTCGAAGCTTTACAGTGACGTGACTTGGGGCCTGGAAGAACACAAAGACGAAATCTATCGTGAATTCTATCGTTGCTTAAGCAACGTGCGTGACGCCGAGGTGCTCCGTCCGATGCACCGGCTACTAACCTCTCAATCGATCGACGCAGAAAAATACATTTTTGAAGAGTTCGATTGGATCAGAAGCGCGCTCCCACAAGAAAGGCGAGGCGAATACCACGCAATCCCTCGCCAAGGCCGTGGTTACAAAATCGCCGAACATCATCGCCCCGCGATCCTCCAGGGTCTGGCGGGTTGGGAACGGAAGATGTCAGCGGTCGGAGTCATCGACTACATGGGCGTCGTCACTGCAGTCGCGAGACACATTCACGGGATCACCCCGCGGTACAGGTCCATCATCGTCGATGAGGCGCAGGACTTCGGGAGCGTCGAGCTTTCGATTATCAGAAAGCTCGCCGCTCCCGAGCAGAACGACCTCTTTCTCTGTGGAGACGCAGCGCAACACATTTTGCCTAAACATCAATCTTTTGAAGCAGCTGGCATCGACGTCAAAGGAAGATCGTCTCGGATCGTTCGCAACTACCGGAACAGCCGGGAAATATTAAGACTGGCCCATCAAGTGCTCACTCAAAATCTCTCCGAATCGCACTTTGAACAAGGCGAACTGGAGATTTCAGATCCCGAACTCTCATACAGATCCGGCGCCGAACCTCTGTTGCTTCAAGCGGATTCCCTTAGCACAGAGATCGCTGCTGCCATAAGGCTACTAGACACGAATGACGAAATCGCTCAGCGCCGAGGAGCCAGCCACTCAGGCTGCATAGCTATCGTCGGATATTCCGGATTCGAGGTTCAGCAATACGGAAGCGAGATCGGTATCCCAGTGTTAGACGGAGCATCGAAATTCCTTCATGGGTCCCGATTTCTTTCCGACCTGGAACAAACAAAGGGTTACGAATTCGATACGATGGTGATCGTCAACTGCGCGCACGGGCAACTGCCACCGAGTGGCGCTCCGGAGCAGGAGATTTTTCGCAACGCCAGTGAATTCTACGTTGCCATGACGCGTGCAAAAAGCCAATTGATCCTTTCGTTTTCCGGAACCGTGTGCAAATGGCTGGGGGCGCTTCAATTGGAGGTGTCTCGATGGTCTGATGTCGTCGACACTAACGATTTGCCGGAGCTTGGTGTACCGGGATTTCTCCAAGAGTTCCCGGACGTCGAAAATCTGGACCTCAGCGTGCTTACCGGGACCGAGTTCGTCTTTACACCGTACGTGCGTGGATTCGAAGTCGATCTTCAGGAGAAACTTGAGGAGTTAGTTGATGGCAAAGGCGTGCTCCAAGCCGGCACCCAGCGCAGGCTGAAGTGGAGGAATATTGGCAGTCTGCACGACGACCTTAAATCCGGTATTGGCGGCACGATCTGGGGACCGGTCGCCCGGAGCGTCATTCAAGACCGATTGACGGAAGCGGCTTTAGGTCTGAGGCCCACCATCCGCTCCAGACCTACGCGCAAAAAATCCCCAACTCCATTTGAAATAAAAACGTCGAACGAATCATTCGAAAAGCAACTGTTAGACCGAGACAGCGTACCGAGCGACGGCCTGAAAGATCTTGGGCTTACCGCGCGGCAAATGATGATTTTGCATTCCATGCACATCAGAACTCTGCACGAACTTCTGCTAGCCAGTGACGCGTCTCTTGAAAAGCATCTGACCAAGACGATTATCGCCACGCTTAAAGATCGTGCGCGCAGGCTGGAGAGCGGGCAGTCCACTGGAAGTTCGGCTGGCATCGATCTGTCGGCGAGTCTTCCGAAGCATATCGTGGCGGTGCTTCGCAGGATGGGCGTGCAGCGAATTGACGATTTCGGCCGGTTTTCAAGAAATGACCTTTGGTCTCAAACTCAACTGCGTAGTGGCGACGTTCAGGCAATTCTCACTTTTTGCCGTAGCCATGGGGTCGAGTTGAAAGATCTTTGATCGCAATCTCGCTCCGCTCGATTCGAGGCGATGAACCCATGAATCGGACGATCAACTTATTATCAGTTAACTGGCTTGCGGCAAACTTGGCGGTGAGCTTGGTAAGCAAACAAGCGCTCCATTCGAGAATTAGTTCCGCTCTTGTATTGGCCTCGGACTTCACCGACATGGCCGGATGCGCGCGCAGTAACTGAGCTTTAGAGCATGTTGTTTTTGTCTGGGATCGGGATTCCAAAAGGGGAAGATTTCTGATTCAAGCTCCGTGCTGGACTAGGGGCCAGCATGGATGACGCGACTCTACTCGGAAGACGTTAGGGGGCGGGCGCTGGCGCGTGCTGACGCGGGCGAGACCGTTCGCTCGATTGCCGAAGAGCTTCAGATCAGCCCGTCATGTGTGACGAAGTGGAAGAACCTGAGGCGGGAGACCGGAGGGATGATCGATGCATCGCGTCTGGTCTTCATCGATGAGACGTGGATCAAGACCAACATGGCTCCGCTACGCGGTTGGGGGCCAAGCGGGCCGCGTCTGATCGGCATCTGCGCCTTTTGGCCACCAGAAGACCATGACTTTCATTGCGGCGCTGCGTCACGATCGGATCAGCGCGCCCTAGGTGATTGATTGCCCCATCAATGGAGAACTCTTCACCATCTACGTCGAGCAGGCGTTGGCACCCACCCTTGCACCAAGGCGAGGTGGTCATTCTCGATAATCTCGGCAGTCACAAGGGCAAATCCGCCCGCAACGCCATCCGCGCCAAGGGCGCGCATTTGCTGTTCTTGCCGCCCAACAGCCCCGATCTCAATCCGATCGAGCAGGTCTTTGCAAAGCTCAAACATCTTCTGCGCGAGACCGAGCCTCGCGACATCGAGGCAACCTGGCGAAAGGTCGGCGAACTCCTCCGCCTCTTCTCCACGGAGGAGTGCGCCAACTACCTCAAAAACTCAGGATAAGTTTCCGTTTAAAAACAGCATGCTTTAGCATCTGGCGAAGGCGTTACCGCCCATTGGCTTGGTGAGCAGCAAGTACCGCGCCGCCCAACATTGCCGCGAGGCTAATGAGTACCAGTCCCTCACGGATGAGGCGGGCTGGGCTATCGAGATCCCAGAACCCGAGGGACCGACTAACCCAAAAGCCCAGGCGATTTCCGGGCGGCCTACTAGATATTGTGGATAGCGGTGATTCCTTGACTATATTGTTCCCTTTTTGTTCGAAACGTGCGAGATTCCGAAGAATCTTTTGCGCTGCCTTTCCGGGTGCCCCCACGGATTTCGATCACCCGATAGGAGGCGCAAACGCCGCCATGGCGTCGGTGATCGGCCACGTCGTTCGACAGGGAGGAAATTGTCTTGCCGTCATTCCGCTTCATCCATACCGGCGACATTCATCTTGATAGCCCACTGAAGGGGCTAGCCGGGCAGCAAGGCGCAGCAGCCGAGCGGATTCGCACGGCGACACGCACGGCGTTCGAGAGTCTCATCAGCCACGCGATCGAGGACGCGGTCGATTTCGTCGTCATCGCCGGCGACCTCTATGACGGCGATTGGCGCGACTACCAGACCGGCCTGTTCTTCGTGCAGCAGATGGGCCGCCTCTCGCAGGCCAAGATCCCGGTCTACCTGCTTTACGGCAATCACGACGCCGAAAACCTGATCACCCGCAAGCTCACGCTGCCTAGCAATGTCAGCGTGTTCTCGGCGCGCAAGGCGGAAACCTTCCGGCTCAAGCACCTGGACGTCGCCTTGCACGGCCAGAGCTTCCGGCAGCGCGACATCACCGACAATCTGGTTCCTGCCTATCCGCCCCCGGTCGCTGGCTTCTTCAACATCGGCATCTTGCACACCGCGTTGGGCGGCATGCCGGGACACGCGAATTATGCGCCATGCGCCATCGAAGATCTCGTCAACAAGGGCTACGGCTATTGGGCGCTCGCGCATGTGCACCAAGCTGCGGTCCTCCACGAGCGACCGCATGTCGTCTTCTGCGGCAATCTGCAGGGCCGCCATATCCGCGAGACCGGCGCGAAAGGCGCTTCGTTGGTTACGGTCGAAGACGGCCAGGTCGCCGAAATCACCCCGCTGCATGTTGATTGCGTGCGCTGGATCCATTTGCCGGTTGCGGTGGAACAGTGCCGGGCCGTTGTCGACGTCATCGATCGGATCCGGCAGGCCATCGAGGAAGTCGTCGAGCGCGATGCGCAGGGGCGGCTGCTTGCGTGCCGAATCGAATTGACGGGGCGCACCAACTTGCACGTCGAATTGCTCGCATCGGCCGACCACCTCCTTGCGGAGGCAAAGGCCGCGGCTCTAGGCTTAGGCGAAGAAGCTGCGTGGATCGAGCGTCTTGCGGTTGCGACCGCGAGCAATACCGGGGCTACGCGCAAGGACGCATTGGGTGATCTTGAGCGCATCATCGAAAGCGCTGGCGGCGATGCCGAGCTGCAGGCGCGGCTGGCAACGGACTTGGGCGATCTCGTCCGCAAACTGCCTCACGACATCCGCGCGGACGCGGACGACGCCGCGCTCAAAGCGGCCATCGACGGGGACATCACGAACCTGATCGTCCATGGCGGTGCGTATCTCAGCGCACGTCTCGCAGCGGAGAAGGTGTAATCATGCGCATCCGGCAGCTCGATCTTCTCCGATACGGTCACTTCACCGACGCCATCATCGCTTTGCCGGCCGGTAAGCCTGACTTTCAGATGCTGCTGGGCGAGAATGAAGCCGGGAAATCGACCTCGATGAACGCGGTCGAGGACCTGCTGTTCGGCATCCCGGGCAACTCGCCCCGCAACTTCGTGCACGAATACAATGCCATGCGGGTGGGCGCGGTTCTGGAGAAGGGGAGAGATACCCTCGAGGTGCGCCGCCGCAAGGGCAACAAGGACACGTTGCTGGGCAGCGATGACACGCCCATTCCTTTGGGCGAGGGGGCGCTTGCGCCGTTTCTGGGCGGTTCGGATCGCCGCTTCTACACGCGCATGTTCAGCCTCGATCACGAGCGCTTGCGGCAAGGCGGCAAGGAGATCCTGCAGGCGCAGGACGATGTCGGCCAGTTGCTGTTCTCGGCGAGCACCGGGATCATGGGCCTTCGCGATACACTCAAGGCCATGGAGGCGGAAGCCGACGCGCTGTGGGCTTCGCGCCGCGCGACGCATCGAAAGTATTTTCAGGCGGAAGACCGCTTGAAGAACGCCGAGACCTCCCTGCGCGAGAACGTCGTCACGACGACCAAGTGGCAGTCGCTCAAGAGCGCGTTCGAAGCGGCCAATGACGCTTACGGCGTCATCGAGAGCGAAATCGAACTCAAGTCGGCGGAGTCGCTCAAGTTGGGCCGCATCCGCCGGGTTCACCGCAACGTGCGCAAGCGCGTGGAGACCGAAGGCGCCATCGCCGCCCTCGGCACGGTCATCCCGTTCGATGCCGACGCTTCCGAGATTCTGGAGGAGGCCGCCAAGGACGAAGCGGCCGCCACGGCGCGCATCGCGGCCCTGAGCGAACAAATCGCGACGCTTAAGGTGGAATGCGAGGCGTTGATTTTCGACGATCGCTTACTGGCCCGTGCAGAAGACGTGGCGCAGCTTCGGGATCGGCGCATCCAGGTTCGCGCCGGGAAAGCCGACCTCCCCAAGAGGCGGGCGGAATTGGCTGCGGCGGAAGCCACGCTCAACCGCTTGGCGGGAGAACTTGAGTGGAGCGACGATATCGATCAGTTGATCGCCCGCATCCCCGCGAAAGCCAAGGTCGCGGTCCTTCGCGGCTTGCTCAATCGCCGCGGTGCGCAATCCGGTGCGGTTGGGAATGCAAAGAGCGCCGTGTCGGAAGCCGAGGAGAAGCTCGCGGAGATCGCAGCGGAACTCGAAGCCCACGGGCCGGTGACGGATGTCTCGAAGCTCGCGGCGGTCGTCAAGGCCGCGCGCGAACTTGGCGACATTGCCGCTCAGATCGCCAACTCGAAGCGCGAGGAAGAAGAAGCGCGGACTGCCATCGCGCGCCTATTGAAGACGTTGCGGCCGGCCGTCGCCGATGCCGCCGCTCTGGACTCAGCGCCGGTTCCTCCGCTGTCTTCGGTCGAGGCCCATCGGGATGCGGGCCGCAGCTTGGAGCAACGGCGGCGGACGTGCCGCGAACAGATTCGCAGCGCCGAGCAAGAGCGCATCCGCCGTGAAAAAGCCCTCGAACGCCTTGTCGCGGCCGAACACGTCGTGACGGCCGAGGAGCTTGAGCGCTTGCGCGGTCGGCGCAACACTGGTTGGTTGATCATTCGGCGCCAGCATGTCGAGGGCGTTGCGGTTTCCGAAGACGAGATGGCCGCCTTTGGTCCACCCGATGCGCTGGCGCAGGCATTCGAGGCGGCGATGCTCGGTGCAGATTCGGCTGCCGACCGCCGCTTCGAGCATGCCGATGCCGCCGCGCAGCATGCGGTCATTGGCCGCCAGATCAGCGAGCAGGACGATCTGCTGAACTCCTTGGGACGGGAGGAAGAGGCGTTGGCGCAAGAGCGCGCAACCCTGGACGCGGCTTGGGCCGCACTGTGGTCCGGCAGTTCCATCACGCCGCACGATCCCGACGCGATGATTGAGTGGCTGCGCACGCGGTCCGACATCCTAGCCTCGAACGCACGGCTCGCAGCCGCCGAGCGGCAGATGCAAGCATCGCAACAGCGTTCCGATGAGGCCAAACGTCTCGTTCTTTCCGAACTTGAAGCGCTGGGAGTCGCCGCAGCGTCGCTGACTCCCCAGCCGCTCCATCTCCTCATCGAGTCCGCCGCGACGCAAGAACGCCGGCACGAGAACGCCGCCAAGACGGTTCGCGATCTCAACGAGGCGCACCGCAAGGCGGCGAGCGCGGTTACCCGCAAGCGCAAGGACCTGGAAACGGCCGAGGCGGAATGGGCGCAGTGGACGATCGCCTGGCAGGCCGCGCTGAGCACGTTGCAGCTCGCCGCCACGACCACGTCCGAGAGGGCCGAGGCCCAGATCAACGCCATCGACGACATGCGAGAGGCGGCGGCGCGCATCAACGATCTTCGGCATGAGCGTATCGAGAAGATCGAACGCGATACGAAGGCCTTCGAGGCCGACGTGGCAGCCTTGGTCCGAACCATCGCGCCGGCGCTCGCCGGCACGGATCCCGAAGAAGCCGTCTTGATGCTCGACCGCCAGGCCGCGGAGGCAACGCGGCTGCGGGGCCTGAGGGCCGCGAAAGATTCCGACATCGCCGGCCTGCAAGTAAAGATCGACGATTGCCGTGAATCGAGCCGCGAGGCGCATGAGACCATCGCGCAGCTTACGCGCAAGGCCGGCGTCGCATCGACCGACACTTTGCGATGCGCCATTCAGCGTTCCGACGAAATGCGAAAGCTCGGTGCCGAGCTTGATCGCATCACCAACGCGCTGACCCAGGATGGTGACGGCCTTTCCGTGGCGGAACTAAGCGCCGAGTGCTCGGGCATCGACCTCGACGCCATCGCAGCCAAGGACCAGACGATCGCCGACGACGTGAAGGAATTGCGCAATCGCCTGATGGAAGCGCGGGAGGCCCGTAACGCTGCGCGCCAAGCCTTCGAAGCCATCGGCGGTGACGACCGCGCGGCGAGGGACGCCGCCGATCGGCAGGCGGCGCTTGCCGAGATGACAGAGATCGCCGAGCAGTACGTGCGACTTCGCTCCGCGATCACGCTGCTGCAATGGTCGATTGATCGCTACCGGCGCGAAAAGCAGGCGCCCATGCTCAAGCGCGCGGGCGAGCTGTTCGCCATCCTCACCTGCGGGTCGTTCCAGACGCTACAGCTCGAATTCGACGAGCATGACAACATGCACCTCGCGGGCCTGCGCCAGGACGGCCGGCGGGTTCCGGTCGCCGGCATGAGCACCGGCACCGCGGACCAGCTGTACCTCGCGCTTCGGATTGCCGCGGTTGAGGACTATCTCGACCATGCCGAGCCCATGCCGTTCATCGCCGACGACCTGTTCATCAACTTCGACGACAAGCGCGCGGCGGCCGGCTTCCAGGTCTTGGGCGAACTCGCCAAGAAGACGCAAGTCCTGTTCTTCACGCACCACGAGCACCTGCTCGACATTGCGCAAAAGGCCTTGGGCCTCCCGATCAGCGGCGTTACGCTGCCGGTGGCCGCAAACCCGCCGCCACGCTCCGAGGCCGCGTGACGGCGCCCGATTCGGCGGCACTTCCCGTAATTTATGCTATCACTCCGACCAAAATATTGATTTTAAAGGAGAAAATATAAGAAGAAAATTTCAGCTTCGGCTTTCCAGGTACCCCTCCTTTTTTCGATCACCTGATGGAGGGTGGGCCGAACGCATTGGACGCCCGGTAAATCCGCTGCTGAAAAGGGGGCGATATGGCACGTCCGTTGACGAAAAAGACCCTGGCCCGCCCGCCGGGCATTGAACGAAAAATCGACATCGCGCTGACCCAGGACTGGGCCACCCTGTCCAAGCGCGCGCGCGACCCGAACCCGCAGTCCGACACCTTCCTGCCGTCGGAGTGTCTCGTTCACCTTCTTCGGGATGCCATTCGCCGGGGCGACGACCGTATCGCCAGGGTGCTGATGCCGCAGCTCCTGCGGCGCGCCGAAGACAATCTCAAGCTCACCGTGCCGAACGGCCGGATGCGCGATGCCGAGTCTGTGCGGCATGATATCCTTAGCGACCTCGCGATGATGTTCACGCAAGACGGTACGGAAGGGCACGAAGACGAACTGGACTTCTATGAATGCCGATTTGGGCGGGCGTTGCGCTTCCTTCGCATCGACCGTGTGCGCAAGTCCGTGGCGGCGCGCAGGCAACTGACCGACCTGCCGCAAAACGAGGGCCGTGATGCGCCGGCCTTCGATGACGAAATGCTGGCGCGGCTGTCCCGGGTCGCGAGCATCGGTCCCTCGCAGGAAGATGCGCTTTATCTGCCCGAGGTCATCGCCGCCCTGGATAACCTGCCCGCCGACCAGAAGGAAGCCGTCGTCTTGCGCCGCATTATCGGCCACGAAGAGGAGGCCGCAGCGAAAATTCTAGACGTCGACGGCCGCACCGTTCGCAACCGGCTCAGCCGGGCCGACAAGAAGCTCAAGACTTTGAAGGAGGACCTATGATGATGACCGCCACCCAAACGTCCCTGCGAGACGCCATGTATGCCATGTCGCTGGCGAAGGCTGTTCCGGACGCCGAACTTCTCGACGAGTACACGCGGCTTTATCCGCAGTTTGCCGACGCGCTCACCGAATTCGCGGTTGAACTTGTCATTGACTCCCTGATGCACCAGGGCGACGAGGAGAACATCCCCGCCGACGCCGAGGCGATCAGCGACGTCGTGTCGCGCGTCATGAGCCAGTTTGAAAACCAGCTTTACGAGCGCCGGCAGGCGCGCGCGACGACGGCGGGGGCGCCCGCGCGTGCCGCGACGGCTTCCGTGGAGAATCCGTTTGCGGCGCTGGATCGGGTGGGATTTCGTACGCTCGTATCACAGCTCGACGTCAACAGCGTCTTCCTGTCCAAGCTGCGGGATCGGACGATCGATCCTATTTCGATTCCAAAGACTTATAGTCGGCATCTCGCGCTGGAGATGGATGAAGACATAGATGCAATGGCCGCGCACCTCTTTGCGCCCCAAGAAAGCGTCGCGGCAGGCCGCCAATTGTATAAAGCGGAAGGAAAACCCGTAGCCGCGCCAAGACAAAGTTTCGAGGAAGCGGTGAGAACATCCGGATTAACCGACGAGCAGCAACGCCGGTTGCTGTCGTTTCAGGATTAGAGAATGGATTCGTTCGAGCCCATCCGGAAGGTTGCGGAAGACCTGCACCGTCAGGTAGCGGGCGATGGAGCGCCCAAGAAGCCGATGGCTTTGGTGGATGCCGCCATCAAGCACCTCGATCTTGGACTGACATGGCTTCCGACGGGCGATCCCGCGCTCAAGGGTGCGCGCGCCGTCTTTGACGATCAAAGCGGCACGATATTCGCCGAGGATGTCGGGAGCGACTCGCAACGCGCGCTCGTGCTCGCCCATGAGATTGGGCATGAATGCATCCATGCGGGCTCGACCGCCTGCAGCGCGGAGGATGTGGATCCGTCGCGTTCGATGGAGGCCGCACCTGTCGGCCTTCAGCGGGTCGAGGACTACGGCGCGCATGAGCGTCGCGAACTGCAAGCCAATGTGTTCGCGCGGGCATTCCTGTTCCCCCGATCGCTCGCGCGACGAATGTTCGCCGATCAGGCCATGGCGGCGTCCGATATCGCCAAAGAACTCGATCTGCCGGTGCCGCTCGTCCGCCAGCAAATTCTCGATGTGATCCTTCTGCCGCTGCCTCCCGAGGACGACGACACGGAAAGCCCCCTCGCCCGCCCGTCCCGGCCGGACCCAGCGCAAGAGCGCACGGCCGCGCATCGCGGCACGCCCTTTCAGCTTCAAGCCGGTCCAGGCACGGGAAAAACAAAAACGCTGGTCAAACGTATCCTGTCCTTGCTTGAGGAAGGGATCGATCCGGCGTCCATCCTTGTTCTCACCTTCTCAAACCGCGCCGCCGGCGAACTGGCCGAGCGGGTCGGCGCAGCAGCGCCGGACAAGGCGCCAAAGATTTGGATCGGCACGTTCCATGCCTTCGGGCTCGATTTGGTTCGCCGATATTATCAAGAGTTCGGCCTTCCGCCGGACCCGGCGCTCTTTGATCGCAGCGATGCGATCGCGGTGCTGGAAGAAATCCTCCCGACCTTGCCGTTGGTACAGTATCGCAATCTTTGGGACCCTGCGCTCATCTTGAAAGAAATATTGAGCGCGATCTCCCGCGCCAAGGACGAGCTGTTCGACGACAAAGGATACCTCGCGCTCGCCAGGACGATGGAAAAAGAGGCGGGCGACGACGAGGAAAAGCAGATCGCTGCGCAGAAATGCCTGGAGATCGCGGCCGTCTACGAGCGCTACGAGCGCGCCAAGGCCGATCACAGGGCCGTGGATTTTGGCGACTTGATCATGGGGCCGACTAGGCTGCTGGAAAACAACAAGGCGATTCAAGCGGCCGTTCAACTGCGTCACCGCCACGTCCTGGTGGATGAGTATCAGGACGTGAACCGGGCAAGCGTGCGCTTGGTCAAGGCCATCGCCGGGGACGGCAAGCGGCTGTGGGTCGTGGGTGATGCCCGCCAGTCGATTTACCGCTTTCGCGGGGCGTCTTCCGTGAACATGGCGAATTTCAAGACCGAATTGTTTCCGACGGCCGATATCGATCAACTCGGGATCTCCTACCGGTCAACCCAGCAGGTCGTCGATGCGTTCACCGCCTTCGCGCAGGACATGGACGCGTCCAAGGGCATGCTCGCGCTCGCCCTGACCCCCGATCGCGGCGTAGGCCCGGAGGGGCTTGACCTGCGCAAGTTCGATCGCGACGAAGACGAAGAAGAGGGCATCGCCGCCGCCATCCAGGAACTGCGGGACAAGGGCGTGCGGCTGCGGGATCAAGCGGTGCTTTGCCGCTCGAACCGACGCTTGAATGAAATCGCCGCCGCGCTTGAGGCGCGCAACATTCCGGTTCTGCATTTAGGCAGCCTGTTCGAGCGCGACGAAATCCGCGATCTCCTGGCCCTGATGAGCCTTGCCGTGGATCCCTTTGGCGATGCGCTGGTCCGCGTGGGCACCCTGCCCCGCTACGGCATCCCGCTCCAGGATATTCACGCGGCGCTCATTTACCTTCGCGACGAGCGAAAGCGCTCGGTCGAGCGCCTAGACGAGCTCGCCGCACTGGCCGGCCTTTCGAAAGCAGGCGCCGATGGATTCCGGCGGCTTGCTGGCGATCTCAAGACGCTCGCGCCTCAAAGCCAGCCATGGGATTTTCTCACCGCCTATTTGCTCGATCGCACCGATATCGGACGCGCTATGGCGGGCGCTGCCACGGTTCCGGCGCGAATGCGCAACGTGGCCGTCTGGCAGTTCCTCAATTTCCTGCGCGATCACAGCCCGGTCGGATTCGGCTTTCCGATTCAACGTGCCCTCGACCGCGTCCGCCAGCTCGTGCTGCTCGCCGAAGAACGCGATCTGCGCCAAGTGCCCGCCCCGGCCCTTCACATGGATGCGGTCCGGCTGATGACGGTCCACGGCAGCAAGGGCCTAGAGTTCGAAGCCGTGCACGTGCCGGGCCTCGCGACGCGAAGCTTCCCGACGTCTTACTCGGGTCAACGCTGCCCGCCGCCGGTCGGGCTCGTCGCAGGCGCGCAGGGCAGCGTTTCGGATGAAGCCAAGCGCTCGCACACCACGGAGGAAGAGTGCCTGTTCTTCGTCGCAATTTCGCGGGCGCGGACGTATCTGCGGCTCTACCAGCCGCGCTTCAACGCCAGTGGCGGCAAGCGCTCCCCATCAGCGCTCCTGACCAAGCCGTTGTTGCACTTGGCGCACGAGACGGCCTCTCCCGCGACGATTCCCTTGCCACCAGATGCCCCTCGGCCGCAACCGATCAAAATCACCTACGGCCCGGATTGGGTCCTTTCCGATCGGCGTCTCGAGCTTTATCAAAAATGCCCGCGCCGCTTCTTTTATACGCACGTGCTCGGGCTGGGCGGCGCGCGCAAGGCGACCGCCTTCGCCCGCACGCATGACTGCCTTTATGAACTCATCCGCTGGATGTCGCAGGCGCGCTTGGAAGGCGATCCCGCCGAGGCCGACGCCGAAGCGGAGTTCGAAGCGATCTGGCGGGAGCGCGGTCCCATGGACCACGCCTTTGCCGGAGACTACCGGCGTCTCGCCTCGCGCCTGGTCGGCGCGCTGGTGCGTTCCGGCGCCGGGCGCCGTTTTCAGAAATCGGAGCCCCTCGCAATCGATTTCCCGAACGGCCGCGTCGTGGTGGAGCCGAACGAGCGCGCCGAGATGCTCGACGGCAAGGTCGTCTTGCGGCGCGTGCGAACTGGTTACCGGACGAAGCAAGAATATGACGGGCTTGAATACACGCTCTACCGGCTTGCCGGCGAAATGCATTTCAAGGACGGCTTCGTGGTCGAGGCCCTGCACCTGACCGACGGCGTCATGGAGTTCGTTGAGTTCAGCGACAAGAAGTTCGACAACCGGCGCGAGGAAGCGCAGACCATGCTCTCCGGGATCAACGCCGGAAACTTCCCGACCGAGATCGACGCCGTCACCTGTCCGCGCTGCCCGCATTTCTTCATCTGTCCGGCGGTGCCGAAAGGGCCGCTCGACATGTCCTAGACAAAATCGCGCTTACGCCTTTCCGGGTACCCCCCGTTTTTTCCGATCACCTCTTGAAGGGACGGAGAAGGGCAAAGGGGCCGCACTCCTGATCCCATGCAAGGAGTGCTGCAGATGACGTCAATCGACATCTTCTACCAGGGCGAGGGAATCCGCGAGATCGCGCATTTCGAAGCCGACGCGGAACACAGCTTCGCCGCCATCAAAATCGCGATCATCGACAAGCATGGCCTCGACAAGGAAACCCTGATCTTCGTCGAAGACTGCGACGAGCCGGTGGATGAGACCTGCCTGCTCCGCGACCATGCCGGCCACGCCGGCATCAAGGCCCATCTGCACCGCTGCCGCCATGTCGAGGTTACCGTGACCTTCAACGGCGAGACCGTGCCCCATCGCTTCGGTCCGGGCACGACCGTCGCGCGGGTCAAGACCTGGGCGGCCGAACACAAGTTCGGCATGACGCCGCAGGAGGCGGGTGAGCACGTGTTGCAGATCGCCGGCACCAAGGATCGGCCCGATCCCGGAACGCATCTGGGTGCGATCGCATCCTGCCCGGCGTGCAAGATTGCCTTCGACCTCGTCCCCAACGAGCGCGTCAACGGCTAGGGAGCGGCGTCATGAGTCTCCCGGATGAGCGGGCTTTGCGCGCCGACATCGCAAAGCCCGCCTTCCGCCTCGCCCAGGCGGAAGGCCGCTGGCACCTCGTCGGCATCGCCTGGCCGCACGTGTTGATCGCCGTCGCCGCGGCCGACGGCCGCGCCTATGTCCTGCGCTTGAATTGCGCCGGCTACCCGCAGCAGCCGCCGACCGGCGGACCGTGGGATGCCGAAAAGAACACTGTCCTTCCGGCGGCGCGCTGGCCGCGCAGCAAGGGCGGCCGGCTCGGCTCGGTGTTCCGCCTCGATTGGAAGGGTGGCACCGCGCTTTACCTGCCGTGCGACCGCGAAAGCATCCCCGGCCACGACAACTGGCGGAACGAATTGCCCTCGAAAATCTGGCGGCCCGCCGCCGGCATCAATCAGTACCTGGAGCTTGTTCATGAACTTCTCAATTGCGCAGATTATTGCCCGCCTCTGGTCGCCGCGGCATGAAATCTCCTGCTCGTGGTTCTTGTGGCAGCGCCTGTGCGCAGGTCTGCGCGAGCGCGGCCGGAACGCAACCCGCGAGAGCGGCGCGTTCCTGCTCGGCTACCGCACGGGCGGCCGCGCCCGCATCACCGATTTCATCCTCTACGACGATCTCGACCCGCACGCGCTCGACACCGGCATCGTGCATTTCGACGGCCGGCATTTCGGCGCGCTTTGGGACATCTGCAAGCAGCGCGGCGTGAGCGTTGTTGCCGACGTGCATGTGCATCCGGGCGGCGCAGGGCAGAGCAGTTCCGATCGCGATCACCCGATGATCTCGCGCGCCGGCCATATCGCGCTCATCCTGCCCGACTTTGCGCAGCCGCCGCTGCCGCCGGAATCGGTCGGCATCTACCGCTATCTCGGCGGCAAGCGCTGGGACACCGTACCCATGCCGGCCCGCCGCATCTTCTTCCACATCGGAGTGTGAGGCCGCCATGACCGTATTCACCGCCGCCGACCGACTGCACCGTTTGGTCAAGCACGCGCTTGATAGCGGCGCGGCCGCCAGCATCGCCGAGGCCGAGGCGCTTTTTGCCGGATACCGCGTCTCGCTGCGCATCGGCGAAGAGGCCGCCCGCGACCGGCACCACCAGGCCGCCCTCCTGACCGCTGTGGCGCTCGCGCGGCGCGTTTTCTTGGGCGGCGTCAGCGTGACGCCGCTGCCCGACACGCCGCTGGCCGTGCCGCTCCCATTCGGCAGCACGCTTGCCGAGGCCATCGTCGGCCTGGGTGCCGGCATCGGGGAGGCGCAGGCGGGCACGCCGGTGATCGAGATCGGCGGTGTGCCGTCGGCAAGGCGCGCGCCGTTCCACGTCCGTGTCGTATTCGCCGGCTGGCGCGGCGGGATCGTTCCGGCACCGGCCGAAGCGGCGCCGACACAAGCCCCCGTCATGGCGCTGGCGCCGATGCTCGCGGCAGGGCTCGCCGTGAACGAGGCTTTCCTTTACGTCTCCGGCAATGCCGGCGTCGCCGGGCGGCGCGCCGCGGGTATCTCCCTTTGGAATCCCGCGCCTGGGTACGATTGGCTTGACGACACCGTCACCGAGCCGGCGCTCTCGCTCCTACCCGCGCGGTTATGGCTCATCGGCCTTGGCCATCTTGGCCAGGCCTATCTCTGGGGGCTCGGTCTCCTGCCCTTCGCCCGTCCGCAGGATCTTAGCCTCGTGCTCCAGGACATCGACATTATCACGCCCTCGACCGAGAGCACGTCGATCTTGAGCGACTCCTCCCTAATCAACATCAAGAAGACCCGCGCCATGGCCGCTTGGGCCGAGCGCCGCGGTTTCGCTACGGTGATCCACGAGCGTCGCTTCGACGCTACGTTCCGACGCCAAGACGACGAGCCCGCTGTCGCCTTGTGCGGGCTCGACAATGGGGTGGGGCGCCAGGCACTCGACCAAGTCGGCTTCGAGTTTGTGGTAGAGGCCGGCCTCGGCCGCGGCCACCGAGACTTCCAAGCGATCCACTTACACACGCTTCCGGCATCGCGGCCGGCATCGCGGATCTGGCGCGGCGCACAGACCGACGATCAACTCGAGAAGCGTCCTGCATATCAGGGCATGCTGGCGAGCGGAGCGCTCGATCATTGCGGCGTCACGCTGCTCGCCGGCAAGGCCGTCGGCGCGCCGTTCGTCGGCGCCGTGGCTGCAACGTTGGCCTTGGGCGAGGTGCTTCGCCTTCTGCACGGCGGCACCGTGCACGAACTTATCGACCTTGACCTCAAGGCGATGGAATACCGTGGCGCGGTGCCGACTCCGTTGAACTTCAATGCAATCAATCCTGGCTTTGTGTTAACCTAGGCGAGATTAACGACACTCGCACGACAGGTTATCGACTTATTTCAGCGAAGACTCACGGTCGGATGATTTTCCTCGCGGAGTTGCCTTTGAACATATTTAAAGGGCAGCCGTACATGCTCAGCCAATGGGTGCTCGCAACAAGAGCCGATGCCGCCAAGAAAAATTTAGCCAGCCAAAAACAGACCGCGCCTCGGTGAAACGCTTCCAAGAACTGAGTCTTGCCAAACTTCCGCTCAGCGATCCATCAACCTCCAAGAAATGGATAGCACGAATGTTTATCCCCGAGCATCTATCAAAATTCAGATCATGCTTTCCAGTTCCCCCGACGCTAGCCTATCCGGAAGAACACGAAGGAAGAAGCCCGGAGCGCTGATTCAAAGACGTAGATCGAAATCAACCGTCTTTGAAAGTCGGACCACTGCCGTCAACGACAAACCGGACGTCGCTGTTAGCAATGGTGGCGGATCGCGGCGTCGGAACGCTTGAACTATGCATTAGTGTACTAGCCTGGGGTGGAATGCATGGGAAGAATCGTGATCTACTCTTCAAGCGACCTTTAGAACCATGGGTCGGCATTGCTAATCAAATTCGCGACGACGGTCTCAGTCGGCCTGAGTCATACAGCGCGTTCGCCGCACTCAGATCCAATGGCGATAATGCAATCGTGGGTATGGGGCCCGCGTACTTCACCAAGTTAATCTACTTTTTAGCACCCACGACGTCTTCCCGAGCCGCCAAGGGTTACATCATGGACCAGTGGCTCGGCTGCGCAATCAACCTTCTTGTCGGCCGTCAACTCGTCAAGCTCGACCAACACCTCACGTGGCAGCTCAAGAAAGGCAAGCCGGTACAACGCGCCGATTCATTTGTCAGCAACCTAAATACGGGCCAGAACTACGAGGCGTTTTGTATTGTTGTCGAAGCACTAAGCGCTGAGATGGGGACCATCTGGACGCCAGAATTGACTGAGCGCGCTCTAATTGCAGATGGAGGACGAGAACCTCATCCATGGCGGTCTTACCTCGTGGAACAGAGATTTGCGTCGATGTCGGTCTGACACGAATCACGTCTGAGAAGTGAACAGCTCCGCTCGTGCATTCTGCAATGCTCGTTTAGAAAAACTGATAAGCAAGCTCTCATTTCCTTATCAATCGACGCGCCCAAGCTCCTCAAAGTTGCGAACCAGGCGCTGGGCGGCCCGGTCTTTTTTAGCAACGCCATAGCAGCGCTGCTTCGCAGGTCGCCAGTGATAGCAGTCCACGACACGCGGCCGGGCGCACCAATCTCAGATGGCCATTAAATTATCAGCGAAAGTACGAGATTTATCCCCGACGTCGACGATGATGGTTTCTGCAGGGTCGACGATTTCTTCGAGGTCGGTAAAATCTCGCTCCCACCGAAGTGTTAAGCTCCGCATCGCTCGAAACTCGTCAATTCTGCGAGCTGCGTTGTAGCGATGGCGGATCAAACCAGCCTCCAACAAAACCCTGAGCGCAACCGTCACTGCCTGCTCACGAGCACTTGACGGCTTTCTAGACTCCGAGATGGTTTCGAGCGCTTCAAGTACATATTGATTAACGACGGCGTCCAGTTCAATCTTCATTGCAGCTCTCCATGATCTCGGCCAGCCCGACCTGCCGCATAACTTGATTTTGGTGCCGCGATCGCGAGCACTGAGATCATTTACAAGATTGATTTTCGCCGAGCGTGGTGCGCGCCGATTTTAACGGTAGCCTCCGTACTAGCGGTTTTTCATCGAGCGGAAACTCATAAGGATTTCTCAAAAAGCTTATCAGTTCGCAGCGCATCAGTTTTCCGTTGCACACAGGTGCAAACGTTTTAGAATCTGGTCACAACAGGTTCTAAAACGATGGCAGGCAAGCAAGCCAAAACGCTTTCGGTTGATCACATCGACGATTTATTGTTTTTCGCCGAGCGCTCTCGGCATCCGCTGCGCAACCGGCTCATTGTTCTTCTCTCTACAAAGGCCGGTCTTCGCGCGGCCGAAATTGCGAAATTAACCTGGGACATGGTGCTCACCCCTAGCGGCGAGGTAGGCGCTACTCTGGAGTTGCAAGATCGCATCGCGAAAAAGGGTAGTGGTCGTTCGGTGCCGCTTCATGCCGATCTCCGCCAGGCGTTAATCGACGTCCGAGCAGCGAATGGCGGTCAGGGATCGGTAATTCGATCGGAGCGCGGTGGCGGCCCAATGACTCCACTAAGCATCGTCGTTTGGTTCAGCCGCGCGTACACGGCGCTAGGCTTTGAAGGCTGCTCGTCCCACTCCGGCCGTCGCACCTTCATCACACGGGCTGCCCGCATGGTGCACAATGCGGGCGGTTCGCTTAGGGACGTTCAACTGTTGGCTGGGCACAGATCCATTCAAACAACCCAACGCTACATTGACGGCGATAGTGACGCCCAACGGAGGCTGATATCTCTGATTTAACGGTCCGGCCCCGGGCAAAACGTTCCGCAGGCTTCCTAAAGACGGCAGCAGCTTTAGAAGGGGTTGGCCGCGCCGAGGCTTTGGTTCGGACAGTCTGTACCGTGGCCGGTTCCATGTCCCTCCTCGACGAAATCGATGCTGAATTTCACGAAGCGGGTTTGGACCAGGCAGTCGCGTCAGGTCATACGCCTCCGATCTATGACTGGCTCGTGTCCACCTTCAGTTTCCAAGGTATCTCTGATCGTGTCGCCCGCGATTATATGGACAAGCACGGAACGGCTTCCTGGTCCAAAATCGAAGCCAGCCTGCGCCTTTCTCATTCCTGCCCAAAACTTCGCAGCTACTGGGGCTATGAGGGTTGTCGATACGACAAAACGTCTCGGACCTGTTCGGAGCCCGAGCACATCAGCGGCTGTCCCGTACCCCGCCCCCGCCTGCGCAATGGGCGGCTGAACCAGACCGCCTGCAGTCTGTTTCTGTTCATCCGGGACATTGCCGGCGGCGACCTCGTGGGCTGGATCGGCAGCCGTCTGGAGAACGCTACGGGCTCGTCTGCAGCCGATCTGGAGGGCGCCCGGCAAGAGGCCCTGCTAGGACCGCTCCGCAACATTTACGGCGTGTCCGATAAGGTCCTCACGATGGCGCTCTCGACCCTATTGATCGGAGCCCGCGGTCAACGGCCGGGTTGGTTCGATGCCGGCAAAGCCATGATCGCCGTCGATACCCTGGTGCACAATTTTTTGCACCGGACCGGCATTATTGACACCAGTGGCGCACCGCACGCCTACGGTACCGCCTGCTACGGCCACGGTGGCTGTGCCGAGGTCATTAGAGCCCTCTCTGACCGGATCGACACTCGCACCCTCAACCCAAAATTCCCGCCTTCCTTTCCCCGGTTCGTGCAGCACGCGATCTGGCGCTTTTGCGCGGCGGATGGCCTGAATCTCTGCAACGGCCACCGAATAGACGACCGAAAGGCCTGCCAGGTCACGTATTGCTATCTGCATCAGAGATGCAGCCGAAAACCGTTAAAATCGCTGTAAAATCAGATATTTGCTGCGATTTTTATCGCTTGAAACGCTCTATTATTTAGCTATACTGAATATGCAAGGTCAATTTCACGACTTTGCAATTTTTAAGCTTGGAGATACTTCCATGATTACTTGGAGACCACCTGACCTGACAAGATCTACGCCATCGCAGCAATCGCAGATCAAGGGGCCCCTATCGGGCCCCTTCTGCTTTTAAGGAGGGAAAACATGGGAAAATCGCAAGAGAAGAAGGCAACCGTCACAATCGACAAGTTCTTTGCGTTCGGGATGGACGACAAGGGTAAGCCACGTGGAGCGCGCTTCGCTCAACACAATGATCGCTTGGTCGGTGCTGTCCTGGATTTGAACTTGAATGCGGTGAAAGTTGCATCACCCGCTTTTGCTGAGGCCGCCAGAAAGCTGCCGGAAGGCCGCCTCTACACGAGCGGCAAGGCATTTGTTCCGAACATCAAGCAGTCGCTGCACGACGAATTGATCAGCATCCTCCGACAGCCTGGCGACACCAGCGAGGCATACAAAGTCAACAACGGGCCCGGGGAGACGGCGGGAGATTCGACCGAACCGCCCGTTCGTTGTGTTTCACCAATTACCTCAGGACTGCCGCGCAGTTGGGACGAAGTCGACGTCGGTCACATGGTAATTGCCCACGCGGGTCCAGACGACGGCTGGTGGGAAGCCCTGGTGATAAAGCGCGAGCAGGACATACTGACCCTGCGGTACCGCGACGCACCTAAGCTCGCGGCATTCGTTCGCCATGTGACCACAGTAGCACTGGTTAATCCGGGGCCGCTCGCCGGACAGCCCTAACGAGAACGAAGGCTTGGGCGCGACTTCCCAAGCCTTCCCTTCCGCCTATTGCTATCGCGCCGTCAATTTCCATCCTCATCACAATCGGAGAACAGCCATGTCAAACGACACGGATCGAATTCGCGCGCTCAATGATGACTTTCGCAAGAGCCTTCCTCACACCGCCGCCATCATAACCACTGGAATTGCCGCTTTGGGAGCAGAGGCGGTCCGCCGACTAGTCACAACCGTCGCAGTATTCGATGACTTCTGTCATGCCAACGACCCTCATGAGGAGCATGACTTTGGCACGTTCGATTGCGAGGGAACCTCCATCATCTTCAAGATCGACTACTACGACCACTCGCTCAACTTCCATTCACCGAACCCGGCGGACCCGTCAGTTACGAGACGAATCATTACGATCATGCGGGCTGACGAATACTAGCCTTCAACGACAACCTTGCTAATCGCTACCGCTTAAAAGCTTGACGAGCGGCACTGAGAGCGCCTCAGCAATACGGGCCATTGCCAAGAGACTGGGGTTACGCCGCCCTCGCTCGATCCCGCCCACGTAAGTCAAATCTAAATCAGCTTCGAAAGCCAATTTTTCCTGGGTCATCCGACGCTGCTGGCGAATACGACGGACGTTCTTGCCAACAATTGTGCGCCAATCCTGCATTGCGGGATTCAGCACCATCGGGCATATAGTCTCTAGGGACTATAGTCCCTACTGGCAAATTCATCGAGCGAGGGCACCTCAAATCAACATTTAGAATGGAGTAAGAACGCCATGACTGAAGAATCGATTGCACCACCACCGCTTCCGAATTTCGGAGCAAAGGATAGAGAAACGAACGAGTGGTACTACGTCTCAAACGGCGCCAGACAAGGACCAACCACCGCAATAGCCATCGGAGAGATGCTCAAGAAAAAGCAAATCGAAACGGATACGCCAGTCTGGCGACAGGGGATGCTGGAATGGAGAAGCCTTCGGGAAAGTGAACTTGCAGAACTGGTGGCGACTGAGCCGCCTGCCGTTTCTGCGCTTCACATTGGCAACGGCTACGTTTGGATCTTGGCATTCTTGCCATTGGTCTGGGGTGTCATTGACGCCTCCATTGACGCGAGCAACCAACAAGCCGCCGCTCGCACAATGGCCCTCGGTTTCCCGTACCACCCGACCAAAGGGATCCCTATGCAGATTCCCCTTGTGATAAACGCCCTTTTTGGATGGCTGGATGAGCTCCGACTGCGAAGAGCCGGCTACGGGTCTAAATGGCTGCGTGCAGCCGCAGTGCTGCTGGTCCCGATATACCTCTTCGCCCGCGCAAAACGGTTGAAGCAAACACCCTGGTACGCGATCTGTTGGATACTCACGTTCATCTTGGGCATCTTTCTCGTCGCGTCGGCGAATGCGGGCTCGTGAAGCAAATTCGAAGACGAGTGCGGCGCTCCTACGCCCGGACACCGCACTCTTTCTCCAACTAAAACGCTTGTTCCAGGCAAACAAATCGAACCGCGATCAAGTTGACCAGATGGAATTTCGCTATCGCCTCCTATGGGAGGCCGGAGTTTCCGCCCAGGACATCACAATTCGGGTCGCAAGCCCCCCCTGCTGGGCAAGCCAGTCGCGTGTATGGCCTCGCGTTGTCTTCCTCCGACATCCGGCTTCTTCGCTAATGCAGAAATTCGGAGAAGACCGCTAAAACCGCGGTCGTTGTCCCGATTGCGGGGCTCACCTTGGCGCGCCAGCGGGATTCTCTCTCAAGTTGTGTTCGAATTCGTCTATTTTGCAAAAGCCTGACAAGCAGCCTGAAGCGTCCAAATTACACGCGAATTATCGCCTGAGGCGAAATGCTAATTTTGAATTATCGCCTGAGATAATTTGGAGAATTCCTCTTGAAAGCAACCCATGCCGTTCGCGATGCTAATCGCCACCGCTCTCACGATTTAATCAAGGATATCAATTCCATCAAACGGGCCAGTGCACGATTCAAAGCCCGTAGTGACCGTTTCGCGATATACGATGTCTTGCGAGAACTATATCGCATCTACTTCGATTGGAAGCATCAGAAAGCTGCTAAGCAGCGAGCACACTTACTCGGGAAAGACTTCGCCATCACCGAACGCAAAGGCGCAAGTCCGATCCGGGTCTTGGTTGAGGCGGCTCTTCCGGATGCGCATCTAAAGCAAAAAAGTCGTTGGGTTCGGGCCTTACAGTACGTCTATTCGGCGAACGCATCGCCGCTCCGATTCCGCAAATTCGTCCGCGCCAAGGGTGGGCTTGCTAGCTGCGCACGGTTGGCCGCGAGTACGAACCGCAAGCGGGCACGCCCCGGCGGCGATTGGAACGACGATGATTGAAGATCCGGGGGCGACTGTCCCAGGCTAGAACATGAAACATGGCCATACCTGGAGGCTTTTCCTATTCTTTCGACGGTGGATAGGCCTACCGCCAGAGGGCGCCCCCTTTCACTATGCGAAAGATGCAGGCTCCCTCGCGTCCTGGGTCAATCTTTACAAACTGCTGGGATCTCAACGTTCTCTCACGTCAACCTGACGACAGCGGCGTACCACAGGTCGTTTGGATTTCACAGATTCACACAATTCACACACTGACGACAACGCCTACCTTCACGATGGCGAAGCACCAACCGCAAATTTGCAGTGTTCTATAATCATCGAACCGAAATGGCCGCTTGGCACC
>Ga0102590_1001636_pt1 | contig 32122 bp, 31 predicted proteins | sample AraplaMF_Col_mMF_FD_76859 | JGI IMG/M metagenome (GOLD analysis project Ga0102590, IMG submission 76859) | Arabidopsis root microbial communities from the University of North Carolina, USA - plate scrape MF_Col_mMF | ecosystem: Host-associated > Plants > Roots > Endosphere | place: USA... | reverse complement strand
CTCGGTGCGTCCCGGACCCGGATACTGCGTGTGCCTGTGGCGGAGGGCCAGGATCAGATGGGCGGCGAGCAGGCCGACCATGAGGGCCGGGATGAGCAGTACGTGGATCGTGTTGAATCGCGCCACCAGATCGTTCCCCGGGAACTCGCCCCCGAAGAGGAACATCGAGAGGTAGGTCCCGACGATCGGGACGGACAGGATCGTTCCGTTCACGACGGCGAGTCCGGTCCCGGAGAGAAGGTCGTCCGGAAGGTCGTATCCCGTCAGTCCGCCGAACATCGCGAGGACGAGCAGCAGGAATCCGAGGACCCAGTTGAGTTCACGGGGCTTGCGGAAGGCACCGGTGAAGAACACCCGCATCATGTGGGTGAGCAGTGCGGCGACGAATACCAGCGCCGCCCAGTGATGAGCCTGCCGGATCAGCAGTCCGCCGCGGACGTCGAAGGATATGTGCATGGTCGAATCGAACGCCTCCGAGACCATCTGACCCTGCAGCGGCACATAACTTCCGTGGTACTCCACCTGATTCATCGAGGGATGGAAATAGAGGGTCAGATACACGCCCGTGACGACGATGACGACGAAGCTGTAGAGACAGATCTCCCCCAGCAGGAACGACCAGTGGTCGGGGAAGGCTCTGCGCGCCCTCGCTCTGACCGCGCCGTACACCCCGAGGCGGCTGTCCGCCCATTCGGCAACCCTTTCACCCCTGTCACCCCGGCGCACTTCGCCTTCACTTCCCCGACTCGTGTCACCCATGATCCGGCCACCATTCATAGATCGTCCAGAAAGAATGCGTTCGATCCCGTCGATTTTCAGCGCGGAAATTCCTCGGCACGGATCTCCTTCATGAATCGGCCGTCATCGTTTTCGGACCCGAGGGCGACTTCCGGAGCGCTCGTGCTCCCGGTGATGTCTGCCGGGCCGGTCTCGGCCACGGCTCCTCCTCGGAACTGCGGGTGCGGGCACCGTCTCGTCCCGCCGGCACGGTGGCGTCGTGTGGTCCTTCATGCCGCTGGGGTGACCGCGTCGCTGCCCGGGCGGGCGGCACGCCGGCTCATCGAGCGGCGTTCGCTCTCCGTGGTCCCGCCCCAGACGCCGTCCGCCTGCCCCGACTTCAGGGCCAGTTCGAGGCACTGCTCCACAACAGGGCAGCGACCGCACACGGCCTTGGCCTCGTCGATGCGGGCAGGCGTCAGGCCGCCGTTTCCCACGGGGAAGAACAGATCGGGGTCCTCACGCAGGCAGGCCGCGCGTTCGCGCCAGTACGCGGCGTAGTCACCTCGTTCAGCGGCCACCGGAACGGGAACCTTCCGGGAGCGTCGTCGGGCGACGGGTTCCGATCTTGATCATGGGTTGACTCATCTCTGCGAAACGGTGCCTGGGGCCGCCATAGGAGACCGGGCGACCGTCACATGTGTGACACGCGGTGGAGTTGCAGCGAGCACGCCGTGAAGTCCTGTGCGCTCCGCGATCGGCACCGCGGGGCCGGCGGCCGAACAACAGGGCCGGTGCCCGCATTACCTGTGATCGTGCTGCAAAGACCCATGTCACAAGCGCCGCGCGTACCCGGTCTAACAGTTCGAGCGGAATGAATTCGGGAGGTGGTGTCGTGCGGGGGACTCGGCCGTCCGCGGCTGCGACCCCGTCCAGGACACCTGGGCGTGCACGGGCGGCGCAGCACCGCAACGCCCGTGTCACCGATGCCTTGCCGACCGTCGACGGGGTGGACACGTCCGACTGCGTCGAGTGAAGCCTGCAAGGGGGATGCCGTATGGACCACGCTGACATCGCGCCGATCGCGGAGCTGCTCGAGGAGCGTCGGCATCTGCTGGATGTCGCCTACTGGATGCTGGGGAGCCCCAGCGAGGCGGAGAGCGTCGTCGACGAGACCTATCGTCGCTGGTACCTGCTGTCGGACGCGGCACGCAAGGGGATCATCGCCCCCAGGTCCTGGCTCGCGAAGACCGCCGGGGGGATCTGTCTGAACCGGCTCGTCCTGCCCGAGTGGGCGGACGACGGGGCATTCCCCGGGTGCCCTCCTGACGGGCCCCGGGCGACCGACCCTCCTCCGGCCCCGCCGGAGGAGGTCGGTTCGGTCGTACTGGACGCGCTGGACTCCCTGCCGCCGACCGCGCGAGCGGCGTTCGTGCTCAACGACGTCTTCGGGATGAGTCCCGACACGGTCGCCGACATCGTGGGGCGCACGGAGTCGGAGTGCGCCGAACTCGCCGACCGGGCGCGGCGCTACCTCCGGATACAGCGTGCACGGCCCACGACGCCCAAGGAGCACGACATCCTCGTCCGCGCCGTCCGCCAGGCCTGTATGAGCCGGGACGCCGAACTGCTCGCGGCACTGCTGTCCCCGGACGCCACGGCCTCCTTCGACGGCGGGGGCAAGGTCCGGGCCTCGAGCAGGCCGGTCAGGGGCGGCCGGCAGGTCGCCGACAGCCTGCTGACCCTCCTGGCGCGACGCTCGCGCACGACCTTGTCGACCCACTCCGTCAACGGCCGCACCGGCCTCGTCGCCCGCTACGACCACCAGGTCGCCGCCGTCATCACCTTCGACATCGCCGATCACCTGGTCGCACAGGTCTGGATCGTCCTCAACCCCGACAAGCTGCACTCCTGGAACCGTACGTAAAGGTGTCGTCACGGAGGGGACCGGCTCTCGTCCGGCGCACCCACTCACCGGCCGAGAAAATGCCAATGTTCTAATGACACTGTTGGGAACGTTTCCACGGCTCCGGTTGCGGATTTGCACCCATTACTACCCGTATGAGGGCAGTCTTGCTCAGAAACATGCTCGATCAAACGGTCAAGCTGTGATCTGCGTAAACACGGTGTGCACGCACAACGGCTGCCTCCACCGACAGCAGCCGGAGATGCCTTCCGCCCCGGCGCCTACACCCCGCCGGGACGGTTCCCGGTCACCGGAACACATTGTTATGGGAGCAGCCGTGACTCGCAGTGCCCACTGCCCACGCGCCGCGGTGACGCGCCGGGCAACACCCTTCGCCCGTCGGCACATCGGCCCTGGCACGAATGTCCGAGGCACGCATGTCGTTGCCGCCCGCCTGAACGCGGTCCCGGCGTGATCCCGACTTCCGGCGGTTGCGACAGTTGCGACAGAGAGAACGGGGAGAGCGGCCTCACCCGTCCGGAGCCGGCCCCCGGCTCCTGCACCCTCTCGAAGGCCGTCTCCGTCTTCGTGCAGCACCGGCCGCGCCTGTTCGGAATCGCCTACCGGGTGCTCGGCAGCGTGGTGGAGGCCGAGGACGTGGTGCAGGAAGTCTGGCTTCGCTGGCAGCGGACGGACCGGTCGGCGGTGGTGAGCCCGGTGGCCTTCCTTTCGAGCACCACGACCCGCTTGGCCATCAACGTCGCGCAGTCCGCACGTGTGCGCCGGGAGACCTACATCGGGCCGTGGCTGCCCGAGCCCATCGACACGAGTTCGGACCCGGAGGTGGGCGCCCAGCGGGCGGAGGCGCTGGAACTGGCTCTGCTGCTGGTGCTGGAGAGGCTGACCCCGACCGAACGCGCCGCGTACATACTCCGCGAGGCGTTCGACTACACCTATCCCGAGATCGCCGCCATCCTTCAGCTCAGCGTGGTCAACGTGCGGAAGATAGTGAGTCGGGCCCGCAAGCATCTGACGGCCGAACAGCGGGAGAGCGTGGACACGGCCGAGCACCGACGCCTCCTGGACGCCTTCGTCTCAGCGGCACAGTCGGGGGACGTCGCCGCCCTGGAAGCCCTTCTCGCCCCGGACGCCGTCAGTCTGCCCGAGGGGAACTGAATCCGGGGTACCGCACGCAAACCGGTTCGCGGCGGCCGGGCACGTGTGGCCGGCCTGTCCACGGCCACACGGAGTTTCTGGCGCGGTGCCGAGCCGGTGGCGATCGAGGTCAACGGCCGCTCGGGGGCGCTGCTCCACCGCGACGGTGTGCCGAGCACCATCCTTACGATGACCGCCTCGAAGGAGGTTGTCCACAAGGTCATGTGGGTGTGGAACCCCCGGAAGATCGCCGCGTTCCTCGATTCGCGCTCCCGCTTCACGACCGCGCCCGACCCCGTGGCGGACGGTGGGTGACCGCGGCGGGCAGAGCCGGTGCACCGCTCCGGCGCCCCTCGGCCGCAGGCTATCGCGGACGTGACGGACGGGCGGCAGGACATCCACGTCACTCCCACGTCGTCTGTCACAGCTCCCCCGGCTGTCCGGTCGATGCGGACGGCGACTCGTGCGGCCGCCTGCACGAACCCTCGCGGTGAGGAAGCGAGTACGTACGAGCTCAAGAGCCAGGGATCGCCGATGCGTCCATGTGTCGACGGCCTCCGCCTCCCCGGTGGCGCGGGCTTCAGGGCCGAGCCGTCGCCCGGCACCGTCCGCAGGCCGGAAGACCGTATGACGCCGCATCACCCCGACGGGCACTCCGATCCCGCTGCCACCGGTGTCTCCCTGGCGGCCGAGGCCGCGCTGCTCGAAGGGCGCCTGCGCATGCTGCGGGAGGCGATCGACACCGTCGACGCACGCATCGCGACGATCTCCGATGCGCTGCGACAGCTGCGTTCCACGTCATCGGCCTCTTCCGAGGCCAGCTGAACAGTGGCAATCATGGGTGTGACAACGTTCGGATGAATACCGAACCACACCCAGCATCCCGGGCCGGGTGAGTATTTTGTGAAACCGTGGGCCCTTCATCCCTCTCCGATCCGAGTGCCGCACTGCATATGATGTCGAGTGGACCCGTTCCCGCGTCCAGGCCGGGCGGCGCAGCAGGCGAGCCGAGGCGCGGCAGGAAGGGCTGAGGATGAGAGGAACACATGGTCTCCGTAACCCGCGCGGCACACGACATCGAGATCACCGCCGAGAGCCTGCAGGAGGATCTGGCCCGCCTGCAGATCCAGAAGCAGGCGCTGGAAAGGGAACTGGCCGCGGTCGTCGCGCATCTCGTCTCGGTGCAGCGGGCTCTTGGCGCCCTGCAGGCCGTGATGGTCGACCCGGCCGCCGCGAAGACCTCCACCGGCGGCGGTGCCGCCGTTGCCCGGTCGGCTTCGATCCCCGCCGTCCCGCAGAAGGGCGCGACCTCTCCCGAGTCGGGGGTAGCCGGCGGTACTTCAGCCCCCCGGGCGCAGCGGACCGAGAGCGGCAAGGACGAGGACCACACCGTTTCCGTCGGCGCCGAGACGGACGCGCAGAAGAAGTACGGCATGCTCACCGAGCAGATCATGGAGTACTTCGCCACCGTCGGCGACTCCGACGTGCGCGCCCGTGACGTGGCCGCGGCGCTGGGCCGCGACACCGACAGCGGAAGCATCAACGCCGTCCGCAGCACCCTCGATCGCCTTGTCGGTACCTCCCGCATCCAGCGGACGGGCCGGGGACTCTACCGCGCCAAGCGTCCCTAGGGCGCGCAGGCGCCGGACTCCCGGACCGTGCGGGACCGGGTCCAGGAGCGGCGTGCCCCCTACCACCGGACGAGTCGGCGGCTGCCGACCGTCCTGCCGGGCAATCGCCTGTCCGCCCCACAGAACCTTGTCACCGGTGACCGATCACCGTCAGCACCTTGGTCCGGCTCGGTCCTCCTGAGTCCGCCCGGGCGCCGAAGCCGCGGATGCTCCGCAGGACCGGCTTCCGTCTGCCCGTGAACCGGATCAGTCCGGCGGCCCGGAGCCGCAGCTCGCCTTCTCCGGTCGCCGACCGCGCCCCCGGCGGCATGGACCGAACGCCTCCGCATCGAGCGCGGCGGACGACGTCTGTCACAGACCCGGGCGCCGCTCGGTCAGGGAACCAATAGGCGCAAATCGGATCGTATATGTGCCCCATCCGACTCCGTCACCGAGCACGGAGATCGGGCACGAATTGCCGATATCGCCGCTCCGCCACATACCTGAGGGCAGCAGTTTGATGATCGACACCGAGCAGGTAACCATCAGTAATCGGCAGAACACACGCGTGCCGTCCGAGTCGGCGGTCGCCATGTGCGACAGGACGGGGACGGTGGTCGCCTGGACGGAGGCAGCCGAGCGGCTGCTCGGCTACTCCGCCTGCGAGGCGGTGGGCCGGTCCGCGGCGCTCCTGCTGCCGCGCTCCGAGAAGGCGCCGACGGCATCGTCGTTCCTCGAGCAGTGTGCCGCGCACGACGGCTGGTCGGGCACGACCACGGTTCACCACCGGGACGGCCACCTGCTGAACGTCGTCCTGCGGGTCTCGGTGCTGCGGGGGCGGGACCGGACGATCCAGTGGCTCGTGTCCGTGACCGACGTCGGCACGTTCGCTCCGGACTCCTCGGAAGCCGGGAGCAGGATGCGGGAGTCGCAGCTCACCCGGGCACCGATCGGCATCGTCGTCCGTGACGCACGTCTGCGGTGCGTCTGGGTGAACGACACGATGGAGAGCCATGACGGCATCTGCGCCGAACGGCGGCTCGGTCGTCGATTCCCCGAGGCGCTGCCCGGTTTCAAGGCGGAGGCACTCGAGACGGCGATGCGCCAGGTACTGGAGAGCGGCACCACCAGGCTCCACGAGTACCGGATGTGGCTGGCGTCGAGTCCACGCCGGGAGCACTCCATGGCCGCCTCGTGCTTCTGTCTCCAGGGAGCCCACGGCGAGGCACTGGGAGTGTGCACCATCAGCATCGATGTCACCGAGAGCCGGCAGGCGCGGGAGCGTCTCGCCGTCCTGACCGAGGCCAGTACGCGGCTCGGCGCCTCCCTCGACGTCATGCAGATCAGCCAGGAACTGGCCGAACTCGCCGTGCCGCTGCTCGCCGACTACGTCGTCGTCGACCTCGAGCAGTCGATCCCGTTCGGCGAGGGGCCCCCGGCCCGCAGCGGCCCCGTCGACGGCCGCCTTCCCGCCTTCCGGCGCGCGGGTCTCGCCTCGATCCACCACGGGGTGCCCGAATCGCCATGGGTGCGCGGGGAGCCCGTCCCCGTTCCGCCCGGCTCGCCCTTCGCCGACGTCGTGCGCACCGGGCAGTCCCATCTGGAGCCGATACTGAACACCGCTCCGGGCACCTGGATCGACGAGGACCCGGTCCGGGCCCAGATGATCCAGGACCACGGCATGCACTCGCTGATGATCGTGCCCATCCGGGCCCGGCGCGCCCTGCTGGGCATGGCGTTGTTCATCCGTGCCAAGGACCCGGTGCCCTTCCAGGAGGTCGATCTGCACCTGGCCGAGGAACTCGTCGGCCGCGCCGCGCTGTCGTTGGACAACGCCCGCCAGTTCACACGCGAACACACCGCGGCGCTCGCGCTCCAACGCAACCTCCTGCCGCATCGGTTGCGGGGCGGCACGGCGGTGGAGGCGGCCTCGCGCTATCTGCCCGCCGACATCGACAGCGGCGTCGGCGGCGACTGGTTCGATGTGATCCCGCTGTCCGGCGCCCGGGTCGCCCTCGTCGTCGGCGACGTGGTCGGACACGGCATCAACGCCGCCGCGACCATGGGCCGGCTCCGGACCGCGGTGCAGACGCTCGCCGACATGGAACTACCCCCCGACGAGCTGCTCGCCCACCTCGACGACACGGTCCAGCGGCTGGCCGAGGAGGACGCCGACGACCCGGACCAGACCTTCACGGTCGAGGGCGCCACCTGTCTGTACGCCGTCTACGACCCGGTCACCCGGACGTGCAGCATGGCGCGGGCCGGGCATCCGCCGCCGGCGATCGTCGATCCGCAGGGCCGGGTCGTCTTCCCCGACCTTCCCAGCGGAACCCCGCTCGGCATCGGGCTGGGAATCCCCTACGAAGCCGTGGAGATGGAACTCCCCGAGGGAAGTCTGCTCGCTCTGTACACCGACGGCCTGATCGAGTCGCGCGACCACGACATCGAGATGGGGATGCACCGGCTGGCCACCGCGCTGACACAGCCGAGCCACTCCCTGGAAGAACTCTGCACCCGCGCGACGGAGACCTGCCCGGGTCAGGCACCGTCCGACGACATCACGCTGCTCCTGGTGCGGACCCGCTCGCTCGACCCGGACCGGGTCGCCTCCTGGACGCTCCCGAGCGACCAGACCGCCGTCCGCAGCGCCCGCCACATGGCGGCCCACCAGCTCACCGAGTGGGGTCTGGAAAACCTCGAGGACCCCACGACCCTGATCGTGAGCGAACTGGTCACCAACGCCCTGCGCCACAGCACGGGCCCGATCGGACTGCGTCTGATCCAGCACCAGGTCCTGACCTGCGAGGTGTTCGACACCAATGTCTCCGCCCCGCGCATGCGGCACGCACAGGCCACCGACGAGAACGGCCGAGGACTCTTCCTGATCGCCCAGCTTTCCCGCAGATGGGGCACCCGTTCCGTGTCGGACGGCAAGGTCGTCTGGGCCGAAGCGGACCTGGCGCCATCGCACGCATGAGCCCGCGGGGCGGAGGCACCCGGCGGTACGCACGGGCACACACCCCGAAGACCGGTCCACGGCCGGCCGGGCTCCCGGGAGCCGGTCAGACGCTCATGCCCAGGACGACTGCGACGCACAGGCCCATCATGACCGCGGTCAGCAGCGTCATCGCGGCCAGCGTTCCCCTGCGCCGGCGCATCAGGCGGGTGCGGTAGCGCGCTTCCGCCGCGGTGATGCTGTCGGCGATGTGCCGGGTCACCATGTGCGCCACATAGGTCTGCTCCTCGACGTACCACCGCTCGATGTCGCCCGTCTGCTCCCGGGTCAGATCGGGCATCCGCGCGGTGAATTCCGCCACGCGCCGCTGTGCCGCCTGCAGATGGGCCTCCCTGTACAGGAAGTTCTCGATGTCGCTCAGGCCGCGTGCGGCCTCCTCACTCGCGTCCATGGTGTGCTCCAGTGGGTACGGGGAGCCCCTGCCCGGTGGTACCGGAGCGGGGCAGGCGGAAGATCAGGGATGCGCGAAGGACACGGGGTCCGAGGTCGGTGGCGTCCGCACCCCACCGTCGACAGCCGTGTCCCGGGCGGTCGGGACGGCGGCAGGGCGCACCGGGCGGCAACAGCGGTGCGCCTCGGCCCGCCCGGGGGTGACTCCACAGACCCCACCGGGCGGGCACAGGCATGGTCCGACCGCTCGCCGCCGCTCACCACGGGGGCGAACGGCGCACGCTCATGCCGGCACCGCACACAGGCGGTACCGCTCGGCTCCGAGGCGACCGGATACCCGGCGTGCTCAGGCGGCGGTGGGATCGCTCTCGCGGTTCTCGCCGGTGCGCTGCGGAATTCCCCTGGCGACGAACGCGTCGCGCGGGTGCTGCACCGAGGCGAGCGAGACGAGATCCCGGCCGAACGCGGCCGCGGTGAGCCAGACGGCGAGGACGCGGGCCTTGCGCTCCCACGAGGGAACGGCCAGGACGTGGTACCCCCGGTGCATCAGCCAGGCGGGAAGTCCCTTGATGACCAGGCCCTTGTACTGGAAGATGCCCCGTCCCAGACCCAGCGTCGCCACCACTCCCAGACTGCTGTGGCGGTAGTCCCGCACCCTGCCCCCGCGCAGGTCGGCCACGATGTTCTTGGCGAGTCGCTTGCCCTGCCGCACGGCGTGCTGCGCATTCGGCACCGTGTGCGCCCCGGGCACGCTCGACGCCAGGTCGGGAACGGCCGCGTCGTCCCCGGCCGCCCACACCTGAGGTACGGGATCACTGTCGGTGCCCACCCGGAGATCGGCCCGGACCACGAGCAGACCGCGCTCGTCGACCGGCAGGTCCGTGTGGTTCTGCACAACGGGGTTCGAGGCGTTGCCGGCGGTCCAGACGATCAGTTCCGAGTCGAACTCCGTTCCGTCGGAGAGCACGACGTGCCCGTCCTCGGCGGAGACCAGTTGCGTGTTCAGGTGCACATGGGCGCCACGGCTCTCCAGGGAACGCACCACCCAGGCACCGGGCTTGTCGCCCACCTCGGGCAGGATGCGGCCCCGGGCCTCGACCAGATGGAAGGAGAGGTCGTCCATGCCCAGTTCCGGATAGGACTTGAGCATCGCGGTCGCCAGCGACAGCAGCTCACCGAAGCCCTCGACACCGGAGAACCCACCGCCCACGAAGGTGACGGTGAGCAGCCGCCGGCGTTCCGCACCGGGCGGCAGCGTCGCGGCCTGGTCGAACGCGGTCATCAGCCGGTCGCGGATGGCCACCGCCTCTTCCACGTGCTTCAGCCCGATCGCCTGCTGCGACAGCCCGGGGATGGGGAAAGTACGGGTCACGGCGCCGGCGGTGACCACCAGGGTGTCGTAACGCAGTTGCTGGTCGGGGCCGTTGACGGGGCGGACGGTGGCGGTCCGGTCCGCGTTGCGGATCTCGGTCACACTCCCCGCGATCAGCCGGGTCCTGCGCAGGTGCCGCCGCAATGACACGGCGGCATGGCGTGCCTCGACCGAGCCCGCGGTCACCTCGGGCAGGAACGGCTGGTAGGTCATGTAGGGGCGCGGGTCGACGACAGTGACCCGCGCCTCACCCGCACGCAGCTTCTTCTCGAGGCGCCATGCGGTGTAGAAGCCCGCGTAGCCGCCACCGACGATCAGAATCTCACGCATGCTGTCCTCTGTTCGTTGTTCGACACCCTTTAGACAGGGCGGCTCGGGGTGGTGTGACACGCGGAGACGGTGAAAAACCTCACCGGGTCGCTGCGCAGGTGCGGCGCCCGCTCGGGCGTCGGCCGTCCCGAGGTGCGGCCGCACGTGCGGGTGGCCGATACGATCTCGCCCGGCGCGGGCGAACTGCACCCGCGCCGGGCGCAGACGAGCCGTTCGTCGGCCGGGGAACGCCGTGTGGTGCGACGTCGGCGGGGTGTTCCCGGCGGCGAACCGGCATGTGCGAACGTCGGCCCCTGCGAACGGGGTCAGTCGATCACGGCGGCCCGCCAGGTCTCCTCGTCGGCGTCCAGGAGCGCCGACAGGAGGGCCGGGTCCGGCAGCGGTCCGTGGTCGGCGGCCACTCCCAGGGCCGAGGCCGCGGTCAGATGACCGAGGCGCAGCGCGCCGTCCACGGGCAGCCGCCGCAGCAGTCCGCTGAGGAATCCGGCCGCGAACGCGTCGCCCGCGCCGACCGGTTCGGCGACGCGCACCTTCAGGGCGGGCACGCTGTGGACGGCGTCCCCGACGAAGGCGGTGGCGGCACGGTCCCCGTCCTTCACGACGAGGACGCGCGGGCCGGACAGGAGGTCGCGCACGTCCTCGGCGTCGGTGATCCCCTCGCCCCACAGAGCCTGGGCCTCGTCGAGGCCCACCAGCACGATGTCGGCGAGGTCCGCGAGCGGACGCAGCACGTCCGCTGCGGAGCGGCCGGCCCACAGGGCGGGGCGGTGGTTGACGTCGAAGCTGACCGGCCAGGGGCGGTCGGGACGCAGCGCCCGTTCGACCAGGGCCCGGCAGCCGGACGACAGGGCGGGGGTGATCCCGCTGAGGTGCACGAGCGCCGCGTCCGCGAACGCCGGGTCGTCGAGCACATCGGGGGTGAGGGCCGAAGCGGCCGATCCGGCGCGGTGGTAGTGAACCCGGGTGCCCTGCGCGCCCGGGTCCTTGAGCAGCAGTCCGGTGGGTCGTTCGGGGTCGACGCGTACGCCGCTCACGTCGACGCCGCCCGCGGCGATCCGGGCACTGACGCGGCGGCCGAAGGGGTCGTCGCCGACCGCGGAGACCCAGCGGGCGGGGATGCCGTGGTCGGCGAGGTAGAGGGCGACGTTCGACTCGGCGCCCGCGACGTCGACGCGGAGCAGGTCGGCGCCGTCCAGCGGCCCGAGCGGGTCGGGGGCGAGGGCGGCCATGGTCTCGCCGACACAGACCACGGGGCCCTGACGCAGTGGCCGGTGGGTGCTCATGATGAGTTTCCTAGTGTGTGTCGGCGCGGTCCGTCGGCTGCGCGGCGGCGGGGACCGCCGGGCGGTAGGGGGCGGCCGGGACGCCGGGGACGTCCACCCGGACCGCGAACACCGCGCCGTCGAGGGGTCCGGGATCGGTCAGGCCGATGAGCGCACTGGTGACCAGCAGCGTACGGCCGTCGGGGCCGCCCAGGCATACCCCCGCGGGCTGACCGGCGGGCAGTTCGACGATGCGGTCGAGGGTGCCGTCGGGGCGGTAGCGGTGGACCTGCCCGGTACCCCAGACGGCGGTCCACAGGCCGCCCTCGACGTCGGTGGTCATGCCGTCGGGGCTGCCGGACTCGACGGTGACGAAGGTTTCGGGAGTGCCCGGGTTGCCGCTCACCGGATCGACCGGGTAGCGGCGGATGACGCCGCGGGCGCTGTCGGCGAGGTACATGAGGGTGCCGTCGGGGCTGAAGGCCGGGCCGTTGGGGATCGTGACGTCCCGCAGGACACGGGTGACGCTGCCGTCGCGGTCCAGGCGGTAGAGGGAGCCCGCGTCCGCGGTGCCCTCGTACGCCATGCTGCCGGCCCAGAAACGCCCGTGCGGGTCGGCGACTCCGTCGTTCATGCGCATCGCCACGGATGCGTCGTCCTCGGGGCGCGCGATCCAGTCGACGCGGCCCTCGGGGTCGATACGGCAGATGCCGGTGCCCGCAGCCGCGACCCAGTGGCCGGGGCGCCCCTCCACCGGTGCCACGGCGCCCAGGGGGCAGGGCACTCGAGTGATCGGGACCAGGGGTGCGTCGGGCTCGTCGGGCAGGGCGAGCAGCCAGCCGCTGAGGATGTCGGTCAGCACGGTGCGGCCGTCCGTCCAGCGGATGCCCTCGCCCAGTTCCAGGCGGTCGGTCCCGAGGACCACGGGGGTCGTCACGGGCGGACCTCCGAGCGTACGACGTCCAGGAACGCGCGGGCGCGCTCGCGCAGGGCGGTGAGGTCGCCGCCCGCGGCGGCGTCGCCGACCAGGGGCGATCCGACGCCGACGGCCGTGGCTCCCTCACGCAGGTAGTCGGCGGCCGCGATCGCGTCCACTCCCCCGACGGGTACGAACGGCAGGTCCGGGAAGGGGCCGCGCAGGTCCTTGAGATAGCCGGGGCCCCCGGCGCTGCCCGCCGGGAACAGCTTGAAGGCGTCCGCACCGAGCCGCTGTGCCTGGAGGATGTCGGTGGGGGTCATCACACCGGCGAGCACGGGCAGTCCGAGTTCCCGCCCGGTGGCGATGCCGTCGCTGACCGCCGGCGTGACGAGGAACGCGGCGCCCGCCTTGTGGGCGGCACGGGCGTCGTCGGAGCTGAGCACGGTTCCCGCGCCGAGCGTCGCGTCGGGGCCGAGCGCGGCACGGGCCCGCGCGATGACGTCGAGCGCGTCGCGCCCGGAGAGGGAGACCTCGACGAGGGTGACGCCCTCCTCGGCGAGGGTGAGCACGGTGTTCAGCGCGGCGTCCGGATCACTGCCGCGGACGATGGCGAGCAGCCGGTGCGCGCGCAGCGCGGCGAGCAGGTTCATCCGGCATCCCTTCTGGTGACGGGGTTCAGGGTCGGCGGGTCGCGGTGACGGTGAGCCGCCAGGCGACCTCACCGGTCGGCGGTACGACGGCGGTGTCCCCGTCGTCGGCCGCGGCACGGTCGAAGACGCGGCCGAGCATCGGCTCGACGCCGATCGAACGGTAGGGCGCGTCCTGGGGGAAGCCGCCGAGGTTGCGCCAGAGGGCGACGGCGACCGGCTGGCCGTCGGCCTCGACGGACAGATGCAGCGTATCGGCGCCGTCGTGCACGGCCACCCGGGGGGTGAGCACGACCGCTCCCACGGCGCTCCCGTCGTCGGGGCCGAGCCGGTCGAGGGGTACGCCGTCGACGGCCGGCCAGACCCCGGCGGTCCAGCGGTCGCCCTCGTCCGGGTAGAGCCGGGTCACCGCCGGTCCCACAGCGCCGATCCGAGCGGCCTCGGAGAGGGCGAACAGGGCGTGGGCGGCCCACACGAACCGGTACCCGGGCTCTGCGGCGAGTGTGTAGTCGGCGACGACCGCGTTCTCCCGCTCGCGGATGCGCCGGGTCAGGCGGAAGTCGGGGCACTCCACGACGTCCTCCTGACCCGCCCTGCGCCAGGGCCGCGACCAGGCGTCGCCGTGGTCGGGCAGTCCGCGCACGGTGGGCACGCACTCCTCCAGCCCCCCGGCGTCGGCGAAGGGGTCGCCGGGCCGGACCGCACCGCGACGGGGCTCGTCGCGGTGCCACAGCCACTCACGGCCGCCGGCGGTGAGCGATGTCCAACGCCCGCCGTGGTCCGCGTCGGTGAGGACGCGGACGGGCAGCGGCGTGCCGCTCACCATTCGGCGAAGGAGCCGTCGGCGTGGCGCCAGACGGGGTTGCGCCAGGCGTGGCCGGACCGGTCGGCGGCCCGCACCGCGTCCTCGTCGACGGTGACGCCGAGTCCGGGCAGTGCGGTGCGGTGCGCCTGGCCGTCGACGAAGCGGAAGGGCTCGGTGTCGACCAGGTAGGACAGCAGATCGGCGTCCTTGTTGTAGTGGATGCCCCGGCTCTGCTCCTGGATCAGGAAGTTGGGTGTGGCGAAGGCGACCTGGAGGCTGGCGGCGAGCGCGATGGGGCCGAGCGGGCAGTGCGGCGCCAGATGGGCCCCGAAGGTCTCCGCCAGCGAGGCGATCCGGGTGACCTCCGATATGCCGCCGGCGTGCGACAGGTCCGGCTGGGCGACGGCGACGCCCGCGGTCAGTGCGGGCAGGAAGTCGGCACGCCCGTAGAGCCGTTCACCGGTGGCGAGCGGCACGGGCGAGGCGGAGACCAGGCCGGGCAGCAGATGCGCCTGGTCGGGCAGGACGGGCTCCTCCACGAACAGCGGGTGCAGCGGGGCTATCTCGTGCAGCACCCGGCGCGCGTTGGCGGCGGCGAAGCGACCGTGGAAGTCGACGGCGACGTCCCGGTGCGGGCCGAGGGCCTCCCGGGCGGCCGCCACCCGCTCGACGACGGCGGCCGTGTCGGCGGCGCTGCCGATCGGCGGGGTGCGCCCGGCGGCGTTCATCTTGACGGCGGTGAACCCGGCTTCGACCTGGGCGGTGACCTCCTCCTTGAGCCGCTGGGGCTCGTCGCCGCCGACCCAGGCGTACACCCGTACCGTGTCGCGGACCGGCCCGCCGAGCAGGGTGTGCACCGGCACCCCGAGGGCGCGGCCCGCGATGTCCCACAGTGCCTGGTCGATGCCGGCGACGGCGCTGGACAGGACCGGGCCGCCCCGGTAGAAGCCGCCCTTGCTCAGCACCTGCCAGTGGTCCTGGATACGCAAGGGGTCCTGGCCCACCAGGTACTCCGACAGCACCTCGACGGCCGACCGGACCACCTCGGCCCTGCCCTCCACCACCGGCTCGCCCCAGCCGACGACGCCGTCGTCCGTCTCGATGCGGCAGAACAGCCAGCGGGGCGGGATGAGAAAGGTCTCGACGCGCGCGATCTTCACTGTGCCTGGCCGTCCTTCTGCTCGGGTGAACCGTCCGCGCCCTCGGGCGCGTTCGGGCCGCTGACCTTGTCGAGATCGCGCGTCGCCTGGTCGAGCAGGGCGCGCATGGCGCGTTCCGCGGCGTCCGGGTCCCGGTCGCGCACGGCGTCGAGGACGGCGCGGTGGCTGGGGACCGGGTCCTCGCTGTGCGGGGCGCTGTGCACGAGCTGGTCGCGCTGGGCGAGGCCCGACTCGATGACCATCTCCATGCGTTCCAGCAGTTCGTTGTGGGTGGCCGCGAGGAGCGCCCGGTGGAAGGCGAGGTCGGCCTCGACGGCGTGGTTGGCGCCGCTCACCTCGCCCATGGCGGTCAGTGCCGCCGCCAGGGCCTCCAGGTCCTCGTCGGTGCGGCGGGCGGCGGCGAGCCGCACGGCGGCGGGTTCGATGATGCCGCGGACCTCGCCGAGGTTGCGCAGCAGCGCCAGGTCGGCGCCGGTGCCGCTGCTCTCGGAGAACTGCCAGCGCAGCACGTCGGCGTCGAGCAGGTTCCAGTCCGAGCGGGGCCGGACGAAGGTGCCGCGCTTCTGCCGGGCGTCGACCATGCCCTTGGCCGCGAGCACCTTGAGCGATTCGCGCAGGGCCGTCAGGCTGACGTCCAGCTCGCTCTGCAGAGCCGCCATGTCGAGCGTCGCTCCCTCGGGGATCTCGCCGCTGAGCACCCGGCGAGCGAGGGTCTCCACGGTCTGGCCGTGCACTCCGCGGCGCGCGTATGGCGTCATGTGTTTGCCTTTCTTGCTGTTCGGTCGGTGGCCGGTGCGTCCGGTTCCGTCAGGCCGAGGCCTTGGTGACGCTCCAGCCGCCGTCCACGAGCAGGCTCGATCCGGTGATGTACGAGGCTTCTTCGGCGGCGAGGAAGGCGACGGCGGCGGCGACCTCCTCGGGGGTGCCGAAGCGGCGGGCCGCGGTCTCGGCGACGCTCGATTCGCGGTCGGCCTCCGGGACACGGTCCCAGGCGGCGGTCAGGATCGGTCCCGGCAGCACCGCGTTGACGCGGACGTCCGGGCCGTACTCGACGGCGAGTTGACCGCACAGCGACAGCAGTGCGCCCTTGCTGGCCGCGTACGCCGGGTGGCCGGGGATGCCCCGGTGGGCGTGCACGGAGGAGACGAGCACCACGGCCCCGCCGTGCTCGCGCAGATCCGGCAGTGCGGCCCTGACGCCGAGGAAGGCACCGGTGAGGTTGACCGAGAGCTGCCGCTCCCAGGAGGCCAGGCTGGTCTCGTGGGCCGGTGCGACGACCACCGTGTACGCGTTGCTGACCAGGACGCCCACGGGCCCGAAGCCGTGCGCGGTGGTGATCACCCGCTCCCAGTCGTCCTCGCTCGCCACGTCGGCGGCGACGAAGAGGGCGCGGGCCCCGTCCTTGCGCAGCCGCTCGGCGGTCTCCTCGCCGCGCTCGGCGGCGATGTCGACGAGGACGACGGCCGCGCCCTCAGCGGCGAGGCGTGCCGCGGAGGCCGCGCCGATGCCCGACGCGGCGCCCGTGACCACGGCGACGCGGTTGGTGAAGCGGGCGGCTGGATTCATGGGGTGGATCTTCTCCTGTTCGAGAGGCCGGTGGGGTGCAGATTCTTCCGCTGTCGTCACTGACGGGCCAGAACGGTCAACTCCGCGTCGTGCTGGGCGGTCCACGCGAACGGCAGCCCCGTATGGATCAGATACGCGCCGCCGTAACGGGTGCCGGTCACGGTGTCGGTGTAGACGGCGTCCGGGGCGAGGTCCCGCAACCGCAGCCGGGCGGGCCGTCCGGGCAGGAGGGGCGCACCGTCCAGCGGGCCGGTGTTCCATGCCGTCACCACCACACGGTCGCCGCCCGTTTCCTCGAACTGGACACCGCACGTCGGGTCGGCGGGGCTGCCCAGCAGACGGACATCGCCGTGGTGGACCACGTCCCGGATCTCCTTGTAGCGGGCGATCCACCGCGCGGCCTCGGCGCGCTGCTCCGGTGTCCAGTGGCGGATGTCGGCGCCGATTCCCAGCACGCCCGCCATGGAGTTGACGAAGCGGAAGGCCAGCGAGCGCGGCCGGGGGTCGAAGACGCCGGGGGCGTCGGTGACCCAGGAACTCATGGTGTGCGGGGCGTGCGCGTGGAGGTAGCCGTACTGGGTGCGCAGCCGGTCCATGGGCGCGGTGTTGTCGCTGGGCCACACCACGTCGGTGCGGGCGATGGTGGCGTGCTCGACGCGCGCGCCGCCGCCGGCGCAGCCCTCGACCGTGACGTGCGGGTGGGCCGTGCGCAGATGGTCCAGGACGCGGAGGTAGCCGGCGACGTGCGCGGCGTCGAGGTCCTGCCGCTCCGCGTCGGGGCCCGCCGGGTGGCCCGGGCGGCCGCGTTCGGTGGGCGGCCGGTTCATGTCCCACTTGAGGTAGCCGATGGCGTGCGAGCCGAGCAACCGGTCGAGGGTGGCGATGACGAAGTCCTGGACGTCCTCACGGCCGAGGTCGAGCAGGAGCTGGTTGCGCACGAGCGTGGCCGGGCGGCCGTCGATCCGGTAGACCCACTCGGGGTGTTCGGCGTAGAGCTTCGAGCGGGGGCTGATGCCCTCGGGCTCGACCCACAGCCCGAAGTCCATGCCGAGAGCGCGGACGTCCTCGATGAACCGGTCGAATCCGCCGGGGAATTCGGCCGGGTCCGGGTCCCAGTCGCCGAGGCCGCCGGTGTCGTCGGGGCGCCCGGTGAACCAGCCGTCGTCGACGACGAAGAGTTCGGCGCCGAGCTCGGCGGCGACCTTGGCGAGCTCCAGCTGGTCTTCGGCGTCGACGTCGAAGCCGGTGGCCTCCCAGGAGTTGTAGAGGACCTTGCGCGGCCGGTCGATGCGCTCGCCGGTCAGGTGCCGCTCGTAGCGGTGCCAGACGCGGGCCAGGCCGTCGAGACCGTCCGGGCTGAAGGCGCAGGCCAGACGGGGCGTGACAAGCGTGGCGCCGGGGGCCAGCAGGACGGCCCCTTCGTGGGGCACGCGGCCGGCCCGCACGCGCACCGCGCCGCCGGGCTCGGCATCGGCGGTGATCCGCCAGTTGCCGGACCACTCCAGCGCGATGCCGTAGGTGGGGGTGGCTCCCTCGGCCGGGGCGGCGGCGTCCTGGATCGCGAGCCAGGGGTGGTAGGCGTGACCCGCCGAACCCTGGGTGCTCTCCATCTCGAACCGGCCGCGCTCCAGTTCCACGTCCTTGAGCTGGAACTCCTGCGACCACTGGCCCGCCAGATACGTCAGCCGTGCACCGCCCTGGACGGGCACGTTGACCGCGGCGGAGTCGAAGCGTTCCAGGCGCACCTCGTCGTCACCGGTGCAGGTGAGCTCCGTCCAGCGCAGGACGACGTCGGTACCGGCCACCGTCTCGTAGCACAGGGTGGTGTGCAGCCCGAGGAGGTCGTCGGCGAACTCCAGGCGCAGCGCACGGTCGCCGTCCTGCGTGGCACCGGTGAACCGCCACCAGCTGCCGCGGTCGCCGCCGGGGCGGGCGGCGACCAGGTCGGCACCGGTGAACGGCCGCAGCCCGTACGGGATGTACTCGGCCGGCGCGGCGTCGGCGGGGGTGATGAAGTGGGTGCGGCGCGACCACTCCATGGGCGACGGTCCGTCCTCGGCGCCGTGCGGCCCCCAGGCGGCGAGTTCGGCCCAGCGTCCGTCGCCCCCGAGGGCGACGGCGTAGGTGGTGGTGTCGGTGCGCAGCAGCCACCGGTCGGGCGCGGTCACTTCACGGCTCCGAGGTTCAGTCCGGCCACGAAGTGGCGCTGGAAGCGGAGGAAGACGGCCACCGTCGGGGCGGCGGCGATCACCGAACCGGCCGCGATGACGTTCCACATGGACACGTACTGGCCCTGCAGTCCGATCAGCGAGGCGGTGATGGGCATCTGGGTGTCGGTGCGCAGCACCGTGATGGCCCACAGCAGGTCGTTGAAGATCCAGGTGAACGACAGGGCGGTCAGCGCGGCCAGCGCCGGGCGGGCCAGCGGGAGGATGATCCGCCAGTAGATCTGCCACGGGCCCGCGCCGTCGATGACCGCGGCCTGCTGGATCTCACCGGGGATCGACCGCATGAAGCCGTGCAGGACGAAGACGTAGAAGCCGACACCGAAGCCGACCTGCACCCCGATCAGGGCGTACAACTGGTCGTAGATGCCGAGCACTTCGCTCAGCTTGGAAACCGGGATCAGCAGGATCTGCGGGGGCAGCAGGTTGCCGCCCAGCATGAGCAGCAGCAGGACACGCCTGAAGGGCATGTCGTAGCGGCTGAGCGCGAAGGCCGCCATGGAGGCGAGGCCGAGCGACAGTGCCACGGTGGGGATGGTGACCAGCATGCTGTTGATGAGAGCGCGCTGCTGGCCGCCGTCCACCCACGCCTGGCGGAAGCTGTCGAAGGTGAACGAGTGCGGCCAGCTGCCCACTCCGTGCGCGGCGATGTCGTCGAACGTCCGGGTGCTGGTGATGAGCACGAGGACGATCGGCAGCAGCCACAGTGCGGACAGCAGGCTCGCGGTGAGGTGGAAGCCGGTGGTGCGCAGCTTGCGGCTGTGCAGCCAGGAGCGGCGGGGTGCCACGACCTCGGCGGGGCCGGCCTTGCTCTCGGTGTCCTCGCTGTGCGCGGTGGCGTGGGTGGCGGTCATCAGTCGGCCTCCCGGAAGGCGCGCACGAGGTAGCTCACGATGACGCCGAACGCCAGCACGAAGATGACGACGGCGAGTGCGGAGCCGTATCCCAGCCGCAGGGACTGGAACGCGGTGGAGTACATGTAGGTGCTCAGCAGTTCGGAGGAGTGGTAGGGGCCGCCGCGGGTGAGCGCCCACACCACGTCGAACGAGCGCAGCGAGTCGATGACGATCACCGACAGGACGACCGCGTTGACGCTGCGCAGCTGCGGCAGTGTGACGAATCGGAACTGCTGCCAACGGGAGGCGCCGTCGACCTTGGCCGCCTCGTAGAGGGCGGGGTCGATGCCCTTGAGGCCGGCCAGGTACAGCACCATCACATAGCCGACCTGGCGCCACAGCGCCGGCACGATCACCGCGTAGAAGGCGGTGTCCTGGTCGGCGAGCCAGGCGTGCTTCCAGCCGCCGAGACCGACGGCCTCCAGCACGTTGTTGATCAGGCCGTCCGGCTGGTACATGGCCTGCCACACCAGCGCGGTCGCGACCAGTGAGAAGACCACCGGCAGGAACAACGCCGCCCGGTAGAACCCGATGCCGCGCCGCTCCTTCTGGAGCAGCATCGCGGCACCGAGCCCGAGTGCGGCGGAGAGTCCGCCGAAGAGCAGCAGCCACAGCACCGTGTTGATCGCGGCGGTGCGGAAGACCGCGTCGTGCACCATCTCGCTGTAGTTGCCGAGGCCGACGAACTTCGGGGCGGCCAGGCCGTCCCAGGACGTCAGGGAGAGGTAGAAGCCCTGGAGCGCCGGCCAGAAGACCCAGAACGCCTCGGCGAGCAGCGGGATGAGAACGAAGGCCAGGACCACGGGGGGCACCCGCGTGGCCCTGGACCGTCGCGTGGAGCCGATCAGCGCCATTGTCACTGGCTCCAGATCTTCTGTGCGCTGCGCTGCCACGTGGTGAGGATCGAGCCGATCTCCTTGGGCTTGGCCAGGTAGTGCACCAGCGCCGTGTCGGCGGTCGGCTGGAGCGCGTCGCTGGAGTCGCGGTTGAAGAACTGGGTGATCTCCGCGGCGCTCTCGACGAGCTTGCGGCCCTTGGCGACCAGCGGGGTGCCGGCGTCCTTGGCGTCGGGGTGGGTGGGCAGCACGGTGCCCGAGGAGCTCTTGATGTACAGCTCCTGCGACTCGGCGGTGGCCAGGTAGCGCAGCAACTCCTTGACGCCGTCGGCGCGCTTGGTGCGGGCGCTGGCGAAGTAGCCGTCGGTGGGCGCCTCCTCGGCGACCGGCACCTTGGGGTCGATGATGGGGAACTGGAAGAAGTCCAGGTCGCCCAGTGCGTCCTTGGGCGCGGCGTCCGCGAAGAAGGTACCGATGAGCATCATGCCCGTACGACCCTGGAGGAGGGCGGTGGTAGCGTCCTGGAAGGGGATCGCCGTGCCGTTGGGGTCGAAGTAGGGGCGGGCCTCGTCCCACTTGTCGAAGACCTTGCGGACCTCGGGGTCGTCGAACCGGTGCTTCCCGGCGAGGAGTTCGCGGTGGTACGTGGCACCGTTGACGCGAATGTTGAGGTAGTCGAACCATGCGGAGGCGACCCACGGGGTGTCGCCGCCCGCGCCGAGGCCGATCGGGGCGACGCCCTTGCTCTTGAGCTTGTCGCACAGGTCGAGGAACTCGTCCCAGGTCTTGGGCTCCTGCACGCCCCACTTCGCGAAGTTGGACTTGCGGTAGAACATGCCCCACCAGTAGTAGCTGGTGGGCACGAAGACCTTCTTGCCGCTGGAGGCCGAGGTGCACAGCTTCTTGAGCGCGTCGGAGTAGCCGGCGAGCTCGGGCTTCGTCCAGATGTCGTCGAGCTCGAGGAGCAGGTCCTTCTTCGCGTACGACTCGGCGACGGAACCGGGGTACCAGGTGTAGGCGTCCGGCGGGTTGGCCGACGTGAGGTAGGTCGGCAGCTGCGTGCGGAAGGTCTCCGACGCGACGGTGTTGAGCTGCGCCTTGGTGTCGCCGCGCTTGCCGAAGGCGGCGACGATCTGCTCCATCGCGGTCTTGGCCTGCGGCGAGGAGAGGTTGGACTGCAGGGTCACGGGGCCGCCGGACTTTCCTCCGGAGGCGGACGGGCTCTGGGTGACGCAGCTGCTGAGCAGCGCGCCGGCGCCGACTGCGCCCGTTCCTATGAGGAATCTGCGGCGGGTGGCGTTGAAGGCGGTCATCTGTGCACTCCCTTGGTGCCCACGGAACGGAGCTTGAGGCCCCCTGACGGCCCGGCTCCGGGCGCGGCAGGCACAGCCTGGCGCAGTGGTCAGGGGGCCGTCAAGATTAATTACTAATTTATTTTCTGGAGAGGTGTGCCTCCGGGGCCGGAGAAGACCCCGAGGCACACCTGTCACTGCCGGGCGATGCCGGGTCGAGCGGTTTTGCGGTGGTGCAGTCTTGCGGTGGTGCGGTGGTGCGGTCTTGCGGTGGTGCAGTCATGCGGTCTTGCGGGATGCGGGTCGACGCAGGTGGAACGGGGTGGAGCAGGTCGACGCCGGTGGAACAGGGTGGAACGGGTTGACGCGGGTGGAACAGGGTGGAGCGGTTGGGCGCCGAGCTCAGAGCCCGGTCTGGTGGACGCGCCCGTCCACTCCGCGGAAGGCGGCCAGCACGCCGCCGTCCGGCCCGGCCACGGCACCGAGCGCGCCGTCGAAGGCGCCGCTGACGAACTGGTCGACCTTGCTCCAGCCGGCCCAGTCGCCGGAGGCCGTCCAGCCGCGCTGCCAGAGCGTGTAGTCACCGGCACGGGCGTACAGGTGCACCGTGTCCCCGGAGACCACGAGCGTCGGGCTGCCGCTGATCGTGCCGCCGAGAGCCGTCCAGCCCGACCAGGTGCCGGCGGCGTCGCGGGTCCGCGTCCATACGGAGTCGTCCGAGGTGCGGACGGCCACGTGCAGCCGGCCGGCGTCGTCCACGACGCCCGACGGACGGCCGTAGAACGCCTTGTCCTGCGGGGCGCCCTGCGAGGTCCAGCCGGAGGCCGGGCCGCGCGACCACAGCTTGCCGTCCGCGCCACGGGCGAAGAGCGTCCAGTCGTCAGGACCGGCGAACGCGGCCGTCGGCGCGTCCGTCAGCCTGCCGCCCAGGCTCTGCCAGCGACCCCAGTGCCCGTTCGTGAACACGCGCCGGTAGGCGGCGTCGTCGGTGCCGCGCACGAAGACGTCGATCCGTCCGCCCGACGAGGCGTACGCGGCGGGCTGGCCGAGGAAGCGGCCGTGCGTAGGGCCGCCCAGTCCGGTGGTACGGGACTTGGACCAGTCACCGCCGCGCGCGGTCTGCGCCCGCAGCGACCCGTCCGTGCCACGGGTGAAGGCGGTCAGGGTGTCACCCTCGCGCACCAGCGCCGGACTCGCCGAGGAGCGGCCGGGCAGCTGCGCACCGGGGGCCTCGTCGGTGCCGGTCAGCTTGAGGAAGGCGGTGCCGTGCGCGGGGACGTGCACCGTGTACGAGCCGGAGAACGTGCCGCGCGAGATGCGGGCCCGCAGGTCACGGACGGAGACCTTGCCCGTCAGACCCGCGTCGGCGAAGTTCACGGTGCGGTCCTGCGCCTGGTCGGACCGGTTGAGCAGGACGACCGCCCGCTTGCCCGCGCCCTGGAGCACCTTGCTGTAGACGTCGCCGACGGAGTCGGTGGCCACACGGGCACCCTGGATGCCCAGCGGGTCCTGGTCGACGGCGAGGATCTCGGGGTTGCGCAGTGTGTCGAGCATGGACTCCGGCAGCGTGCGCGGGTCACTGCCGATGACCAGCGGCGAGGCCATCTCGGCCCACATCACGAACTGCGTGGTGGACTCCTCCTCCGTCAGCTCGTAGCCGCCCTCGGCGAGCTTGCGCATCGGGATGAGGTAGTCCGGGTCGTTCCAGTGCCCGGGACCCTGGGCTTCGGGGTGCCAGGCGTTGGCGTCCATGCTGCGCAGGATGTTCGGCCACTCCCCCGCGGTGGGGCTGCCCCAGGCGAGGTCGGTGCCTGTCCGCCAGGAGTCGGCGGTGGTGGGCCCGTAGACGAAGGCGTTGTGCGCGTCCTGCTCGGGGGTGTGCGGCATGCCCCAGTCGTCGGTGAGCGGGTTGCACAGGTTGAGCAGCATCTTGCGGCCGGTCTTGGCGACGGCGTCGCTGAACTGCTTGAAGGCCGGGCCCGGGTCGAGCCCCGCGCCGATGCCGCAGAGGAAGTCGACCTTGATGGCGTCGACCTTCCAGCCGGCGAACTGGCGGGCGTCCTCGTCGTAGTGTCCGCGGCTGCCAAGGCCGCACCACTTGCCGCCGTCGTACTCACCCGCGTCGGTGTAGATGCCGGCCTTCAGGCCGCGCTTGTGGAGGTAGTCCACCAGCGCGGGTATGCCGGAGGGGAAGCGCGTGGGGTTGGCCACGAGCCGGCCCGTCTGCGGATCGCGAGGCTGGTCGGCCTGCCAACCGCCGTCCAGCCACACGATGTTGTAGCCACTGTCGCGCAGCCCGCTGCTGACGAGGTAGTCGGCGACCTTCTTGACCTGGTCCTCGGTCGGGGCGCCGAGCCCGTAGTAGGTGTTCCATCCCATGTACGGCGTGGGGGCCAGGCCGCTGTCGTAGAACTGCGGCGCGCCCTGGTCGTCCGCGGCGTGCGCCGCGGGAACGGCCGACCCGACCAGTACCGCTGCGCCGAGCACCGCCGCGGTCCGCCGCACGCGCGCCATGTCTGCACGATGCGAAGCCACTGAAGTCTCCCGAGAGTTGGGGGTGCGAGACACCCCGCTCCGTTCATCCCGGGCGCCGGTGCCACGGCGGAAACTGTGCCCAGAGCCCTCAAGCCTGTCAATATTAATTGCTAATTAACTTAAAAACGGGATCTCAAAGTGACGTACCCCCTTCGTCGCCGAGGGTTCCCCCAGGCCACGGCGATGCCCTGACCCGGGCGTGGGCACGCCGAAGCCGCCGTACGACCTGCCTCATGGCCGTACGGCGACTGCGGCGCCCGTCAGGTCCTGTCCGGGCCGCATTCCCTCACGGGGTGACGTGGCCCGGACTGCGCGCGGTCCGCGTGCGGCGTGCGGGCCGGACCTCACGCCGGGTCGGGGTTGCGCTCAGGCACCGACGGCGGTACGTCCGGCCACGTAGATGCGGGTCTGTTCGGCAACGCGGCGGCCCAGGTGCTCGGCGGTGGCTATGTCCGCCTTGTGGACTTCCTCGGGACCGTGGTCGGTGTGGGTCTGGGCGCCCGCGCCCAGGTAGAAGCCGAGGCGGTTGAGATCGTCCTCGGAGGCGGTGGAGCTGTTCCAGCCCGGGTGCAGGCCGAGGTTGACCCACGTCATGCCGTGCTGGGCCGCCAGGACGGTGAAGTACTGGAGTGTGTGCAGCTTGTCACCGCTCTTGGCTCCGGAGTTGCTGAAGCCGGCGGCGAGTTTGTTCTTCCACGAGTGGACGAACCATCGCTTGGAGGTGGTCTCGGCGAACTGGTGGAAGGCGCCGGACGCCGTACCCATGTAGGTCGGCGAACCGAAGACGATCGCGTCGGCCGCGTCGAGCAGCCCCCACTGCTCGTCGGTGATCTCGTCGACCTTGATCAGGTGGACGACGGCTCCGGCCTCCGCGGCACCGTCACGCACGGCCTCGGCCAGCACCGTCGTGTGGCCGTAGCCGGAGTGATAGGCGATCGCGACGACGGGGTTGGTCATGAAAGTTCTCCTCCTGGCAGTGGGGGGTGACGACTCCCTGCGGGAGCCGAAGGCCGACACTCGTCCGTCAGGGCGGCTCGGAATCGGCCTGCTCCAACCAGGACCGGACAGCCTCCCCATCCGTGACAGAGGAGGAGGCGTGTGCGGATGAGCACCTTTCGTATCAAGGGCGGGCCCCGCGTCCGCGCACCACGTTCGGCCGCCGACGAGGCCCTGCTGCGAGGGGTGACCGGCACCCGACCGTCAGTCACCACTCAGGACCGCGCCGGGGCGCGGGAGGACGTTCCCTACCGTCCGGAACCGGCCGGGGGACGCCGATCCGGGCAGGCGGACGGGCTCACCGGCTGAGGTTGGTGCCCCGGCACGCTCCGCGGTTCGGGCGCCACCCCGGGCAGGCGCACCGGCTTCAGGCGCCACCGAGGACAGGCTCCCCGGCTGAGGTGCCGCCCAGGATCAGCTCACCGGTTGGGACGCCACCCCGGCCGGGACGACGTCCTGCCGCCCCGGGCACGAGGGAGCCGTCTCACGTCTCCCTCTCCGGCATGTACTCGCCCTCCTCGAGGCCGAAGGTCCAGGCGACGCCTTCCCGGGCGGTGCGCATACGCGGCGGTACTCGAAGCCAGTACGTGCGGTGCGTACCGTCGGGCTCGGGCGTCGAGTTGACCACCTCGACCATCACCATCGGCTCGTCCCCGTCCAGTTCGATGCGCCACAGCACACCCGTCTCGTCCCGCTGGACCGGCTCGGCCCCGGACTCCGCCAGATACCGGTCGTAGCCGTAGTGCTCCAGCATCACGCGGCGCAGTTCGGCGTTCTCCTCCTCGCGTATCCGCTGCGGGGTCAGCCCGGCCAGCCCATCGAGGAACTCGGCGGGGACGGGCATGCCGCGCCACGCGTGCAGTGCAAATCCGTCGGGGAAGGCGAGCGCCGGTCCGTCGCCGCGATCGAGCCTGCCCGCCTCGTCCCGGTGCAGTTCCACCGGGCGTTCGCAGACGATCACGGTCCTTTCGTACGGCCACCACCAGCCCGCGGCGCGGGCGACCTCGGCGACCCCGTCGAGCGCCTCACCACCGTCCTGGCCGTCGAAGGCGGCGAGCCACGCCGCGTCATGCTGGCCGAGGACCGCGTCGACCAGCACCAGCCTGACGGCCTGCTCGTCCCCAGCCGTACCGGCCAGGGCCTCGACCACACCGGTCCGTATGCGCTCGGTCAACATGACCGTGCCGTCCCACAGTTGAGCTCCCGTCAGGGACCAGTGCCCCGCCCACCCGGCCGGCCCGAGCCGGTCGAGGACGCCCTTCCGAGCGATGGCCCACGGCCGTGTACGCACCGCCTCGCGCACACTGCGACCGGTCGCACCCTCCGCCGTGAGGCGTGCCGCCAGGGCGGCCCCTTCGCGGGGTGACCCCGCCCAGACGACGGTCTCCGGCTCCTCCAGGGCCGCCAGCCGGTAGGCCAGGCGCAGTCCTTCCTCCGCGGCCCCCCGGTCCGCGGGGCCGGTCGCCGCCGCCACCTCGCGCCACTTCGCCATCGTGTCCGCCTGTACGGTCTCCATCGGCGTGCTCACCCTTCCGCTCCCCCGCCGTCTCAGTCCGCCACGACGCGCACCGCGCCGGGCACGTACTCACGCTGCCGGACCACGCGGTACCAGCCCTTGGGCAGTGGTATGGCCGCGTGCTCCTCGTGCACCACCCGTCCGCCGTCCGGGAGATGGAGGTAGGAGACCGCGAACGGCCCGGTCTCACGCATGAGCGTCCCCGGCCCGACCACCGCGTGGGCATGTCCGGTGACCTCGCCGAGAGCGAGCACGAGCCGCCCTCGCGCGTCCCTCGGCTGTTGCGGCAGCCCCTCCGTGCCCGTTGGCAGCGCCGCCTCCGCGACGGGCATGATCAGGACGTCCCCCTGCCGGTACATGCGTGTCTCCCTTTCCCGTCGGCGCCTCGCCGATCGATGTCCACGACGTTATGCGGGGGGTCTGACAACGCGGTCCCGAACGGCATCGGCCGGGGTGCGGCTCCGCGTCCGACCTGCTCTTCCGCACCACCGCCGCATCCACCTCACTGCGGACCCGCACGGGCGGCCCCGGCCGGAGTCCGGTCACGACACCGACCGACCGCGGCCGCTGTCCCCAGGCTCGAGCGCCGCGGCAGCCGCCGGACGGCGGGCGCCCTCGTGCCACGAGACATCGCCAGTCGCGTGGGTCGGCCGCCCCGCCCCCGTCGAACCGGGTCGCGGACGGCTCCTGCTGATGGCGCGGACCGGCTCGACGACCCGTCGGGCCCCGGGCCGCCGGCCACGCACGGCCCGTTGCCGGCGGTGTCAGTGCCGCTTGGTAGAACTCTTCGCGAGCAACGCACCGCGTCCGCATCCCAGGAGGCCAGCGACATGTCCCCCGTCGAGCATCTTCAGGAACTGCACGGCCTCCCGGCCTTCGACTTCCCCGATCCCGGGACCCACCGCGAGCTGCCCGCCGCGGGCGATGTGGCCTGGCGGCTGGCCGTCGACGCCTATGGAGACTCCTCGGAGGGTTTCGCCGACCTCTGGGACCGATTCCTCGGCTCCGTGGACCCGTCCGGCGTCCGCGCGATCGTCGTGGGTCAGTGGGGTGAGGCGTACGACAACGACTCCAGCGTCATCGTGCAGCACCTCGTGGATGCCCGGGACCGGCTGACGGCTCTTCGGGCCGTGTTCATCGGGGACCTGGAGATGGAGGAGGCGGAGATCTCCTGGATCGAGCAGTCCGACGTCACACCGGTCCTCGAGGCCTATCCGCTGCTGGAGGAGTTCGGGGTCCGTGGCGGCGCCGGACTGCGCTTCCCCGCCGTCCGGCACAAGCATCTGCGCAGGCTCCGGTTCGAGGCCGGCGGCCTGCCGGGGGAGGTCGTACGCGGTGTCGCCGCCGGCGAGTTCCCCGCCTTGGAGAGCCTCGACCTGTGGCTCGGCGTGGAGGAGTACGGCGGCGATGCGACGGTCGCCGACCTCGCTCCGATCCTGGCGGGGGGACGCTTCCCGGCGCTGCGCCATCTCGGCCTGCGCAACAGCGAGATACAGGACGAGATCGCCGCCGTCGTCGCCGGGTCCCCGGTCGTCGCCCAGCTGACGTCGCTCGACCTGTCCCTCGGCGTGCTCACCGACGAGGGGGTGACGGCACTCCTCGGCGGCCAGCCCCTCACCCACCTGACCCGGCTCGACCTCCACCACAACTTCGTCAGCGAACCGGTCGCCGAGCGGATCCGAACGGCCCTGGAGCCGTCCGGCGTCGAGATCGACCTGTCCGAAGTAGGCGACTCCTGGGAGGACGACGGCGTCGTCCACCGTTTCACCGCCGTCGCGGAATGAGGACACGATGACGTTCGCCGATCACTTCGAGACGTTCCACGGGCTGCCCGTCCACACCCTTCCGGAGCGGCCCGAAGAGGCACTTCCGGCAGCGGGCGCCGTGGCCTGGCGACTGGACTGCCACGTGGCCGAGTCCATGTCGTTCGACGACCTGTGGCAAAGCTTCGTGGACCGGGTGCCGAGCACCGAGGTACGGGCTCTGGTCATCGGACCCTGGTGGTACGACGAGTACAGCGAACTGCGCCCGGCGCTCGAGCTCATCCTCGCCGACGCGCCGCGATTCCCCGCACTGCGGGCCCTGTTCCTCGCCGACGTCACCGGCGAGGAGTGCGAGATCTCCTGGCTGCAGCTCACCGATGTCACTCCCGTGCTGGAGGCCTTCCCGCTGCTGGAGGAGCTGGCCGTCCGCGGCGGCGACTCGCAGGGGCTCGGCGAGGAGCCCCTGTCGCTGCGCCCGGTGCGCCACGAAGCGCTGCGCATAATGCGCTTCGAGTCGGGGGGCCTGCCCGCACAGGTGGTCCGCGCGGTCGGCGCCAGCGAACTGCCCGCGCTGGAGCACCTGGAGCTGTGGCTCGGTGTGTCCCAGTACGGCGGTGACGCGACGGTCGCCGACCTCGCGCCGGTCCTGGCCGGAGGACGCTTCCCCGCGCTGCGCCGTCTCGGCCTCCAGGACAGCGAACTGCAGGACGAGATCGCGGCGGCGGTGGCCTCGGCGCCCGTCGTGGCACAGCTTGAATCGCTGAGCCTGTCCATGGGGACCCTCACCGACGGGGGTGCCGAAGCCCTGCTCCGGGGTCAGCCGTTGTCCCATCTGAAGCGGCTGGACCTGCACCACCACTTCCTCAGCGAGTCGGTGGCCGACCGGGTGCGTACCGCCTTCGGCTCCGCCGGCACCGAGGTCGACCTGTCGGACCAGTGCGCCCCGCACCGCTGGCGGGACGAGGAGTGGCGCTATGTCGCTGTCTCCGAGTAGTCCGGCGCCGCGCACCGGTCTCCGGTTCGCCGTCGTCGGCAATCCCGAGAACCGGCGGACGTCGATGTTCGCCGACGCCGTGCGGGCCGCGGGTCACGGGACGCCCCGTGTCCTCCCATGGCGGGACGTGCTGCGCGGGCGGTACGCCTTCACGCCGGGCGAGTGGGTGCGGATCGACTCCCCCGGCGAGAACGCGGAGGTCGACCGGCTGTTGCGGGGCACCGACGACCCGGCGCGCGTCGAGGGAACGGCGCTGTGGCACCGCCGCTTCACCGCCGTACTGCGGGACGTGGCCCGTGCGGCGCACCGTGCGGGCGCGGTGACCTCCGCCGACCCGGAGGACGTCGCGGTCATGTTCGACAAGCGCCGCTGCCACGCCCGGCTGAGCGCCGCGGGCGTGCCGGTCCCTCCGGCCCTTACGGGTGCGGTCGGCGGCTGGGAGGAGCTCAAGGACCGGCTGAAGCAGGCCCGCCTGGCGCGGGTGTTCGTCAAGCCGGCGCACGGCTCGTCGGCCTCGGGGATCGTGGCGCTGGAGACGGCAGGTCCCGGCCGGGTCAAGGCGACGACCTCCGTGGAGACCGCGCCCGACGGCCGCCTGTACAACTCGCTCCGGGTACGGCACTACACCTCGGAGCCGGAGGTCGCCGCCCTCGTTGACGCCCTGGTCCCGGACGGCATCCACGTCGAACGGTGGCTGCCCAAGGCCTCGCAGGGCGGCCGGGCCTGCGATCTGCGGGTGGTGGTCGTCGCGGGACGTGCCACTCACGCCGTCGTGCGGACCAGCCGGCATCCCATGACGAATCTCCATCTGGGTGGCACCCGCGGCGACCTGGACGCGGCACGCGCGGCGATCACGGCCGCGGGAGGCAGGTTCGCCGACGTGCTGGAGACGGCCGAACGGGCGGCCGCGTGTTTCCCGGGCACTCTCTGCGTCGGTGTGGACATCCTGCCGGGCGCGGGATGGCGGCGGTTCACCGTCGGAGAGGTGAACGCCTTCGGCGATCTGCTGCCCCGCCTGACCGGCCTGCCCGGCAGCGGAGCCGAGGGCCTGGACACCTACGCGGCACAGGTCGCCGCGGCACAGGTCGCCGTACGACGTACGGAACGCAAGGAGCACCACCATGACACCACCGCTTGACATGAACGACATCGTGGGCAGCCACGACCTGCTGCTGGTCACGCTGGACACACTCCGCCACGACGTGGCCGAGGAGCTGGCCGCGGCCGGCCGCATACCGAACCTGGCACGCCATCTGCCCGGCGGCGGCTGGGAACGCCGGCACGCACCCGGCAACTTCACCTACGCCTCGCACCAGGCCATGTTCGCGGGATTCCTGCCGACACCGGCCACGCCGGGACCGCACCCACGGCTCTTCGCCGCCCGCTTCGCGGGCAGCGAGACCACGGCGGACGGCACCTTCGTCTACGACACCCCCGACCTGGTCTCGGGGCTGGCCGGCGTCGGCTACCGCACCGTGTGCATCGGCGGGGTGGGGTTCTTCAACAAGCAAGGGCCGCTGGGCTCCGTCCTGCCCGGAATGTTCCATGAGAGTCACTGGGAGCCGGAGTTCGGGGTGGCCTCACCCACCTCCTTCGAGGCCCAGGTGACCTGCGCCGAGAAGGTCGTCGCCGAACTCCCCCCGGAGCAACGCCTGTTCCTCTTCGTGAACGTGGCCGCCCTGCACCAGCCCAACTGGTTCCATCTGCCCGGCGCCACTCGAGAGGACGGCGACACCCGGGCCACTCACGCGGCCGCCCTCGAGTACGTGGACCGGCACATCGGGCGGCTGTTCGACGCCGCGAGCAGCCGCCGTCCGTGCTTCGCCATCGTCTGCTCCGACCACGGCACCGCCTACGGCGAGGACGGCTACACCGGCCACCGTGTCGGCCACGACGTCGTCTGGACCGTGCCCTATGCCCACTTCTTCCTCGATGAGGCCGCATGACCACCGCCGAAGCCGCGGCCCTGCCCGCCGTCCGCCCGTACCAGCACTACGTCTACGCCTATCCGCACAAGACCGCGTACCGGCCCCTGCCCCGGGAGCGCGCCCTTCTGCGCGAACTGTGGGCCGCTGAACCGAAGAACGCCCTCTCGCTCTCCTTCCACATCCCGTTCTGCGAGGTACGGTGCGGCTTCTGCAACCTCTTCACCCGGATCGGGGCACCGGACGGTCTGACAGCGGCCTACCTGGACGCGCTGGAGCGTCAGGC
>Ga0102590_1001635_pt1 | contig 32153 bp, 32 predicted proteins | sample AraplaMF_Col_mMF_FD_76859 | JGI IMG/M metagenome (GOLD analysis project Ga0102590, IMG submission 76859) | Arabidopsis root microbial communities from the University of North Carolina, USA - plate scrape MF_Col_mMF | ecosystem: Host-associated > Plants > Roots > Endosphere | place: USA... | reverse complement strand
GCCCCTTGGCGGTGATCATCAGGCCCGCAAAGAAAACCCCGCTGAAGGCATGGCCGCTTTCGGCCATGCCGCGAATGGTCGGCTCGATGATCTCCTTCATCGTGCGCTCGGTCATCTCGGCCGTCATAACGGGTGCCGGCGAATAGGCGCCCATACCGCCGGTATTCGGGCCGGTATCGCCCTCGCCAACGCGCTTGTGGTCCTGTGCGGTTGCCAGCGGCAAAGCGCTCTTTCCGTCGCAAAGGCAGAAGAAGCTCGCTTCCTCGCCATCGAGATAGGCTTCGACGACGACTTCGGCCCCGGCCTCCCCGAAAGCACCTTCGAAACAATCGTCCACCGCGGCCAGCGCCTCGTCCAGCGTCATGGCAACCGTGACACCCTTGCCGGCGGCAAGACCATCGGCCTTGACGACGATCGGCGCGCCCTGCTCACGGATATAGGCTTTGGCCTTCGGAGCGTTGTTGAAACGCTGATAGGCGCCGGTCGGGATGTTGTAGCGGGCGCAGATATCCTTGGTGAAACCCTTGGAGCCTTCGAGCTGGGCAGCGGCCGCCGAGGGGCCGAAGACGGCAAAGCCTGCGGCGCGCAGCCTGTCGGCAATGCCGGCAACCAGCGGGGCTTCTGGTCCGACGACGACGAAATCGATCGTCTTTTCGCGGCAGAAGGTGACGACGGCATCGTGGTCATCGATATCGACCGCAACCAGTGTCGCATGTTCGGCGATGCCGGGGTTGCCGGGCGCAGCGTAGAATTCCGTCATCAGCGGCGATTGCGCCAGCTTCCAGGCGAGTGCGTGCTCGCGTCCGCCCGATCCGATCAACAGAACCTTCATGCCTGATCCCTTTTGCTGCTAGAGCGCTTCCGGCTAAAGCGGAATCGGCGGAAGCGCTCTATCTTATTGTTTTTTCGTAATTCCAGACGGAAAACCGGTTCCCACTTTTCCTGGAATTGCTCTGGTCTGGCCTATTGGCCGGGCCTGTTGGTCTGGCGGTTAAGCGGGAAGGCCCGAAAGGTCAAGCGGGAAAGCTTACCAGCCCCCGCCTCCGCCACCACCGCCGCCTCCGCCAGACGAGCTGCCGCCGGAAAAACCCGAGGACGAACTGGAGGGCGGCGGTGACGGAATGGTGGAGGCAATCGTCGAGGCCATCGATGAGGAGAAGCCGCCGATGCGATCAGAAAAACTGCCGCTGTTGAAATTGCCGGAATACCAGCCAGGACTATAGGCAGCCGCGGCGGCCCCTGCGGAAGCTGCAGCCAGCCAGGTCTCGAAGGTGCGCGACCAGGGCTTTTCGACACCGAGCGCCACGGCATAGGGCAGCAGGGTTTCGAAATGCTGCGGCGACATTTGCGGTGCGCCCGCCATGTTCATGCGGTCTTTTTCGGCGAGCGTCAGATATTGCCGCAGGCCATCGACACCGGCCGTCATCTTGGCGCCAAGCGGCGTCGGCGCCCCCATGATGAAGAAATAGAGGATATTGAAGAGCACGATGCCGCCGACCGCAAAGAGCATGGGCGTTTCGTGGAATTCCATTAGCGAAGAGCCGAGCGCCAGCACGACGGCCGAGAGAATGCTTAAGCCCACAAAAACGGCGATCGCAATGGCAATGACCGCGAAAATCTTGCTCACAAGCGAACGGCCGCGATGCAGCGCCTTCGCAAAACCTGCCACGAAGACGGACAGGAAAACGGAAATGCCGATGGGGATGATCATCAGCACGATCGTATCCGGCTCCAGCGATCCGAAGACGAAGAGCGCTACCAGGGCCGCGGCGCTTAAGATCACGCCGCCAGTGATATAACCGGCATTGGAATTGTAATATTTGCCGCGATGCTCCCGTTCGATCGAAGACCGGAAGCTCTGCCCGACGGATTTGACCTTTTCGCCGTTGGCCTTGTCGATCGCGAGCGTATCGCCGCTGCCGCCCACGGCCTTCAGGAGTTCCACCTCGCCAGCCTGGAGCTTCTCCTTGCCGGGCGGCTTGTCGGTGCGGCGGATGATGATGGAGTCCTTGAGGTCGTCGAGCCTGACGTAACCACGCACAGCAAGATCGAGCGCCGTGGCCGAAAGTGCCGTCCAGCCCTGGCCGGAAAAGCCCCTGTTATCGATGTAATTGACGAGCGCCGGAGAGATACCAGCAGGCGGATCCCAGCGCGGCACGACGATCTCGCGCGCCGGATCGCGGCCAACCTTCAGCCAGGAGCGCGTGTAATAGAGGAAGACGAGGATAAGACCGCCGAAACCGATGAAATAGTTCCTGTTATCGCTGAACCACCAGCTGCTCTCCTGATCCGCGCTCGGCGGATCGATCGCACCTTTCGGCAGTTTCGCGGCAAAGGTCAGCCCCTCCTCCTCGCCGAGGGGAGCCGTGGTTGCAACGACCAGTCGGCCGTCGTCAACGCTCGCTCGCGCATTCTTGCCGGTGGCACCGACGGGGCCAGTGAAGACAGTGACATCTTCCGGCACGACGCCCTGCGGAAAGGTGACCGTCGCCACGGCCGAGCGGATCGGAAAAATCCAGCCGTTGCCGGTGACGTTCCAATAAAGCTCATCATGATCGTCGAAGTAACGGATCTGACGGTTCGTTTTATAGGTGAAGACATATTGGTGGCGGCCGGGAGAGATCGTCACGTCTTCGGAGCCGGCATAGATGCGGATGCCGCCGGTGACGGACTCCGTGTGCCAGGGCTCGTCCCTGCCGTCGCGCTTGACCGAGACGACACTGAAATCGACGCTGCGGCGTCGGCCACTCGCATCCCTGAAGGTCAGCGGAAAATCACGGAAGATGCCTCGCCGGATGCGATTGCCTTCGGCATTGACGGTGATCGTTTCCGCCACCGTCATCGCTCCGCTCTTCTCCAGCTGGATGGCGGAATCGAAGGAGGCGATAAATTCGGCGCCTATGGCTGCCCTTGCCGTCAGCATCAGCAATAGCGCGAAGCAAATGCCGATAAACCGCTGGACCATGTCCCCTCCCCCCGATTGCGGTTCAGCCTATGGCGTCTCGCGATCCCCAGGCCTCGTCTTTGTAGGCTACCCCCAGCCCCGCAAGCGTGTGCCAGTAAGCCGGGAAGGTCTTGCCGACGCAATCAGGGTCGAGAATCGTGATGCCATCGATCTTCAGGCCGGCAAGCGCAAAGCTCATGGCGATGCGGTGATCGGCAAAGGTGTCGATCTCGGCCGGCAGCGTCTGACCCGCGAGATCGGGATCGGAATGGACGATCAGATCGTCACCTTCCTCGACTGCCAGACCTTCGCGGATATTGTTGAGCCCCGTCGACACGGCACGAATACGGTCGCATTCCTTGACGCGCAGGTTGGCGATGCCGACGAAGCGGACCGGCGTCTCGTTGAACGCGGCAAGGACGGCAATCGTCGGGACAGCGTCCTGCATCTGCGAGCCGTCGATTTCGGCCGGCAGATGCGGGAACTTGGCGATCGTCTCGTAAGCCTTGGCATCCGGCTGGGTGAAGGCATCGTTCGCTACGCCAAGGTCGATCTTGCCGCCGCTCAAAACTTCGGCCGCCCAGAGATAGGTCGCTGCGGATGCATCCGGCTCTATGACGAAATCGGCTGCTGTATAGCCGGTCGGCTGGACACGCCAGGTCGCCGCATCGAGCTGTTCCACCTTGGCGCCGAAGGCCTCCATGGCGGCAAGTGTCAGATCGACATAACCGCGAGCGCCGATATCGGTACCGGCAAGCGCAATGGTGACAGGCGCGTTGGCCCCCTGCTTGGCAAGCGGTGCTGCCATCAGAAGAGCCGATACATACTGGCTGGACAGCCCGGCATCGATCTCGACGCGGCCCGAAGCGAAATGCCCGTTGCCGCGCACGGTCACCGGCGGGCAGCCGGTCGGCGCCTCCGCATCAAGTCCAAGTGACTTCAGCGCTGCAACCAGCGGGCCGATCGGCCGCTTGCGCATATGCTCGTCGCCATCGACCACCACCGTGCCTTCGACGGAGGCAACGGCAGCCGTCAGGAAACGCGTCGCCGTGCCGGCATTGCCGAGGAAGAGCGGCGCTTTCGGCGGCAGAAGCTTACCGCTGCCGGTCACGACGAAGGTCGTCTCGTCGGGCTCGTCGATCTGCACGCCCATGGCCCTGAGCGCCTCGGCCATATATTTCGTGTCGTCGCTCTTCAGCGCGCCGGTCAGCCGGCTCGTGCCCCTGGCAAGGCCTGCCAGCAGCAGCGCACGGTTGGTGATCGACTTCGAGCCCGGCGGCACGGCACGACCGGCCAGCGGCTTGCCCGGCGGGATGATGGTGAGCTTGGCTTTACTCATTGCGCTTGTCTCTTCTGTCGATTGCAGCGGCCGCGATCGGCCATATCGGACTGCTCATAGCAGTTTTTGCGCAAAGACAAAGGTCAGAACTTGACGGTCGGCACAGTGCGGTCCGCCTCGTTGGCGATTTCGAAATATTCGCGCTTGGAGAAGCCGAACTGGCGGGCGACGAGGTTCGAGGGGAAGCTCTCGACCTTGACGTTCAGGTCGCGGGCAGCGCCATTGTAATAGCGACGCGCCATCTGGATTTCGCTTTCCATCGTTTCCAGCGAGGACTGAAGCTCGGAGAAATTCTGGTTGGCCTTGAGATCGGGATAGGCTTCGGCCAGCGCCAACACCCGACCGAGCGCCTGGCCGAGCAAGCCTTCCGCTTGCGCCCTGCCGGCCACATCGCCAGCGGGAACCGCCTGCGCCTTGTTACGGAGTTCGACGACCTCTTCGAGCGTGCTCTTTTCGTGAGCGGCGTAGCCCTTGACCGTCTCGATCAGGTTCGGGATCAGATCGGCACGCCGCTTCAGCTGCACATCAATGCCGGACCAGGCCTCCTCGGCCATCTGCCGGGAACGGACGAGGCCGTTGTAGATGAAGACAACGTAGAGTGCGATCAGAACGATGACGCCAAGAGCGATATACATCGCGAATCCCCCGGAAAGCCAGTGTGCCGGGAGACTACGCAGGTTTCGCGGATGTCGTCAAACAGGGAAAGCGGCGCGATCCTTGCTCGCACCGCAGCAGGTCAGGCGGCTGCGGTCAGATCGAAACCACCCGCATCGGTCAGCAGGAAGGCTTCGCCGCAGGCCTTGGCGAGCGTGCGCACGCGCAGGATGTAGCTCTGCCGTTCCGTGACCGAGATCACGCCGCGGGCATCGAGCAGGTTGAAGACGTGACTGGCCTTGATGCACTGGTCGTAGGCCGGGAAGACGCATTTGTGCAGGCGCTGGTTGGCGTTGTCACCGGGAGCGCCGGCGGCGAGCAGCGCCTGGCATTCCTTCTCGGCATCGATGAAATGGCGATGCAGCATCTCGATATTGGCGAATTCGAAATTGTGGCGGGAATATTCCTGCTCGGCCTGCAGGAAGACATCGCCATAGCTGATCTTCTCGTCGCCTTCGCGGCCATTGAAGTTCAGATCGTAGACATTGTCGACGCCCTGCACATACATGGCGAGGCGCTCCAGACCGTAGGTCAGTTCACCCGCAACCGGCGAGCATTCGATGCCGCAGATCTGCTGGAAATAGGTGAACTGCGAGACTTCCATGCCGTCGCACCAGCATTCCCAGCCGAGACCCCAGGCACCAAGCGTCGGGCTTTCCCAGTCATCCTCGACGAAGCGGATATCGTGCAATAGCGGATCGAGACCGATGGCGGCGAGCGAGCCGAGGTACAGTTCCTGCAGGTTCGGCGGGTTCGGCTTCAGGATGACCTGGTACTGGTAATAATGCTGCAGGCGGTTCGGGTTTTCACCGTAGCGGCCGTCGGAGGGACGGCGGGAGGGCTGAACATAGGCTGCCTTCCACGGCTTCGGGCCGAGAGCGCGCAACGTAGTGGCCGGGTGGAAGGTGCCGGCGCCGACTTCCATGTCATAGGGCTGCAGAACCGCACAACCCTTGTCCGCCCAGTAATTATGCAGGGTCAGGATCAGCGCCTGGAAGGAGCGCTTGGGGTTCATGTGATCGGGAAAGGCAGCAGACATGGAACGGTACCGGTTGCTTGGAATATGAGCGCGACAGGTGCCACGGAGGGCGACAGGGGTCAAGGGCCTCGCCGTCCGAGTACGCTACAGAAACGGATTGACGATCGTCAGTTGCTTTTCGACAATCAATCCGGCCTGCATGTCTTCGGAATAGAGTTGGTCGCAACCGGCCCTGAGAGCGGCAGCGACAATCAGGGCGTCATAGAATGAAAAGCGATAATGGTCGGCAAGATCGAGCGCGGCGATGGTGAGATCGTCATCCAGCGCCACAACTGCCGACGCCAATATTAGAATGCTCCCCACTGCCTCCCGAATTTCGGGCCATGACATAGCCAGCTTCTTGCGGCCGATATTGGCAAACTCGTTCAGTACCTGGGCGCTGATGACCGGTGAAGCGGTGAGCAATGCTTGCGCCTTATCCGACCGAAGGTCATCGCTGAACGCATAGACCAAGATGTTTGTGTCTATAAAAGGCATCAGCGAGCGTTTGCTTCGTCGCGATCAAACTTCCAGTCCGACGGCAGCTTGCGCCTGAAGCGTCTAATTCTTTCCAACGCCCTTTCGCGGCTATCGTCCCTCTTTATTTCGAAGGCATTGTCCTCGGCGATGCGTACGACGACATCGTCGCCTTCCTTCAGCCCCAGAGCATCGGCAACTTTCGCAGGGATACGGACCGCCAGGCTGTTTCCCCATTTTGCGACTTGCATGATCACCTCATGATATACTTTTATTTATGTATATCATTACGCCTTCTTCCAAGGAAGCTTCTATTCGTCTTCCTGCTTGAGACGATATTCACCCGTCGCCGGGTCCTTCACCAGCGTGCCGATGGCTCCCGTCTGGCGCTCTTTCTGGGAGCGGCGAGATTTTTCAGCAAGCTTCTGCGCATCAGAGACGAAGCGGCGATACAGCCACCAGCCCGCGCAGACGAGGATCAATAACGTGATAAGCTGTGCCATGTCCCCTCGTTTCTCCCGTCAAAGCCCGTAACGGCTCCACAATGCTCTTTCCTCCGCCGCTTCGACAAGCCCCGATGCGAGGCCGGATGCTGCACCTTCGAGCGAAACCAGCGAGACACCGGGAATACGGCGGCCGAGCAGGCCGCGAGTGGCCGTAACGAGCTGCAGCTTCGTTTTCTGGCCGTAGCGCTTCTTCAGTTCCTGGCGCATGTCGCCGAGCCCATCGACGAGGCCGAGCTCCAGGCCGCGCGTGCCGCTCCAGAAGAGGCCGGAGAAAACAGTCGCATCGTCCGTCAGCTTGCCGGCGCGCCGCTCGCGCACCATGGAGATGAAGACCTGGTGGATCTCGAGCTGCAGGCTCTTCAGATATTCGATGTCCTTTTCCTTCTCGGGCTGGAAGGGATCGAGGATCACCTTGTTTTCGCCGGCCGTATAGACGCGGCGCTCGACGCCGATCTTCTTCAGGAGCTCCGGAAAACCGAAACCGCCCGAGACGACACCGATCGAGCCGACGATGGACGTCGGGTCGGCGATGATCTCATCGCCCGCCAGCGCGATCATGTAGCCGCCGGACGCTGCGACATCTTCCACGAAGACCAGCACCTTCTTCTGCTTTTCGCGCGCAAGCTCGCGAATGCGCGTGAAGATGAGGCGGGACTGGACGGGAGAGCCGCCGGGCGAATTGATGGAGATGGCAACGGCGGGCGTGTCCTTCACGGAGAAGGCCTTCTCCAGAACCGGCGCGACATTGGCGAGATTGAGGGTCGGGCGGAATTGGCCGCCACCACTGATGATCGCGCCCTGCAGCCTGACGACGGGGATGACGATCCCGTCCCCGCGAAACCGCTTCGGCATCAGCTTTCTCAGAAATCCAGCCATTTCTCTTCCTTCACCATGATCGGCGGCGCCAGCATGCACATGCACATTACAAGGGCATTGCATGTATGCGCTGCAACGACAAACGCAATGGCCAAGCTTCAAAACATCGCCTCCCCATTTTCTTATTGCGAATGACTTGCATTATCATTCTAATCAGGCATAGTGCCGGCATTGCTAACCAGGTGAAAATGGCATGGACATCGTAAATCCGAATGCAAAGGGCGGCTGGCGGACCGAGCGCGGGGAAGCTTCGCTCTCCGACGTCTACCGTACGGTTGGTACGGGGCGGCACAGCTCCACGTGGCGGCGCGCAGCAGCCTTCCTCGGCCCGGGCTACATGGTGGCGGTCGGCTACATGGACCCCGGCAACTGGGCAACCTCGCTCGCCGGCGGATCGAAGTTCGGCTATGCGCTGCTGACCGTCGCACTGCTTTCGAACATCATGGCAATCGTGCTGCAATCGCTTTGCGCGCGTCTTGCCATCGGCTCCGGCCGCGACCTGGCGCAGGCCTGTCGCGATGCCTATCCAAGCTATGTTGCCGTACCGCTCTGGGCCTTTGCGGAAATCGCCATCATCGCCACCGATATTGCTGAGGTGATCGGCACGGCGATCGGCCTCAATCTGCTTTTCGGTATTCCGCTCGAAATCGGCGTGCTGATCACCGCGCTCGACGTCTTCGTCATCCTTCTGCTGCAGAGGCTCGGCTTCCGCTGGATGGAAGCCTTCATCATCACGCTGCTCGGCGTCATCGCGATCTGCTTTGCGATCCAGATCTTCCTTGCCGACCCGCAATGGGGCGCCGTCATCAGGGGCTTCCTGCCTACGCCCGAAGTCGTCACCAACCCGGAAATGCTCTACCTGGCGCTCGGTATTCTGGGTGCTACCGTGATGCCGCACAATCTCTACCTTCACTCCGGCATCGTGCAGACGCGCTCCTACGGCCATACTGTGCCGGAGAAGAAGGAAGCGCTGACCTTTGCGACCCTCGACTCCACCGTGGCGCTCTGCTTCGCACTCCTGATCAACGCCTCGATCCTGATCCTTGCTGCAGCCGCCTTCAATGCCAACGGCAAGACGGATGTGGTGGAACTTGGTGAGGCGCATTCGCTGCTGTCGCCGCTGCTTGGCCTTGCGATTGCGCCCACGCTCTTCGGCATCGCGCTGCTCTGCTGCGGCCTGAATTCCACTGTCACCGCGACGCTTGCCGGGCAGATCGTCATGGAAGGCTTCCTGAAAATCCGGCTGAAACCCTGGGTGCGCCGCCTGATCACCCGCGCCATCGCCATCGTTCCCGCGGCTTTCGTGACGATCTGGTACGGCGATCAAGGCACGGCGGAACTGCTGATCCTGACCCAGGTGGTGCTCAGCCTGCAGCTTTCCTTCGCCGTCTTCCCGCTCGTCATGTTCACAGCCAGCAGGGCGAAAATGGGCGAACTGGTCGCCCCGAAGTGGCTCAGCGCCGTCGCCTATGTGGTCGCTGTCGTGATCGCCGGTCTGAACGTCAAGTTGCTCCTCGACTTCGTGACCGGAGGCTAAACTTGTTCTCGGGCAATTCCTGAATCGGTTCTTTACGCAATTCCGAACGGAAACCGCTGCACAGTTTTCCTGGAATTGCTTCAAAGCCTGGCATAGGCTGCACGGCCATTGTTGAGATCATCGACGAGAAGGGAGAACTTGTGGCTCCCCTCTTCGTGCATGATAAGGGGAGCGCGAAGCGAAAGCCTTGCCCGCGAGCCCTTGATCGCCGTCACGAGGATGCGGATGGCATTTTCTCCTTCACGCGGATGGATGGCAGTGATCTCGATGCCGCCGAAGCGCCTGCCGCAGCCGTCAATGATCTCGGCGATCGATTGCGGCCTCGCGATCAGCGACAGTTGTCCGCCCGGGATCATGATCGCGCCGGCCGTGCGGATCCAGCTTTCGAACAGGCCATCCGTCATGGCATGAGCTTCGGCCTTCAGCGCATCCGGCGTCCTGCGGTCGCCGGCATCGTTGAACGGCGGGTTCATAATAACGTGATCGAAGCATTCGTCGATGAGACCTGCGTCGTTTCGCGCCCTGGCCGTCAGCGTGACATCGGCCTCAACGACCGAGACGCGGCCCGCCATATGGGCGTTGTCAGGCAGGTCGATGCTGCGGCGGGCGTAGTTTGCCATCTCTGCCGATCGCTCGAACAGCACGACCTCAGCCTTCGGAAGGCGGGACGCGACGGCAAGACCCGCCGCACCTGCACCAGCACCGAGATCGGCCACTTTTATTGGGCGATCATCGGCGACGAGGGCGGCTAGCAGCATGGCGTCCATGCCGGCGCGGTGCCCCCTGCCCTTTGGCTGGACGATATGGAAGAGGCCGCGATGGAAGGCGTCTATGGTGTCAGCCACGGCCTGCGTCATTTTTTCACTTCCGCTCCCGAAGCTCAGCCCCGAGGCCGGCATCGGTCAAGATGCGGCGGGCTTGATCGGCCATCGCCTCGTCTACCAGCAGGCGGCGCGGCAGCATGCCGAGCGAACCCTCCAGCACGCTCATGCCCTGATCTGCGATGAAGCACGCAATTCCCGCATCCTTCATGAGGCTCTCGGCAAATGAGAGCAGAACGGGATCGTTTGCGCGGATAAGCTCATGCATTTGCCGTCATTTTCCCTTCCGAATTTGCTGGCAGCGACAATTCACCCCTTGCCGCCTCCATCGCCCCTTTCTATTGTCAAAGGCAACGAATGAACAGGAGTCCGGGTCGTTGGGCGTGGTCATACCGCTTGAAGAAAACAAAAACAAACTGGCTTCCATAAAGCCGCTGGTGGACCTCACCAAGGCTGACATGGAGCGGGTGAACCAGCTTATCCTTTCCAAGGCCGGCTCCGATGTCCAGATGATCCCGGAGGTGGCGAACCATCTCATCTCCTCCGGCGGCAAGCGCCTGCGGCCGATGCTGACGCTCGCCGCAGCCTCGCTCTTCGGCTACCGGGGCGAGAACCACGTCAAACTCGCGACCTCAGTCGAGTTCATGCATACGGCGACGCTGCTGCATGACGACGTGGTGGACGAAAGCGACCTGCGCCGCGGCAAGTCGACTGCGCGGACGATCTGGGGCAATCAGGCAAGCGTTCTCGTCGGTGACTTCCTGCTCGGTCAGGCCTTCCGCATGATGGTGGAGGTCGGCTCGCTGGAGGCGCTCGACGTGCTTTCCTCTGCAGCTTGCGTCATCGCCGAGGGTGAAGTGCTGCAGCTTTCCGTCGCAAAGAATATGGAAACGACCGAGGACGACTACCTCTCCGTCATCCGCGCCAAGACGGCAGCACTCTTTGCCGCCGCCGCCGAAGTCGGACCGATCGTTGCCGAGACCAACAAGTCCGGCCGCAATGCGCTGAAATCCTACGGCATGAATCTCGGCCTCGCCTTCCAGCTCGTCGACGATGCGCTCGACTACGGCGGCAAGGCTGCCGATCTCGGCAAGAATGTCGGGGATGATTTCCGCGAGGGCAAGATTACCCTGCCTATCATCCTCGCCTATCGCCGCGGCACGCAGGACGAACGCGCTTTCTGGCGCGATGCGATCGAAGGCGGCAACAGCAGCGATGCCAATCTGGAAAAGGCGCTTGGCCTGATCACCAAATATGGCACGCTGAACGACACGATCCAGCGGGCGGTCCACTATGGAACGATTGCGCGGGACGCGCTCGCGCCGCTGCCGGACAGCCCCTGGAAATCCGCCCTAATGGAAGTCATCGACTTCTGCATCGAGCGCGTGAACTAAGGCGTGTCGCGATCTTAGGCACAAAGCCGCCTGCACAGCTTTGGGCGGCGCGCGCCAATCAAACGTCCTTGAACGTAGCCTGAATTTCTTGCAGGGCCGCTTCAAAAAAGCCATCCTGTTGTGAATCAGTGTTTGCAACTGATTTTGCGGTCGGCGCGTTGTTCCGGCCGTCCTGAAGAAAGGTTTTCTAATGCGGCAGAGATTTGTCACCCGTCTCCTTTCGAGCGCAGCCCTGGCGGCGGTCCTTTCGCTCGGTGGGATCGGCGGCGTGAGCGCCGAAGACGCGACCAAGGCAGATGACGCCAGCAAAGCCGTGACCTTCGATCCGGACAGCGTTTCCACCTTCTCGGGCGCGTTCCTTGCTGCCCGCACGGCCGATGTGGATCACGACTATCCGACCGCAATCGAGCTCTACAAGAAGGCCCTGCAGATCGAGCCGGGCAACCCGGAAATTCGCCAGCGCCTGATGATTTCGCTGCTGCTCAATGGCGACATCAAGGACGGCGTGAAATATGCCAACGACCTGAAAGGCGATCCGACCGTCGAGCGTATCACCACGATCGTGCGCGGCATGGATGCGATGCGCCGCGGCGAATTCAAGACCGCGGAATCGATCCTGAAATATGACGGGCCGAACGATCTCGACCGCATGATGAACGATCTTCTGCTTGCCTGGGCGCGCGTCGGCGCCGGCCGCGGCAAGGAAGGGCTCGCCATGGTCGAGAAGATGAAGGGACCTGATTGGGTCCGCATCTTCCAGAACTACAATGCCGGTGCGATCGCCATCGTCAACGGCGACCTCAAATCCGCCCGCCGGCACCTGAACGATGCCGTGCTCGACAAGGAAGGCGGCGCGACTGCCCCTGATACGTTCATGCGCGCCATCATGGCGCTCGCCCGCCTCGAAGCCTCGCAGGGCAACAAGCAGAAGGCGCTCGACGCCGTCTCGGTCGGTGACAACCTGCTGCCGAACTACGCACCTCTGAACGCGCTGCGCGACAGCATAGAGAAGGGCGAAAAGCAGGAACAGCAGGTCAAGAGCGCCGAAGAAGGGGCTGCCGGCGTGCTCTTCTCTGTCGGCGGCGCGCTGAACCGTGACGGCGCCGAAGACATTGTTTCGCTCTATCTGCAGACGGCCAACGCGCTTGATCCGAACAGCGCCGATACGCTGGTGCTGCTCGGCGGCATTGCCGAAAAGCAGAACCAGATGGACCGCGCGATCGCGCTTTACCAGAAAGTGCCGGCGAATTCGCCGATGCGCCGCATTTCCGAACTGCAGCTCGGCCTGGCGCTCGCCCAGGGCGGCAAGGTGGACGAGGCCCGCAAACACCTGCAGGCGTTGATCACGTCCGACCCGACGGATGTCAGAAGCTATCTCGCCTATGGCAGCGTACTTTCCGACGCCAAGGACTATCAGGCGATGGCCGACAATTACGACAAGGCTGTCGAGGTTATCGGGCCGCTGCCGGGCCGCGCAGACTGGAGCGTCTTCTTCCAGCGCGGCATCGCCTATGAGCGGCTGAAGAAGTGGGATCAGGCGGAACCTAACTTCCGCAAAGCGCTCGACCTCAATCCGAACCAGCCGCAGGTTCTGAACTATCTCGGCTACTCCTGGATCGACATGAACCGCAACCTCGACGAAGGCCTTGAGATGATCAAGAAAGCCGTCGAGCTCCGTCCTGACGACGGCTACATCATCGATTCGCTCGGCTGGGCCTATTTCCGCCTCGACCGTTACAACGATGCTGTCGACGAGCTGGAACGTGCGGCGCAGATCAAGGCTGGCGACGCGACAATCAACGACCATCTCGGCGATGCCTACTGGCGTGTGGGCCGCAAGCTGGAAGCCGTCTATCAGTGGAACCGAGCGCTCGCCTCCGAACCGGAGGAAGCTCAGATCCCGAAGATCAAGGAAAAGGTCGCCAACGGCTTGCCTGCACAGGATGACGACTCCAAGACCGTCGACAAGAAGCAGCCGGACCCGCAGCCGGTGACGCCGCCGCCGGTCGACAAGAAATCCTGACGCCGCATGCCTGAAACGGGCATGCTGCTTTCCGGGCTCGGCGACTTCGCCATTGCTGAAGATGCTTGCGCAAAAATCAATCTTGCCCTGCATGTGACGGGCCAGAGGCCTGACGGCTATCATCTTCTCGAAATGCTGGTGACGTTTGCGCGGCACGGCGACCGGTTGGGTTTTGCGGCTGCCGATGCCGATGATTTCACGCTTTCCGGCCAGTTCGCCGATGTGCTTGCCGATGATCCCGGCACCAATCTGGTGCTGAAGGCGCGTGACCTGCTGCGGGAAGCGGCAGGCGGGGCTCCGCCTGTTCGCATCCATCTGGAAAAGAACCTGCCGGTCGCTTCCGGTATCGGTGGCGGTTCCGCCGATGCCGCAGCGACGTTGCGCGGGCTGATGCGCCTGTGGGATGTTGCACCTCCGGCTGACACGATTGCCGCATTGGCACTGAAACTTGGAGCCGACGTGCCGATGTGCCTCAAAAGCGCGCCGTTGATCGCACGCGGTATCGGCGAAGAGATCGAGACGGCCGATGCCCTGCCCTCCTTCGCCATGGTGCTTGCCAACCCTTTGAAAGGTGTTTCCACGCCCGAGGTTTTCCGGCGGCTTGCGACCAAGAACAATCCTCCGCTGGTCCTGATCAAGACGCCGCACTGGATGGAAGCCATACGGGCGACACGCAATGATCTCGAGCCGCCGGCGCGGGAGCTGGTTCCTGAAATCGCCGAGATTTCAGACATGCTCACGGCAGAAGGCGCACATTTCACTCGCATGTCCGGCTCGGGCGCGACCTGCTTCGGCATCTTCGAGACACCCGTTGCTGCGCTGCGTGCAGCCGAGCGTCTTCACGCCGCCCGCCCGGACTGGTATTTCCAGGCAACGGAGACTTTTGCAGGAGGTGTATGATGGCAGGCTTGGACGAAACACGCGCTTTTGTTCCCCTCGGTATCGCCGTGCTGACAGTTTCGGATACACGCACGCTGGCCGATGACAAATCCGGCGACACGCTGGCGGCACGGATTGCGGAAGCCGGACATCAGTTGATCGACCGCGACATCGTGCCTGACGACCGCGAGAGGATCACCGCACGCGTGCGGGCCTGGACGGAAGCCAAGGAAATCGACGTCGTCATCACCACGGGCGGGACCGGCTTTACTGGCCGCGACGTGACACCCGACGCCCTGGAACCGCTCTTCGAAAAGCGGATGGACGGGTTTTCTGCCGTATTCCACCGTATTTCCTACGACAAGATCGGCACCTCGACGATTCAGTCGCGCGCCACGGCGGGTGTCGCCAACGCCACCTTCATCTTCGTGCTGCCGGGCTCTCCCGGCGCCTGCAAGGATGCATGGGACGGCATCCTGGAGGCGCAGCTCGACTACCGCCATATGCCTTGCAATTTCGTGGAGATCATGCCGCGTCTGGACGAGCACCTGAAACGCGGCGCGACGAAGTAGACTGGCGACAACAGCAGCATTCCCTATGTCGCAAGGCCCGGCAGCTTGGGCATTGTGTCCCAGCTATCACCAAACAGCACTACGCAGCTTATGCCGTGAACATCCGTGACGACGAGCGTCCAGGTGCCGCTTTCAGCGGCATAAACCTCAAGAATGGCGTTCTGATTGATCAGTCCGACTGCCGTGAGCTTTTCAGCAAAGTTGCTGTCCAGGAAATTGACGATCTCGGATCGGCCTGCGCAACTGCGCATCATCTGCGATGCTGCCGGATGCGGATGCGCGATCACCAATGTCGTCAATATGACGGCCAGCAGGCCGTGGACCATATTGCGCAGCATGACGCACCTCCTTTCGCCGGGAACCCGGCAGAAGAGGAGATTTTCGCTGACCTGCTCTGCCGTTCACCGGCATTCCATGGCCATCCGTTACGAAGCGAGGCGCTTCGGTGGCGCCATGCACGAATTATAGCGCGAAATTCTATTGAGCGCCATCTTTTTGCAATATCGAGGAGTGCAGCTATCGCGCGGCGCGGGCAACCCAGGAGGGAATCAATTCGCTGGAGAGTTGGCGTGGTTTCTGCGCCTTGACGAATTCGGTAAGGCGCATGCCGCTCTTTGCGGCGGATACGGCAAGTTTCTTCGGCATGAGCAGGCCGAGTTCCAGCGGTGGTCTGGCACGGCCGACACGCTGGAAAAAGGGGCGTCGATAGCCACGCGAGGCAGTAAAGCGCGCAGAGACCTTATTCAAGGCCACATATTCCGAGACTTCGTCGATCCAGCCCGCCTGCGGTCTTGCGCCCGGCTCGACGAAGAGCAGCCACTCGCCGCGGGCGGATCGGATGATATCCTTGATATCCCATTGTGAATGGAAACGGCAGCCGGCGGCATCCGCCACCCGCGCTGTGCCGTCGCGCGAGCCGTGATCGAGCACGACCACGTCGCTGACGAGGCCTTCCACGGCGCCTGCCACCAATACCGATAGAGTTTGGGCCAGCTCAGATTCCTGATCCTGGCATTCAAGAACGACAGTCAACATTGCCTGTTTATAGAGCGCCGCACAAAATTTTGCCAGCGGGACTTTCCTCATTTTGTTCTTGCATTGTTCTCTTTTTGCGGATAGGAATTTAATCATCAAAACGAGCGGGATCGAGCGTTTTCCGCCGCTGGAGAATCCGATGAGACCACAGTCCCTTGCAGGGCAGGCCGCATTTGCGCCTGCCAATACGGCTGATATTGCCGACGCGATGATCGCGGCCTCGGGGCTGCGCATCGAAGTTGACCGGCGGCGCGGCCGCGGCGCGGGGTTGAACCCCAGCGGCCGCTTCGAGCCAACACAACGCGAAACCTTCGATGATGGCTGGCAGACGCTTGAGGAATTGCCGCCCTTCAAAACGGATGTGCAGGTCGAAAAACCGCGCACGGCGATCACCCGCAACGAATCTCCCGATCTCTCCTTCGACCGGTCGATCAACCCCTATCGCGGCTGCGAGCATGGCTGTATCTACTGTTTCGCCCGGCCGACGCATGCCTATATGGGCCTTTCGGCGGGGCTGGATTTCGAAAGCAAGCTCTTCGCCAAGCCAGATGCGCCTAAGCTTCTGGAGCGCGAACTCGCCAAGCCGGGCTATAAGGTGCGCGTCATCGCGATTGGTACCAATACCGACCCCTATCAGCCGATCGAGAAGGAATGGCGCGTCATGCGGCAACTCCTCGAAGTGCTGAATAAGGCCAATCATCCCGTGGCGATCGTCACCAAGTCGGCGATGATCCTGCGCGACCTCGATATCCTCACGGAGATGGCAGCAAAGAACCTCGTGCGTGTCGGCATTTCGGTGACGACGCTCGACCGCAAACTTGCCCGCCTCATGGAGCCGCGGGCATCGACGCCGACGCGCAGGCTGGAAGCGATCCGTGGGCTTTCCGAGGCTGGTGTGCGCACGTCAGTGATGGCCGCGCCGGTCATCCCCGCACTCAACGACCACGAGCTGGAACGCATTCTGGATGCCGCCAAGGCGGCGGGTGCTGAAGAAGCGAGCTATGTGCTTCTGCGGCTGCCGCTGGAAGTGAGCCCGCTGTTCCGCGACTGGCTGTTGCAGAATTATCCTGATCGTTATCGCCATGTCATGTCGCTGGTGCGCTCGATGCGCGGCGGCAAGGATTATGATGCCGAGTTCAGCAAGCGCATGAAGGGTGCGGGACCCTATGCCTGGCAGATCGCCCGCCGCTTCGAGATGGCGGCAAAGCGGCTTGGGCTTACCCGTCGAAGCCTTGCCCTGCGCGACGACTTGTTTGTGCCGCCCAATGGCAGCGGCGTGCAGCTTTCGCTGCTCTGACTGATTGTTTTCAGGCAATTCCGGACGCAAAACGCTCAAACACTTTTGCTGGAATTGCTCGCGAGCTTGCGTGAGGCGTGAAGAAGACCTGCCCTGCGTCTTCTGCCTTGCGCAATTCCCGCGGATGGCCCTGACCGCACCATCCGCTGGACCGCCCCCGGCCGTCGCCGCCCTGATCCGGGGGCTTGCAGGAAATCGGGTTGGCGTGCGAGGTTCAACCGCATGAAACGTCGCACGTCACCCGATTCTCCTCTGCTCTTTGAAGAGGTCCCCCTCGTGCCGGATTTCCGGCTGGAGCTGAAAGCCCGCAAGGCTGGCCACTGGCCCGTCGCGGGCGCAGATGAGGCCGGACGCGGACCGCTTGCCGGTCCTGTCGTTGCTGCAGCCGTGATCCTCGATCCCAAGCGCATTCCCGAGGGTCTCAACGATTCCAAGCAGCTTTCAGCGCAGCGGCGCGAGGAGCTGTTCGTCCAAATTCTTGCGACCGCAACCGTCTCCATCGCCTCCTCCAGCTCTACACGCATCGACGAAACCGATATCCGCAAGGCAAGCCTCGACGCTATGCGCCGTGCGATCTGCGGCCTTTCCATACCCGCAAGTTATGTACTGACGGATGGGCTGGACGTGCCTGTAGGGCTCGACTGCCCCGGGCAGGCCGTGGTGAAGGGTGACGCACGCTCCGTCTCGATCGCCGCCGCTTCCATCGTCGCCAAGGTGACGCGCGACCGGATGATGGCGCGGGCGCATCTGGTGTTTCCCGCATATGGTTTTGCCGCTCATGTCGGATATGGCACGGCGCAGCATCGCTCCGGCATCGAGAAGCACGGGCCGTGCCCGCTGCACCGGATGAGCTTCCGGCCACTCCGCAAGGACGGCGCCGTGGCAGAGGTGAATGGAGAGATGCTGGAGGATTAGACTCCAGCGCCACCACCTCGTTTCCTTGCGAGCCGCAGGGGCGGGAAAGCGCCGGAGGCGGGCCATTTGCCTCATACAGAGCGCTTCTCAGGCAGGTTCCCAAAGGGCCGGCTATCTTTGGTGCGTCGCGCAGCGATCACAAGCTCACACATCACACCAATCACACGGCATCTGCCAAAAACAAAAAGCCCCACCGAAGCGGGGCTTTTCCAATCCTGCAGCGCTGCAGCTCAGTTCAGACGGGTCTTCACTTCGCCGACGGCCTGACCGAAGAGCTCAGACTGAACCTTGCCATCAGCCTTCTTGCCGATAACGGCTTCAGCGGCTGCAATGGCGAGATCGACTGCGGTGGAGCGAACAGCTTTCATTGCGTCAGCTTCGGCCTGCTTGATCTTCTGCTCGGAAAGAGCCGTGCGGTTGGCGACAAATTCTTCCGTCTTCTTCTTCGCCTCGGCGGTCAGCATTTCGGCTTCGCGCTCGGCAGCCGCAACGATATGCGCTGCTTCAGCTTCAGCTTCCTTGCGCTTGCGCTGGTATTCAGCGAGGAGATGCTGGGCCTCTTCACGCAGACGCTTGGCTTCTGCCAGCTCGTTGCGGATCTGGTCGGCGCGGTCGTCGAGCGACTTCGCCATCATGCCAGGAACCTTCAGGTAGACGACCAGCGCCAGGAAGAGAACAAGGCCAACAAAGGCGAAGAAAGTTGCATCAAAAGCAAATTCCATCGATCAAGCCTCCTTCTTGGCTGCTGCAACGGCAGCGGCGACATCAGACTGGGCAGCAGAGCCGCCGATGAGCTGTTCGACAACGGCTGCTGCGGTTTCCTCGGCGATGGCGCCGACATCGGCAAAAGCCTTTGCCTTCACATCGGCGATACGGGCCTCGGCAGCCTTCAGCTTTTCGGTCAGGCTTGCCTCGACCGCACGACGATCACCCTCAGCCTTTACCTTGGCGGCGTCGCGAGCGGCAGTGCCTATCGAATTTGCCTTGGCGCGGGCAGCGGCGAGTTCGCCTTCATAGGTTGCGACGGCGGCATCGGCTTCAGCCTTCAGCCGGCCGGCTTCTTCGACATCCTGCGAGATGCGGTTGTGACGCTGCTCGAGGATCGAGCCGATGCGCGGTGCGATGACCTTTTGCATGAGCAGGTAGAAAATGACGAACGTGATCACCAGCCAGAGAAGCTGGGATGCGTAGGTCGACGAATCGAAAGGCGGGAAAGGCCCACGCGCGTGCTCGCCTTCGGCGACGCCGGTCTCGGTATGAACCTCGCCGGCAGCCGGAGCGGCATGCGCATCCGTCGCAGTTCCCGCCGGTGCCTCTTCAGCGTAGGCCGGGGTCACAAAGTACATGCTCACCTCCAGGTGTACTGCAAATGCAAAGGATCACGGCTCGCTGTTCGCAGGCCGTGATCCATCAATCCACCGATATCAGACGGCAAAGAGCAGAAGGAGAGCGACGAGCAGCGAGAAGATGCCCAGAGCTTCCGTAACGGCGAAGCCGAATACCAGACGGCCGAACTGGCTGTCAGCGGCAGACGGATTGCGCAGAGCGCCGGAGAGGTAGCTGCCGAAGATGTTGCCGAGGCCGAGAGCCGTACCGGCCATACCAAAGCAAGCCAGACCTGCACCGATGAACTTTGCTGCTTCCGCTTCCATGTTGAACTCCTTTGAAATGGTTGTTGCGGCGAATGACTGACGCCCTTTGACGTCGATGTCGTTATCCTTAGTGCCCGCCCGGATGGATCGCGTCATTGAGGTACATGCAAGTCAGCACCGCAAAGACGTAAGCCTGGAGGAAGGCAACGAGGAACTCGAGACCGGTCAGGGCGACGGTCATGATGAGAGGAAGAACGGCTCCGCCGACACCGACTGCACCGAGGGCTCCAAGCGAGGCGACGAAGCCTGCGAACACCTTCAGCGTGATGTGACCGGCGAGCATGTTTGCGAAAAGACGAACCGACAATGAAATCGGACGGGACAGGAAGGAAATGATTTCGATCGCGACGACCAGCGGCAACAGAATGCCTGGCACGCCCGAGGGCACGAAGACGTTCAGGAAGTGGAAGCCGTGCTTATAGAAGCCGTAGACGAGCACCGTGCCGATGACGAGGATCGCCAGCGCGAAGGTGACGATGATCTGGCTGGTGATCGTGAAGAAATACGGGAACATGCCGAGCAGGTTTGCCGTCAGCACGAACATGAAGAGCGAGAAAACCAGCGGGAAGAACGTCATTCCCTTGGTGCCCGCCCCTTCCTTCAGCATGCCGGCAATGAACTCGTAGGACATTTCGGCGAGCGACTGCGAACGACCGGGAACGACGGCACGGTTCGAGGTCGAGAAATAGAGGAAGCCAGCGGCAACAGTAGCAGAAGCCACCATGAAGAGCGATGCGTTGGTGAACGAGAAATCAATCCCGCCGATCTCGATCGGCACAATCTTGAAGATCTGGAACTGATGAGTCGGATCGCTGGACACCGGTTGCTCTCTCTCTTTGACCCGCCCAAGAGGCGGAAATTGCACTGGACCAAAACGGTCCTTATTTCTCAGGCGTTCTGCGGTCCAGGGGTTGGGTGACCTTCCCCGCGGCGCGCAGAACATTCAGTACGCCGGCACAGAATCCAAGAAGCAGAAGAACAATCAACCCCCAAGGCGTCGTGCCAACAAAATGGTCGAAGAGCCAGCCGAGCACAGCACCGACAACAATGGCGGAAATGAATTCGCTCGAAAGCTTCATCGCCTGGGCATAACCTTTACGGCTCTGCTCGGCGCTGGCCTCCCGCGCTTCTTCCTTCCTGTCATCGACACGCTTGGAGGCAAGTTCCGCTTCCAGCTGCCGACGGCGCTGCTCAAGACTTTCTTCGCGGTCATCCGCCATCGTGCTCTCCTCCGCTCCCGTCGCCCGCAATCCCGCTACCCCGGTTTTCCGAACCACGGACGCGAAGGTTAAAGAACCTTCCGGCCCGTTCTGAAGTCGCGCGCAACATAGTTTTAGGGATTAGCATAGTCAAGGCGTAGAGAGCTTGTGTCCAGCCATAAAATAACCGCAAAGAATCAAGGATTTAAGCGGAATTCGGCCACTCGGAGCCGATTTCACCGAAAGAATCCGTCCTCGAACGGCGCCGGACGGTGAAAAATCGGCAATCAGCAGCCCTTTTGCCTAAAGCGTGTCGCGATCTTTCGGATCGCTCGCCACGCTTTACGCTTTTGTTTCCCGCATGTCGTTGTCGCAGAACCGCCGCACACTTTTGCGCGACATGCTTTAGCTCCAGCCGCCGCCATAGGTGCGGTAGAAGACATGCATGCCGATGCGGCCGACCTTTTCCATGGTCCTGGCCCAATTCGGCCGGACATAGACGGCATGGTAATGCGTGGCCGAACCGACCTGCGGCAACCAGATCCTGCCGGCGGTCACGGCCATGGCGACATCGCGGGCGACGCGCCAGTGATATTGCGAATTCACACGGTCTTTGATGTTGTCGCAGGCGAAGGAAAACTGGCAGCGGTTGCGCCAGTCTTCGTTCTGGTAGACGACGCCGCAGATGGTCTTCGGATAGGCCGGGTTGCGGACCCGGTTGAGGATGACCTGCGCGACAGCTGCCTGCCCCTTCACGGATTCACCGCGCGCCTCGAAATAGATGCCCGATGCCAGGCACTGCTGTTCGCGGGCGGAAAAGACACCGGGCGGCAGGATGCTTGCGGCCCAGGCATGGTCCTTCGGGCCGATCTGCGGCACGAAACGGCCTTCGTCCTTGTCGGTCAGGATCGAGTCGAAAGGCGACTGACGAGAATAATCCGGCGCGGCAGGCGCATAGGCCGCCGCCAGCACATCCGCCTTGTCACTGGTCACGAGGCCTGCCAGCAAGGCCGGCATGGCATTGTCCTGCTGCGGAACCGGCTGCTTCTTATAGAAGGCCTGGGCAATCTCGATCTCCTTGCCCTTGATCGCCGGCTTCACGAAGGCGGATTTCTCCTTGAGGTCGAAGACCGGGCGGAAGAGCAGCCTGGTACGTTCGAGGATGGAGCCGGCCGAAAAATCCTTCGGCGGCTGTACTTTTTCCACGGCAACGACGCGGCCCTTCTTGGCGCTTCTGTTAACGCGATCCTCGTCCGGGCTAGCGTCACTGCCCTTCTCTCCAGAGACAAAGGCAACCTTGCGGCCGTCGGGCAGCACCATGCCGCCACCGGCCGCGATCGAGCCGGTGGCAGCGGGATCGGCAAAGGCGAATTCTGCCTGGTGAATGGAGCCAGCCGGCGAATTGGTCAGAACCATGCGCCAGCTTTCGCCATCATTGTCGAGACCGGCGAGCATGGTGGCAAGATCGGCATGGGAGGCGACGCTCGGGAAGATCAGCCATCCGGCCACGCCGAAGATCGCGGGAGAGACCCAATTCTGGGGCAAGAGACGCAGCTTGCTGCGGGAACGACCATTTCGACGCAACGCGGACTCCGGGCATGGGACGCAGGAACAGTCCCAAGAAAATCTCGCATTAACCTTGATAGCTGGTTAACGACCTGTCCCGGAATATGCCCATGAGGATTTCTGCATATTCTAATGCGGCTGATATTTTCGAGAGGCGGATCATCTCACTCGCTCATTCCCGTGCCGGTCATAGAAATGGGAGAGGGCGAGACGGCGCCCTCCCCTTGCTTCTCGTCAAATGATGACGTGCGAACCCAATTCCACCACGCGGTTGGCCGGCAGGCGGAAGTAGTCGGAGGGATTGGCGGCAGCGTTAGCGAGCGCGATGTAAAGGCGGTCCTGCCAGTAGGGCATGCCGGACTTGGCATCGGGCACCAGCTTGCGGCGGCCGAGATAGAAGGACGTCGTCATGATGTCGAACTTCAGACCAGTCTTGCGCAGCGCCGCCAGCGCCTGCGAGACGTTCTGCGATTCCATGAAACCGAAGAGCAGTTCGACACGCGAGAAACGCTCGGAGATCTGCTCGACCTTGTAGCGTTCCTGCGGCGAGACGCGCGGTTTATTCACCGTGCGGATCGTCAGGATGACGTTGCGGTCATGGAGCACGTGGTTGTGCTTGAGATTGTGCAGCAGTGCGGCGGGTGCGGAATCCGGATCGCTGGTCAGGAAGATCGCAGTGCCCGGAACATGGGCCGGCGAATGCTCGCTCTTGCGCTCGATGGAACTTACGAAGGAAGCAAGCGGAATATCCGTATGACGGGTCTTTTCCGTCAGGATCGCCGTACCGCGGCGCCAGGTCCACATGATGACGGTAAAAGCGGTCGCAATCATGATCGGGATGTAGCCACCGTCGTGGATCTTCAAGAGGTTGGCGCCCAAGAAGATCAGTTCGAGAATGACCAGCGGCAGCAGCGCGATGATGGCAACCGGAAGCGACCAGTTCCAACGGACGCGGACGAATTCGAAGGCCATGATCGAGGTGACGACCATCGCGCCGGTGACCGAGATGCCGTAGGCAGTTGCCAGCGAATCCGAGGTCTTGAAGCCGAGCACGAGGAAGATGACACCGAAGAACAGCACCGCATTGACCGAAGGCACGAAGATCTGCCCGGTGTTGGTCTCTGACGTGAAGAGAATTTCCATGCGCGGCAGGAAGCCGAGGTTGATCCCCTGGCGCACGAGCGAGAAGGCGCCCGTAATGACGGCCTGGCTGGCGATGATCGTCGCGCAGGTCGCGAGGATAACGACCGGCAACAGCGCCCACTGCGGATACATGAGATAGAAGGGGTCGGACATCGTAGCCGGATTGCCGAGAACCAGCGCCCCCTGCCCCAAATAGTTCAGCGTCAGCGACGGGAAGACCAGCAGGAACCACGCCCACTGAATCGGACGGCGGCCGAAATGGCCGAGGTCCGCATAGAGCGCTTCCGCGCCGGTGACGGTCAGGAAGACGGCGCCGAGAACGACGACGCCATAGAAACCCTCGTGCAGCAGGAAGCTGATGGCATAATAGGGGTTGAAGGCGGCGAGGATGCCGTAGTCATCGGAAATATGAGCGATACCGGCGGCGGCCATGACGAGGAACCAGAGCGCCGTGATCGGGCCGAAGAATCGTGCGACCGCCCCCGTGCCATGAGACTGCACGACGAACAGCAGCGCCAGAATCGCTACCGATATGGGCACGATATATTCCGACAGCTGTGGCGTGACGAGCTTGATACCTTCAACCGCTGACAGGACGGAGAGCGCCGGCGTGATCATGGCGTCACCAAGGAAGAGTGCCGCGCCCATCAGGCCGAGCAGCATCAAGAGCGCAGTGTGGCCGTTGGCAGTCTTCATCAGGAGGGCGAGCAGCGACAGCGTGCCGCCTTCGCCGTCGTTGTCGGCGCGCAGCAGGAAAAGCACGTATTTGATGGTGACGATGATGGTCAGCGCCCAGATCATCAGGGAAATAAGGCTGATGACCTCGAAACGGGTGAGACCATCATGGGCGACCGGCTTCAGCGCTTCACGGAACGCATAAAGCGGGCTCGTGCCGATATCTCCATAAACGACGCCTACCGAACCCAGCGCGAGATAAAAGAGCTTGCGCGGCCCAAGATGACGTTCGTGAGAATGGCTTTCTTCAGACATGAAGCAATTACAGGCTCCTCAGAGCCAGCCTTTCCAGCGGAAAAAGAAGAAGGGGATGACGGCAGAGATCACCATGAGGCCCAGCGAGTAGGGATAACCCGCGGTCAGGTGCAACTCCGGCATGAATTCGAAATTCATGCCATAGATGGAGGCGACCAGCGTCGGCGGCAAGAACACAACCGAAGCGATCGAGAAAATCTTGATGATGGCATTCTGCTCGATGTTGATGAGGCCGAGCGAGGCGTCGAGCAGGAAGGTGATGTTGCCGGCGACGAAGGCAGCGTGTTCCGAAAGGGATTGGATGTCACGCGAGATCGTTCGGCAGAGTTCCTTGGTTTCCTGATCATGCTGCACGACAGGGATCGTATAGAAGAACGTGAGCAGGCGCGAGAGCGAGCCGAGGCTGTCGCGCAGCTTGCTGATCATGCGGTGATGACCGGCAATGTCTTTCAGCTTCTCTTCCAGATAGTTCGAGGGCTTGCGCACCTTCTTGGCGCGATCGCCGAAGACGTGGACCGACAGGATATCCAGCCGGGACACCGAGACTTCCAGGACTTCTGCCGTGCGGTCGACGATCGTTTCCAGGAGCTTGGCGAGAAGGGCAGCGCCACTGCGCCACTGCTCCGGTATGCGGTGCAGGGCAGCGATGAAAAGCGCGAAAGACTTCGGATGGGCGTAGCGGATGGTCACCAGCCGGTCGCCGGCCAGAATGAAGGCGACATCCGTCAAGGTCGGGGCTTCCGTCTCTGCCTTCCATATCAGCGAAGCCGTCATATAAACTGCGTTGTTTTCGACATAAAGGCGCGCAGACGGCTCGATCGCTCTGAGATCGTCACGGGTCGGCACTTCGATGCCAAGAACCTTTTCGACATGCAGCTCCTCCTCGCGTGTCGGTTCGACCATGTCGATCCATACCACATCCGCCGGAAACTCAGGAGGGTTCGCAAGATCGCGAATCTCGATCGATTTGCAGTTGGAACAGTATGCGGTGATCACAGTCCGCATCTCCGGCGCCGGCAATGCCCGGCCGTCCTAGCTCTTTTCATCGAAAACCCTTCCATGCGGCCGCGAGCGCGGTGACACCAGGCGCACTCGTCATCGATCGTAGCGGAAGTGGATAAAAAGAGTTCATGCAACTCCGGCCATATGCGGCCTTTCCGGCCGGGTTGCTCCACCGCATCGCAGTCACCAATCCTTCGATCGACAAGTCAACTCCGAACATGCAGAGAGGCCGAAACCTTCATCGACAGGCGGCCATCGCAGAGCATTTGCAAACGCGCCATCATGACGCCGGCGCGCATATGAAGCAAAGCCGGAAAATAATCAAGACATCTTACCTGAACCGCGCCCTTTCATCTCATTTCCCCCACAATTCGGGGTGAACAGCCAAGTGATTCGCGCTATTCGAAGACGATAGCAGGTGCGGCGCGCTGTGGCTTTTGGCCGACCTGTTCCCAGACCTTGGCGGCGATGGCACGGTAGATTCCAGCCACGATGCCATTCGGATCGGAGGCAACGAGCGGCGTTCCGGCATCCGAGGTCTCGCGGATATTCATCGTCAACGGCACTTCGCCGAGGAAGGGTACGCCGATGCGCTCGGCTTCCTTGCGGGCACCGCCGTGGCCGAAGATGTCGTAGCGCGTGCCTGTATCGGGCGCGACGAAATAGCTCATGTTCTCGACGATGCCGAGAACCGGCACCTCAACCTTACGGAACATGTTGAGACCCTTGCGGGCATCGATCAACGCCAGATCCTGCGGCGTGGAAACGATGACGGCGCCGGCAAGCGGCACCTGCTGGGCCATGGTAAGCTGAGCGTCGCCGGTGCCGGGCGGCATGTCGACGACGAGAACATCGAGTTCACCCCAAGCGACTTCACGCAGCATCTGCAGGAGGGCGGACTGAACCATCGGCCCGCGCCAGATCATCGCCGTTTCCTCATCGACGAGGAAGCCCATGGACATGACCTTGAGGCCGTAATTCTCCATGGGATTGATGATGCGGCCATCGATCTGCGTCGGGCGGCCGGAGATCTTGAGGAGGCGCGGCATGGAGGGACCGTAGATATCGGCATCGAGAATGCCGACGCGAAGACCGTTGGCCAGCAGGCCGAGTGCCAGATTGACCGCCGTCGTCGACTTGCCGACACCGCCCTTGCCCGATGCGACGGCGATGATGGCGCCGATACCGGGAACGCCGATCTTGGCCGTGCGCGGCTGCTGTTGCTGCGGCGTATGAGAGTGGCCGTGATGGCTGTGGTCAGCCTGTGGGGCCGGGCGCGCTGCAGGCGCATTTGCGGCAGCCTTCTTGTCTGCCGTCAGCGCCACAAGCGCGCCTTTCACACCCGGCATTTCCTTGATGACACGCTCTGCGGCAAGCCGCATCGGCTCCAGTTCCTTGGCGCGTTCCGCCGGCACGGTGATGGAGAAATAGACCTTGCCGTCGGAAATGAAGACGTCGGAAACCATGCCGAGTTCGACGATATTGTGCTCCAGATCCGGCCCGCGCACGGTCTTCAGCGTTTCCAGAACCTGTTCCTTGGTGACCTCGGTCATTCCGCCCTCACTGCTTTTCTTTGTCTGTAAATAGTGGAGGTCGGCAGCTTCGCCAAACAAAATCGGGCAGCAGGCACATCTCGTATCAAAGGAAAGGCAGCGGGTTCTCTCTCCGTTGCGGCCATCAAGTCCGCCGGGCTTTCGCCCTGATGGCCGCAACGGCCTCCCCGAGAACCGACGCAATTCGGGGCGAATTAGCGCAAGCGAAAAAAAAGGCCAGAAAAAACTAAAAGAAATCGTCCGGTTTCGGAACAGCGGCAAAAGGCGGTTGCCTAAACGCAACAACCGCCGCCGACATCGTAGGGCCGGGAGAAAAGCGGCAACGATATCAGGCGGCGGCGTGTCGGTCGCACCATTGGGCTGGCGCTGTTATCAAAGCCCCCTCTGGACCTCTGCCGATAACAATGCAGGAAGCGTGCCAACTGCGAAATTGATGAAAACGGATAACAATTGTCAATTTTGACAGCCAGCAACGGAAACTGCGCTCAGATATTGAGCAGCCCGGCAGCGCCTGACGTTATTTTAGGCTGGTGACGTTACTTGATGAGACCGATGCGCAGCGCCTTGGCGACGGCCTGCGTGCGGTTGACCGTATCCAGCTTCTTGGTGGCGCGGTTCAGGTAATGATTGACCGTATGCTCCGAAAGATCGAGGATTTCGGCGATCTCGGCGCTGGTCTTTCCCGCGGCAGTCCAGTTGAGGCAGTCGATCTCGCGGTCCGTCAGCGTATCGGTCATGCGTGTATCGAGATTACGGATCTCGGCGAGCCGATCGAAGACGTGGATGGCGATGTAGCTGAGCTCACGCATCTCGGTGGGCGTATAAGGTTCGCGATCGCCGGCGAAGGAGACCGCACCGCGCGCGCCTGATGGTTCATGTGTCGGAAAAAAAGCGCTACGCACCATCTTGAAGCGTTCGAAGAGAGCGGCAACCAAGCCCGTTTTGCCATCATCGCGCGGCCAGGCGGTCCGTGCCGTATCGTGGAAGAACGGCAGAGTTGAGGTACGCAGCCGCCGCAGGACCGGGCTGTTCATCATCAGCCCTTCCTGGTCGTAGGTGGACAGCAGTTCTGCCGGCCAGCTTGTAATGATCGTATTGCCCTGCAGATCGAAAGAGGTGATCGGCGGCAGGTTCAGGACCATGAAGGCCCGGCTGCGATAGGTCTCCGTCACCCGCTTCATGAAGCGGAAGATGTCGAACTGCGTCTTTAGACTGGCGACCTCCTGGACATAGGCGTCTTCCACCGAAGTTTGCGGTAAGCTTGCCATCAGATTTTTTCGCCTTCGAACCGGACTTTGGGTAAACCGCTGGCAGCCTGTGTGGAAAAACGGTTCAGGTACAGGGTGGGTTACACAACGCCCGTCAGATCAATAGGATTCAGCCTCGGCGCGCAGCGCGTTCGGCCGGTGAATTGTCGATGATTTCGCGGACGACCCCAGTTGGCGTGATTCGCCGTCAAATCTCAATAACGCACTCATCATAAGCATGCTATGTATACGACGTCCAGCAATGACCACCGTCAAATCGGTTTCAGCGCCTCGGCCCGAGGCGGATGCGCATTTCGTCCATGATCTTCCGCGCCGTCACCTGAACCGGAACGGCCCATTCGCGGAGAAGTTCCATCGACAGGCGGTAAGCAGGACCGGTGACTGAGACCCCGCCGATGAACGAACGGTCGTCCGACCAGATGGGGGCGGCGACGCAGCGGATACCCGCCTCGTGCTCTTCCCGGTCGTAGGCATGACCGGCAGAGACAATATCGCCGATTTCCGTCAACAGGGTTTCACCGCTCACATGCGTCGAGGGCGTGAAGCGGTTGAAGCGCAGGCTGGGAAGCAATTCGCGGAGTTTGTCGGCCGGCAGAACCGAAAGGGCCGCCTTGCCGACACCGGTGCAATAGCAGGGCGAGGCATTGCCGATCTGTGAATACATGCGCACCGGCTGGTGCCCTTCGACCTTGTCGAGATAGATGATGGAGGAGCCGCGCAGCACGCCGAGATGGACGGTCTCGCCTGTCTCCCGATGCAGGGCGGCGAGATGCGGCGCGGCAATCAGGCGGAATTCATTGCGCGCCCAGCTCCGTGAGGCGAAGTCGAGCAATCGCAAGCCAGGCGCATAACGTCCCTCCGCATCGATTTCGAGAAGCCCCTCCTCCACGAGATGGCCGAGCTGGCGGTGCAGCGTACCGCGCGGCTGGCTGGCAAGCGCGAGGATATCGGTGAAGCGCAAGGGAGCATCAGCATGGGTGACGAGATCGAGCACGGCCATCAGCTTGCCGAGCGTGCCGGTGTCACGCGGCGTGCCGGTCGCCCCCTTGTCATCTGCCTGCGCCATGCTGTCGCCGCCTAATATCATCGCCTACTACCTTGACAGGAAAGGCAGCCTAATCGGATAATTCCACATAGTCAAATTAAGTTCCAAATAATGGAATTAACAGCATGCCGGGAGGAGAGAGACGGTGAGTGCTATGTCTGCACAATTTCCCGAATTCAGGGATCGCACGGTGCTGGTGAGCGGAGGCGGCTCCGGCATCGGTGCTGCCCTCGTCGAGGGTTTCGCAAGGCAGGGCGCGAAAGTTTCCTTCCTCGACATCGCCGATGCTGAAAGCCGGGAACTGGCGGAACGGCTTTCCGGAGAGGCTGCGCATCAGGTCAGTTTCTACCACACCGACCTGCGCGATATCGACGCCATCAGGCGCGTGGTGAACGAGGTTGTCGAAAAGTCCGGGCCGATACGGGTGCTCGTCAACAATGCAGCCTGGGACGACAGGCACGAATTCGACGATGTGACCGAGGACTATTGGGACAACAACCAGGCGGTCAACCTGCGCCATGTCTTCTTCACCTCGCAGGCGGTTGCGCCTTCGATGCGGACGGCCGGCGGCGGGGCGATCATCAACATGTCGTCCATCGCCTTCAAATTGAACATGGGCGTTTTCCCCGCCTATGCCGCCGCCAAGGCGGCAGTGATCGGCCTGACGAAGAGCATGGCCGGAAGGCTGGGGCCTGAGAATATCCGCGTCAACTGCATCCTGCCGGGCATGGTGGTGACCGAGCGGCAGATGAAGCTGTGGCTGACGGAGGAAAGCATTGCCCGCTCCGTGCAGGGGCAATGCCTGAAAGTCGTATTGAAGGCGGACGCAATTGTCGGTCCGGCTCTTTTTCTTGCATCCGACTGCGCAGCCGGCATGACCGCGCAGTCCCTAATCGTCGATGGAGGCATTCTCTAATGGCAAATCCCGCTTATGTCGCGGTGGACTGGGGCACCAGCAGCTTCCGGCTCTGGCTTATCGGTGCCGACGGCAGCGTTCTTGCCGAGCGCCGCAGCAGCGAAGGTATGACGACGGCCGCCAAGACCGGCTTTTCCCAAATTCTCGCTGGACATCTCGCAGCCGTCGAAGCGCCTGATGACCTGCCGGTCATCGTCTGCGGCATGGCGGGCGCACGGCAGGGCTGGGTGGAGGCTGGTTATGTCGACGTGCCGGCTTCGCTTTCCTCGATCCTATCAGGTGCAGTGTCCGTGCCGGGCGAAGACCGCGATGTGCGTATCCTGCCCGGCCTTGCCCAGCGCGATGCGGCAACACCCGATGTCATGCGCGGTGAGGAAACGCAGCTTCTCGGCGCGCTCGGCCCTGCGAGCCGCGGTGCGCAAGCCGTCTGCATGCCCGGCACACATTCCAAGTGGGTGCACGTAGAAGACGGCAGAGTGACCGGCTTTGCCACCTTCATGACGGGTGAGCTTTTCGACGCTATTACCAAGCATACGATCCTCATGCATGCCGTTGCCGGTGCCGAGGATCAGCCGGCCGATGCGGCCGCCTTCGAGGCTGCGGTCGCAGCGGCCTTCAAACGGCCGGCACTCGCCTCCAACCTGATTTTCACCGCCCGTTCCGGCCAGCTTCTGCACGGCATTTCGGCCGCTGCCGCACAGGCTAAGCTCTCGGGCATCCTGATCGGCCTCGAAATCGCCGGTGCGCTGCAGGATGCCGGCAAAGATACGGCCATTACCCTTGTCGCTTCCGGACGCCTGCAGGCTCTTTACGAGCAGGCCTTCCGCACACTCTCCCTTTCCTTCACCGCCATCGATGCCGATGCCGCCGTTCGCGGCGGACTTTCGGCTGCTGCCCAAGCCATCTGGCCAAATTGAGCCATCTGGCCGAACTGAGAAAGATCCGTCCCATGAACCGTATCCCCTTCCCCGATATGAAGCGTCCGCTGATTGCCATTTTGCGCGGCATCAAGCCCGAGGAGACAGAAGCCGTGGTCAGCGCGCTGATCGAAAACGGCCTGACGGCGATCGAGATCCCGCTCAACTCGCCGGAGCCTTTCAAATCGATCGAGATTGCCGCCAAGATGGCGCCGGCTGATGTGCTGATCGGAGCCGGCACCGTGTTGACCACAGAGGCCGTCGACAGCCTGCATGCCGCTGGCGGCAAGCTGCTGGTGACGCCGAATGTCGAGCCCGACGTCATCATCCGCGCCCGCGACTATGGAATGGTGACAATGCCCGGCGTCTTCACGCCGACCGAAGCGCTGCAGGCGGCCCGCGCGGGTGCAACCGGCCTCAAGTTCTTCCCCGCCAGCGTTCTCGGCCCTTCCGGCATCACCGCGATCCGCGCCATCCTGCCGCCGGAGCTGGTGATTGCGGCGGTCGGCGGTGTGTCGGACAAGAACTTCTCCGACTACACCAAAGCCGGCATTCTCGCCTTCGGCCTCGGCACCAGCATTTACAAGCCCGGAATGACTGCTGCAGAGGTTGCCG
>Ga0102590_1001634_pt1 | contig 32206 bp, 30 predicted proteins | sample AraplaMF_Col_mMF_FD_76859 | JGI IMG/M metagenome (GOLD analysis project Ga0102590, IMG submission 76859) | Arabidopsis root microbial communities from the University of North Carolina, USA - plate scrape MF_Col_mMF | ecosystem: Host-associated > Plants > Roots > Endosphere | place: USA... | reverse complement strand
CTTGACGCTGACCGTCCCGGATCCGCTGATCGCCCGCCGCACCTGGCTGTGGCGGGCCGATACCGAGGTGGTGATCGAAGCTCTGGCATTCGCATCGGGGGAACTGCCAGGCATGGGATCGGCGCCGCCCTCCGGCGATGCCGGCCGCAGCTGGCTGGCCGCGCTTGGGGCGGGACCAGTACACCAAGACATCATTGGGCCGGCGGCAGACGGGCCGGCATTCAGCTGGATCGGATCGCGCCCATTGACGCCCGCACAAGCCGGCCGGCTGAGCGAGGCCGCCCGCTTTTCCGCCGCGCCACTCGCCGCGCTCTCGGCACGCGCGACATTGACGGCGGTGCTCGAGGCTTATCTCGGCCGGCGCAGCGCCGCGCGCGTCATGGCGGGACCGATACGGCGCCAAGTCGGCGAAACCATTCGGGCAGCGTTGCTGTTTGCCGACCTGCGCGGCTTTACCGCGCTGTCCGAGGCGACACCTCCCGCAGCGGTGATCACTGCTCTGGACGCATGGTTCGATTGCGTGGCCGGCTCCGTCCATGCCTTCGGTGGCGAAGTCTTGAAATTCATCGGCGACGGCGTGCTGGCGATCTTTCCGGTGCTCGGGGAATCGCCGCGCGAGGCCTGCGACGCTGCGCTGCACGCGGTCTCTTCCGCCCGCGCCGGCGTGACGCATCTCAACACCGAACGGCGATCACAGGAGCTGCCGCCCCTCGCCTTCGGCGCGGCATTGCATGTCGGCGAGATTTTGTGGGGGAATGTCGGCGCCGCCGACCGGCTGGATTTCACCGCGATCGGCCCCGCCGTCAATCTGGTCAGCCGGCTGGAAGGGCTTTGCCGGCCGCTCAAGCGGACGATCCTGATCTCGGGCGCGGTCGCCGCTGAAGCCGCGGCGCCACTGATTCCGTTGGGGATGCATGAGCTGCGCGGGATCGCATCTGCGTGCGCCGTCTACACCGTGTCCGACGACTGAGCCGAACCGGCCCTCACCTCGTGTATTTGATGCCGAACCACAGCGCTGCCAGCGCGAACGCTGGGGAGGCCACCATGATCGACCACGCGATCTTCGCCTGACCTTCATCGCCATGATCGGCAGCGCACTCGCGGCCGGCATCTTCCACGCGTTTCTCATCCTTCGTGATGGCGGCCCTGATCTCCTGACGGGTCAGGCGTGGAAATCGAGTCCGATATCGAGGATCGGCGCGCTGTGTGTCAGCCAGCCGATCGAGATCAGGTCGACGCCGGCCGCGGCGACGGACGGTGCGGTCGCCGGCGTGATGCGGCCGGATGCCTCGGTGATCGCCCGACCGGCGACCATCACGACCGCTCGCGCGATTTGGTCGGACGTCATGTTGTCGAGCAGAACCGCATCGACATTGCATTCGAGCGCCTGCTCGAGCTGGTCAAGCGTGTCGACCTCCACCTCGATCTTGACGAGGTGTCCGACTCCGGCGCGCGCCCGCGCGATGGCCGTCTGAATGCCGCCGGCAAGAGCGACGTGGTTATCCTTGATCAGCACGGCGTCGTCGAGGCCGAAGCGATGATTGGCGCCACCACCGGCGCGCACCGCGTATTTCTCGATCGCCCGCAGGCCCGGCGTCGTCTTGCGGGTGCAGACGATGTGCGCCTTGTGGCCGCGAATGGCCTTCACCACCGACGCGGTGGCGGTTGCGATACCGCTGAGATGGCAAAGAAAATTGAGCGCGGTCCGCTCGGCGGTCAACAGCCCCCGCGCAGGACCGCTGATCGTGGCGATGACCTGCCCCGGCGATACCTCGCTGCCATCGCGGCAATGCACCGTCACTTCGATCGCCGGCTCGATCAGGCGAAAGGCGAGCGCGGCGAGGTCGAGGCCGGCGACGACGCCGGGCTGCCGCGCAGTCAGGGCGGTCGTCGCGATGCGGTCGACCGGAATGATCGCGTCGGTGGTGAGGTCGCCGGCGCGCCCGAGATCCTCGAGCAACGCGCCACGCACCATTGGTTCGATGACGATGAGAGCAGGCGGCAGCAGAATCATGGTTCAGGCTCTTCGTGCGGTTGGCAAAACATGTCCGTCGATTTCCCGCGCAGTCGCGATGGCATCGGCGAGACGGAGGGTGGCGCGGCGCGTATCGGACGCGCGCTCAGGGAAATCGACGCGACAATGCGCGCCGCGGCTTTCCTGGCGATGCAACGCCATCACGACAATCATCAGTCCGACGGTCGCAGGATCGGACGCAGCCGTCGGTCCGGAGGCCAGCGCAAGCAGTGCCCGCGCCGCCTCGTTCAATCCTGCGCGATCACGCAGCAGGCCTGCACCCCGCGACATGATCGGCCTCACGGATGTCGGATCCGGCGGCAGCGGCAGGTTTGCCGGGGCGGGCTTTCGCGGGCGCTCAGCAAATGTGCCGGCAACGCTTTCGGCGACCCAGCCGGCACAGACCACGGCTTCCGTCAGGGAGTTGCTGGCGAGCCGGTTGGCGCCGTGCAGGCCGGTATTGGCGACTTCGCCGCAGGCCCACAGCCCGTCGACACTGCTGCGTCCGGCGCCGTCGACCGCGACTCCGCCCATGTGGTAATGCACGGCGGGCCGCACCGGGATCGGCTGCGTCGCCGGATCCAGACCGGCCGCGCGACAGAACCCGGCGATGGCGGGAAAGCGTTTGGCGAAATCAGCACCTGGCTTTTCGCGGGCGTCGAGAAAAACCCGGTGGCCGCCGGCGACGTGCCGCCCGATGCCGCGGGCGACGATGTCGCGCGCCGCAAGTTCGGCGCCCGGCTCGCCGGCCAGAAAGCGCCGGCCGGTCTCATCCACCAGAACGGCACCTTCGCCCCGCACCGCTTCGCTGACCAACCTCATGGGACGTTGCACGCCATCGAGCGCGGTCGGATGAAATTGAATGAACTCCAGATCGCCGAGTTCGGCGCCCGCGCGCGCCGCCAATGCAAGACCCTGGCCGAAGCATCCGAGCGGGTTGGTGGTGTCGAGGAACAGTCCGCCGATGCCGCCGGTGGCGAGGACGACCCGTTGCGTCGGCAATACCAGCGGACCTGACGGACCGGCGGCGAGCACGCCCGCTATGGTGTTGTTGTCGCCGACAAGGAGCCGCCGTGCCTCGACGCCTTCGATGACGGTGATCGAAGGTGTCCGACGCACGGCTTCGATCAGGGCGCGCATGACTTCGCGGCCGGCCCCATCACCGGCAGCACGCACGATACGACGCCGGCTATGAGCCGCCTCCAGACCAAGCGAAAGCCGGCCTTCGGCGGTGCGATCGAAGGCGGCGCCGAGCCGGACCAGCGCGTCGATCGCTGCCGGCGCCGCGCGCACGATCCGGTCACTGATGCCGGCGTCGCAAAGGCCGTCGCCGGCGCCGAGCGTATCGGCCAGATGCAGCGCCGGCTGGTCGTCCTCTCCGCAGCTCGCCGCAAGGCCACCCTGGGCCCAAGGCGTGGATGCGTCGGCGCCGAATGGCGCCTTGGACAGCAGTACGGTCGGATGCGGCACCAGGCGCAGCGCCGTCATCAAGCCCGCAACGCCTCCGCCGATAACAACGGGATTTCCCGCAAGGCCGTTCAGATCGGTCATATCGCCAGCATCCTCTCGACGGCGCGACGCGCCGGTCCGGCCAATTCCGGCTCGATGGTCACGACATGACGGTTCTCCTCGAGCGCCTGCCGGATATTGCCGAGCGTGATCCGCTTCATGTGCGGACAGAGATTGCAAGGACGGATGAACTCGATGTCGGGATGCTGCACCGCGACGTTGTCGCTCATCGAGCATTCGGTCAAAAGCACGACACGCGGCGGCTTTTGCGTCTCGACAAAGTGCGACAGGGCGGCCGTCGAGCCCGAAAAATCGGCCTCCGCCACTACGTCCGGCGGACATTCGGGATGGGCCAGCACGACGATGCCAGGATGATTGTCGCGAAGCTGCCGAACCTCCTCGGCGGTGAAGCGCTCATGCACCTCGCAATGCCCTTTCCAGGCAATGATCTTCACGTCGGTTTCGGCCGCGATGTTGCGAGCGAGATATTCGTCGGGAAGCATGATCACGCGCTCGACGCCCAGCGATTCGACCACGGCGCGGGCGTTGCCCGACGTGCAGCAGATGTCCGATTCCGCCTTCACGGCGGCCGAGGTGTTGACGTAGGTGACGACCGGCACGCCGGGATAGCGCGCGCGCATCAACCGGATGTCCTGCGGCGTGATCGACTCCGCCAGCGAGCAACCCGCGGCCAGATCGGGGATCAGCACGGTCTTTTCCGGGTTCAAGAGCTTGGCGGTCTCGGCCATGAAGTGCACGCCTGCGAGCACGATCACCTCGGCATCGACCACCATCGCCTTGCGTGCCAGCGCCAGGCTGTCGCCGACGATGTCCGCCACGCAGTGAAAGATTTCCGGCGTCTGGTAGTTGTGCGCCAGGATGACCGCATGGCGCCGGCGTTTCAGATCGAGGATCGCCTCGACGTCGCCGGCGAAGGCCGGCCATTCGGGTGGCGGGATCACCCGCCTGACGCGGTCATACAACGGGGCGGTGCGTGCGAGGGTCTGGGCTGAAGCGGTCATGATATATACTCTCATTGAGCATATATATGCTATAACTGAGTATAAGTTTCGTCAAGGCCTTATTCGTCACGATCTGGCGAGCGGCAGCTTGGTTCCGGCGAACGATCGTTCGGCCTGCACGGCGTGGCGGAACTGGAACAGCTTGGCGGGACGCCCGACGGAGTCGGCCGCCATTCCGCCGGCCTCCTCGACCAGTTCCTGCTGTTCGATCAGGCGCCGGAAATTCTGCTTATGGACCAGCCGACCGGCCAGCGCTTCGACCGCGCGCTGCAACTGCAGCAGGGTAAAGCGTGGCGGCATCAGTTCGAACACGACGGGCCGGTATTTGATCTTGGCCCGCAGCCGGGCGATGCCGGTGGCGAGGATCCGGCGATGATCGCCCGACATCGCCCGGCCCGGAAACGCGGAGATGCTGCCGCGCTCGCGCTGCGCCTCCGGCACCAGCGTCGCCTCGTAAAGCAACTCATAGCGCTGCAGCACCAGTTCTTCGTTCCAGTCGTAATCGTCGAGACCGAAATTGATGGCCGCGCGCTGCAGCCGCGCGCGGCGCAAACCCGGATCGTCCGCTTGCTTCGCCCAGGCGCGCAATGCCGGCGCCACTGTCGCGGCGATCATCCGCGGCACGCCTGCGCGATGATCCTCCCAGGGGAAATAGCCGTACCAGCTTCGCCAGCCGGGTTCGGCAGCCCCAGGCGTCACGCCCTCGCGGGTCAGACCGAGATAGCTGATCGAGATGATATGCTGCGCCGCGTGCTCGCCGCTGCGGTCGCGGTCGGCAAACGTATAAAGCTGCTCGACATAGCCGAGCGGATGCCGGGTCTGCTGCTCGACCCAGGCGCGCAGGCCTGACTGAAGCGAACGGTGGCCGGGCTCGAAAGGCCCCGACGGCAATGCCTTGCCGTCTTCAACGGTCATGACGCGCGGCTCGCCCTCGGTCACGGCGGCCAGCACCGCGATCAGGTCCGCCGCGATCGGATGTTCGAGCGGCAAGCCTGCACGATTCAACGCCACCTCATCGAACTTGCGTGCCACGAGTACTCCTGGTTCGAATTCAAGGGCGGCGCAGCCGGCTGCCAACGGCCGGCATCATATCCAGCCTTTGACGCCTCAGCCTTCGATATCGGGGCATTTTATCAAATTCCATCGGATTCCAGGGAAACTCGTCCATAGAGTGCCTATATCCAGCGCTGCGTCGGCTAAGCAGGCCGCATCATCAAGACAACCGGAAGCGGCTCAGTACACCTATGCTATCTGTGGAACTCGGAATCGTCGTCGTCCTCATCGTCATTAACGGCCTGCTGTCAATGTCGGAACTGGCGATCGTCTCGTCGCGGCCGGCCCGGCTCGCGGCGCTCGCGCAAAAGCGGGTCAAGGGAGCCCGGCGGGCGCTGGCTTTGGCGTCCGACCCCGGAAAGTTTCTCTCGACCGTTCAGATCGGGATCACGCTGGTCGGGGTGCTCTCCGGGGCGTTTTCGGGCGCGACGCTGGGGCAGCGATTGACGGAATGGTGCGTGGAGCTCGGTCTGTCGCGGTCGATCGCCGATATCCTGGGGGTCGGCATCGTCGTCACCGTCATCACCTATGCAACCCTGATCGTCGGGGAACTGGTGCCCAAGCAGGTCGCACTGCGCGATCCGGAAGCGGTCGCGGTGAAGGTCGCGCCGGCCATGATGCTGCTGGCGAAGATTTCGCTGCCCCTGGTCTTCCTGCTCGACATGTCCGGCAAGGCCATTCTCATGCTGCTCGGCCAGGGCGGCGACGCGGAGGAAAAGGTTTCGGAAGACGAGATCCACAGTCTGGTGCTGGAGGCCGAGACGGCCGGGGTGCTGGAGCCGGGCGAAAAGGAAATGATCGCCGGCGTGATGCGGCTCGGCGATCGCGCCGTCGGCGCGGTGATGACGCCGCGTCCGGAGGTCGACGTGATCGATCTCAATGACGCGCCGGATGCGATCCGGGAAACGTTCGCCGCAAGCCCGCATTCGCGTCTGCCGGTATCGGACGGCAACCGGGACGACCCGATCGGCATCATTCAGGCCAAGGACCTGCTCGACGCCTACATGCGCGGCGAGAAGCCGGACATCAAGAGCCTGGTACGGGAAGCCCCCGTGATTCCATCGTCCGCCGACGCGCGGGACGTGCTGGCGATCTTGAGAAATTCCCCGGTGCATATGGGCCTGGTGTACGACGAATACGGCGCCTTCGAAGGCGTGGTCACCACCGCGGATATCCTGGAATCGATCGTCGGTGCGTTCAGTTCGGAGCATGGTCCGGCGGAGCCGGCGTATGTCGGCAGGGATGACGGCTCCTATCTGGTGTCGGGATGGATGCCGGTCGACGAATTCGGCGATCTGCTTGCGGTTTCGATCCCCGAAAGCCGCGGCTTCCACACCGTCGCCGGGTTGGTGCTGCAGCACTTCGGTGTGCTGCCGTCGGTGGGCGACGCGTTCGATTACCAGGGCTGGCGGATCGAGATCGTCGATCTCGACGGCCGCCGCATCGACAAGCTGCTGGTCGGCAAACCGGCGGAAGCCGCGGCATAGGCTATTGCCGCAGCAGGATCAGCGGGTCCGCGGTATCGGGGACGCGCCGCCACTGGGCATTGTCGTCGGCCTCGAAATGCCAGGCCTCGCCGCCGGCCGACAGCAACAGCAGTTCACCGCGCTCCAGCCGCCACATGGTCGGCGCAAAGGCCGTGACGACCGGGTCGCAGCGCGGCTTGAGGAAGACCTGGAAATTGTCCTGGCCGGCCTCGGTGTTGGTCAGCGTCAGCCCGCAGATCGGCCGGCCGTTGCCGCGGACCATCGACCAGTCGCCGATCATCTGGTCCATCGACTTCGCCAGCGAGCGCGCCGCCGCGAGATTCTGCAGGATGTAGATGCCCTCGCCGGTTCGCAGTCCCTCGAAAATGCCGCTCTCGACCTCGGTAAAATCGATCACCGATTGCCCCGCGGCGTCCTGCAGCCGCACGATGTCGAGGCCCCTGACGCTCCACGCCTTGATATCCTTGGTGAACGGCAGTGCGGCGGCACAGGCGGGCTCGAGCTCGAGCTTCAGACCTTGCGGCGATGCATCCGGCTTCAACGTCACGACGCAGGTCTTGCTGCGCTCGGTGGTCGACAGCTCCCACTGTCCGATCATGTCCTTCTTCAGGGTGGTGGCATCCTGCGGACGCGCCGGCGATCCCGCCGCGAACAGAACCGCGATGGCCGCGAGCACGCGGCCACAACGTCCTGCACGCCTGAAGCCGGACCGCACCGCCATCGATCAGCGACCTTTCACCGGGGTTTCCGGGATCGGCGTCAGCGGCGCCTTGCCGGCGAACCATGCCTTCAGATTGTCGACCACCAGTTGATCCATCGCGTTGCGGGTCACCACCGACCCCGATCCGATATGCGGCAGCAACACGACGTTCTGCATCGCGCGAAGTTCCTCGGGAATGTTGGGTTCGTTGGCGAACACGTCGAGGCCCGCCGCCAGGATGGTGCCGGACTTGAGCGCGGCGATCAGGGCCGGCTCGTCGACCACCGAGCCGCGCGCCACGTTGATCACGATGCCTCTGGGCCCCAGCGCCTTCAGGACCTCCGCGTTGACGAGCTTGGCGGTGGATGCGCCGCCGGGCGTGATGATGATCAGGGTATCCACCGCCTTCGCCATCTCGATCAGGTTCGGATAATGCTGGTGGGTGACGCCGGCCGCGGGGTTGCGGGAATGGTAGACCACCGGCACCAGCGAGGCATCGAGACGCCGTGCAATCGCCTGGCCGATACGTCCCATCCCGATCATGCCGACCTTGCGGTCGCGCAGCGAACCGACGCTGAGCGGAAAGCCCTGCGCCGAGGTCCACAGTCCGGAGCGCAGATAGCGATCGGCCTTGATGAATTCACGCGCCGTGGCGATGAAGAGGCCGAGCGCGACGTCCGCGACTTCCTCGGTCAGGACGTCGGGCGTGTTGCAAACGATGATGCCGTGGTCACGCGCATAGCCGGCATTGATGTGATCGTAGCCGACGCCGAACGACGACACGATCTCGAGCTTGGGAAACCGCGCCAGCACGGTTTCGTTGGCGACCACCGGCCCGGTGGTGGCGATGCCGCGGATCCGCTCGATCACGGCTGGGGTCATCCGCTCCAGATCGGCCTGGGTTTCGAAGGCGTGCAGCACAAACTGGTCCGAGAACCCCTTCTCGACGATCGGCTTGGTCGGGCCGTAAATCAAAAGGTCGATCTTTTCCGACGAAATTCCCGCAGCCATTCGTTGTTCCTTTCCAGGCGCTTCCTCGTGCCGCCCATCAATGCCAATCCCGGCCGCGGAGGGCAACAGCCAGACCGCAACATTCCGGAAATGTTGAGGCGGCCGCGACCTATTTTCGCGGCTTCAGGTCCATCCCGACGCCTTTGTTGACGAACTGCAAGGTATAGGCCTTTCGGAAATCGAGGTCGCGACGCACGACACCAGCGCGCGACATCTTGTCGAAAAAGCTCGCGACGCGCTCGTCGGTCATGGCGCCGATGCCGTCGCGCAAGGTGTCTCCGGAATCGACGATGCCGTATTCCTTCATCTTGCCGACCGAATACGCCAGCAGTTCGTCCGTCATGTCCGGATTGAGCTTCTTGATCAGGGCATTGCCGGGCTTGTTGTCGCCATAGAGGTAGTTGTACCAGCCGATGATCGAGGCATCGACAAAACGCTGGACGAGGTCGGGCTTGCCGTCGACGAATTCGCGCCGGGTTTCGATCAGGGTCGAGTAGGGATTGAAGCCGTAGTCGGCGAGCAGCATGACGATCGGCTTGAAATGCGCCTGCTTCTCCACCAGGAACGGTTCGGAGGAGACATATCCCTGCATCGCGCTTCGCTTGTCGACGATGAAGGGCTGCAGGTTGTTGGTGTACGGCTTGACCTTGCCTTCGCTGAAGCGATATTCGGATTTCAGCCATTGAAAATAGCTGGCCTGGCCCTCCTTGGAGACGAACAGGGTCAGCGATTTCATGTCCTCCAGCTTGCTCACCTTGGAGGTGGGATGAGCCAGCAGGACCTGGGGATCCTTCTGGAACATGGCGGCGACCGTCACCACCGGCATATTGTTCGCAACCGCGTCGAACGACTGCAGGTTGTTTGCCGTCATGAAGAAATCGAGCTTGCCGGCGGTCAAGAGTGCGCGGTTGTTCACGTTTGGACCGCCCGGCACGATGGTGACGTCGAGTCCGTAGCTCTTGTAGGTGCCGTCGGCGACCGCCTGGAAAAATCCGCCGTGCTCGGCCTCGGCAACCCAGTTGGTGCCAAAAGACACCTTGTCCAGGCTGATTTCGGCGGTGGCGCCCGGAGCGAGGGCCAGCATGGCCGCGACGGCGCCCATCAAGGTTAACGCGCGCGCGGCAAGGCCCGGCTGCATGATTGGACTCCGTTGCGGATCTCGGCCCATGATAAGCCAGGCAATGTGATACAGACTGTCCCGGGTTCTCGCGGCTGCGCGCCGGGACGCCGATTCTGAAGTACAGGCAAGGAAAACGTTTCGCGTCATGACGTCAACTGTTCCTCCCCGCGACTGGTCGGAGATCCATTGGCCCGATTTCAGCCGGGGCGATGCGGCACGATGGATCGCCGTGTTGCCGCTGGCGGCGACCGAGCAGCACGGCCCGCATTTGCCGCTGGGCACCGACGTGATGATTGCCGATGCCTACCTCGCGCGGGTCCGTGACCTGATGCCGGAGGGAGTTCCGGCGACCTTCCTTCCGGTGCAGGCGGTCGGCATTTCCACCGAGCACCTCAGCTATCCGGGCACGCTGACCTTGCCGACCGACGTTGCGCTGCAGAGCTGGCGCGCGCTCGGCGCCAGCGTCGCCCGCGCCGGTGTCCGCAAGCTGGTGATGGTGACCAGTCACGGCGGCAACAGCGCTGCGATGAGCCTGGTGGCGCAGGACCTTCGCGCCAGCCATGGGCTGCTTGCGGTGACGACGGGATGGAACAGGCTCAGCGCGCCGGAGCAATGGTTCTCCGCCGAAGAGGTGCGTCACGGCATTCACGGCGGCGCCATCGAGACGTCGATCATGCTGGCGCGTCATCCGCAATTGGTGCGCCGCGATGCATGCGCCGATTTCCGCTCCGCCGGAATGACGATGGAGCAGGATTATCGTCAGCTGTCTGCGCACCGCCCGGCGCCGTTCGCCTGGCAGGCGGAGGATCTTCATCCGTCCGGTGCGCTGGGCGATGCCACGCAGGCGAGCGCCGAGAAGGGTGAGCGCCTGCTCGACCACGGCGCCCGCGCATTCTGCGAACTGCTTGCCGACGTCGACAGGTTCGACATCGCACGCCTCGGCAACCGGCCGGCCGTTTGACGGGCGGCGCGGTCGGCTTTCGACCGACATCGGTTCAACACGCCGCGAAAAATATTCGGCCACCGAATGTGCCGGGCTGTTCGAACCAGAGCCATTCACGCTCCGACTGATGGGCATGTCGGCCACACCGGCCGCCCGCACAACAGGATGGAGCATCTCATGTCGATCAGGACCAAAATCGCCGCCTTCGCCCTCGCAGCTCTCGCCACGGTCGGCACCATCGCATCGACGACCTCGCAGGCGCAGGCGAAGGGTCCCGGCCTTGGCTTCGGCATCGCCGCCGGCGTGATCGGCGCCGCCGTGGTCGGCAGCGCGATCGCCGCCAACGAAGGCTATTACGATTACGGCTATCGCCGCTGCGGCTGGGTTCGCCAGTTCGACGCCTACGGCAACTATGTCGGCCGCGTCCGCACCTGCAATTACTGATGTTTGACTGACGGTCCGCAGCGGATCGCCTGTCCACCCCGACACTTCGGAGTCCCCCGCTCCAAGTGCGTCCGGCACCGGCGCCTCATCCACCCTGTGCCGCACCGACCCGCCCGGTTGTCCCCCCGGGCGGGTCATTCTTTTGGTTTCGTGATGAATTGACGCGTCATTGGCACGTGACCTCATCCAACAACTATTCCTTCGTTCCGGGATTCGCAGCATCATGCGGAGCTCGTCGATCTGCCGACCGTCGGCGTCAATCCCGATAATCATACCATCAAACCCGGCCTGACTGACCAGCTGTGGGAAACTAGAGCGGGATGAGCTTGAGTTTGATCGTCATTGTTACGTCCGTGAGCGACGCTGGAAACCTCATGGTGAGAGCGGCCGAAACAATCTCCGCCCTCATCCTGAGAGGCCGTGATTGTATTGTTGACCTCATGAGCTAAATTCATCCCTTCCGGGATCGGGATTGCCTCGGCCGCGGCCGCAGTGCTAATCAAACATTTCGGGTCATCGACAACCGCCCGATGAGCTGTCACGGCAGAGTGTTGTCTCACTCCATCATGGAGGTGAGACTGGTGCGGCGCCCGATGACAACTTCCACACCTTCGACACCGCGGCCGGACATTTTCTATCTGTATGCGGCGCGGGCGTTGCGCGGATTTGGCGACGGTTTCGCCATCATCATCCTGCCGGTTTACCTGCTCGCCATCGGCCTTTCGCCGCAGCAGGTCGGGATCGTCGCCAGCGCCTCGCTCGCCGGCGCCGGATTGGCGGTGGTGACGGGGCTCGTCTTTCCGATGGTTGGCGCGATGACGCCGGTGCTGCTGCTCGCCTTCATCGGAACGATCAATCCTTCGGCCGGCGACCTCGGCATGCTGATTCCCCTCGAGCACGCGCTGCTGACGCAGGAAACGGCCGACCGGGACCGCACCAGCGTTTTCGCGCGCTACAGCCTGATCGGTTCGCTGACCACCGCGGCCGGATCGCTGGCCGCGGCTGTGCCGGAATTTCTGACCGCCGGTGGATTTGACCAGGTCGGCGCGCTCCGGCTGATGTTCTACGGTTATGCGGCCCTCGGACTGCTGGCTGCCGTTCTCTACAGCCGGCTGCCGCGCGATCACATGCGCGCGGCGATCCGCCCGAAGTCGGCGCTGGGACCGTCGCGCACCATCGTCTACAAGCTCGCCGCGCTGTTCGGCCTGGATGCCTTTGCCGGCGGATTCGTCGTGCAGTCCCTGCTGGCGCTGTGGTTGTTTCAACAGTTCGACCTGTCGCTCGGCGCAGCCAGCGCCTTCTTCTTCTGCTCCAGCCTGTTGAGCGCCCTCTCGTTTCCGATCGCGGCGTGGCTTGCCCGGCGCATCGGGCTTGTCAACACCATGGTGTTTACGCACATCCCGTCGAGCCTCTGCCTGATCGCGGTCGCGTTCACCTCGAACCTGACCGCCGCGCTCATCCTGCTGCTGGTGCGCTCCGCCCTGTCGCAAATGGACGTGCCGACACGGTCGTCATACGTCATGGCCGTCGTCACGCCGGCCGAACGCACCGCAGCGGCGAGCGTCACGGCGGTGCCGCGCAGCCTCGCCTCGTCCATCAGCCCGGCGATTGCCGGCTTCATGCTCGCCGGGACTTTTGCCGCGCTGCCCCTGGTGGTGTGCGGGGGCCTCAAGATCGTCTACGACCTCGCCCTGCTGGGGATGTTCCGGCACACCAAACCACCGGAAGAATCCTGACCCCGACGTTCAAGCAGACCTCCCGCCGGGGGTGCGCCGCCATCGCGCATCCATGGCATTTGACATTTGACGAATTCTAGTCCCTTCTTGCTATTGCGAATGAGTTGCATGTAAGAAGCGGGGGCTGGAGTTGGTCAGGGGTTGGTCTCAAGGCATAATCGGGACGGCATCGACTGGGGATTCGGAGGGGCATTCGAGATCTTCACGCGATGAGTCACGCGGGTTCAGTCAGCAGGTCTCCGGGCAGGTCGTCATTCGCATGGGCCGCGTTGCACATCACAGGGCCGAGAGCGGCGGCAGCCGATCACGCGGAACGGTGAGGCGAACCTTTGCCGGCCTCGCCCTCGGTCTGCTGGGACTGGAAGGTCCCGCCACTGCCGCGGATATGCCGGTCAAGGCGCCCGCCGCCGCGCTCTATAATTGGACCGGATTTTATCTCGGCGGCCATACCGGCTACGGCGGCGGCAGCTTCGGCCCGGGGACCAATCCGATCCCGTTGCAGGGCACGTTCTTTCCGCACAGCGTGACCGGGCTGATCGGCGGCTACCAGGCCGGCTATAACCGGCAATTCGCCAACAACGTCGTGGTCGGCGTCGAAGCCGACGTGTCGTTTCTGAGCGCGATCGATCGCCCCCGACTGGCTCCGGCGCCTTACAACACCACGGCGGATTATTTCGCCAGCGCGCGCGGCCGGATCGGCTACGCTTTCGGAACGCTGCTGCCTTATGTCACCGGTGGCCTGGCATGGAGCCGCAGCCATATCGACCTCAACGATGACGCCGGCGATTTCGTCACCAATCGCGCCCGCACTCATTACGGCTGGACCGCAGGCCTCGGCGTCGAAGTCGCGACCGGCGGCAATTGGAGCGCCAAGCTCGAATACGACTACATCGATCTGGCACGCCGCACCTACGGGCTCGCCGACGTCAACCTGCCGAATGTGAGCGTCGATCCCAATGTCCACACTGTCAAACTCGGCTTGAACTACCGGCTGTGGGACACACCGCCGTGGAGCGCGGCATCCATCGAACGGCCGTTCGTGCCGCCCGCCTCGCCCGACTGGAACGTGCACGGCCAGACCACGCTGCTGCCGCAGGCCTATCCGAACTTCCGCTCGCCCTACCAGGGCCAAAACAGCCTGCCCGGCGGCGGCCAGGTCCGCGAAACCTGGACGGTCGACGCCTTCCTCGGCTGGCGGCTGTGGGACGGCGGCGAGTTCTATTTCAATCCGGAACTGGCGCAGGGTTTCGGCCTCGCCGGCACGCTGGGCCTGGCCGGATTCTCCAACGGCGAAGCGCAGAAGGGCGGCGCCGAATACCCGCGCTACCGCGCCCAGCGCTATTTCTTCCGGCAGACGTTTGGGCTCGGCGGCGAACAGGAGGATGTTGCCGACGCGGCCTACCAGCTGCCGGGCAAGCGCGACATCGACCGCATCACCGTGACGGTCGGGCGTTTCGCCGTCGGCGACTACTTCGACGGCAACTCCTATGCGAAGGACCCGCGCATCGATTTCATGAACTGGTCGATGTGGGCGTCGGCCGCCTACGATTTCCCGGCCGACTTGCCCGGCTTCACCCGCGGTGCCGTGGTCGAACTCAATCGCAAGGACTGGGCGCTGCGCGGCGGCCTGTTCCAGGTGCCGAACGCACCGAACAGCGACATCCTGGTGTTCAAGACCGGCGGCGCGGTGCTCGAACTGGAAGAGCGCTACGACATCTTCGATCAGCCCGGCAAACTGCGGCTCGGCGTCTTCGCCAACCGCGGCAACACCGGCAACTATCGCAACACGCTGGCGATCAGCGCCATGGAGCCGGCGCTCGACATCAACGACATCATGGTGGGCAGCCGGCGCGACCGGACCAAATACGGTTTTTACGTCAATGGCGAACAGCAGGTCGCCAAGGATATCGGCGTGTTCGCAAGGCTGAGCTGGAACGACGGCAGCAACGAGATCCTGTCGTTCACCGACATCGACCGCAGCCTGTCAGGCGGCGTGTCGGTGAAGGGCAGCTATTGGGGCCGCCCGAACGATACGGTCGGCTTCGGCGGCGCCGTCAACGGTTTGTCCAGTGCGCATCGCGATTTCCTCGCCGCCGGCGGCAACGGTCTTTTGATCGGCGACGGACGGCTCAACTACAACAACGAGCGGATCCTGGAGACGTATTACGCCTACGCCATCGACAAGAACTTTACGGCGTCCGCCGATTACCAGCTGGTGGTCAATCCGGCGTACAACGCCGATCGCGGGCCGGTGTCGATCTTTTCGGCGCGGCTGCACGGGGAGTTTTGAGAGGGCGGGGCGGCTCGTTCTTATGACGCTGACCTTCGCTTCCGCATCATGCATAATGTAGGGGTCTTCAATCGGCCGTTTGGCCAAATCGCAAAGCACTGGCACCGATCCTATGGGCGGTGAAGGCGAGATCATCGAAGCCGACGAAACCTTCATCGGTCGCGTTGAGGGCCAGCCCAAGGCGCGCGGCGGTTGGGGCCACAAGAACGTGGTGTTGACCCTCGTTCGTCGCGGCGGCGAAGCCCGCAGCTTCCACGTTGATAGCACCACCATGGCCGACGTGATCCCAGTCCTGAAAGCCAACATCAAGGCGAAAACCCACGTCATGACCGATGAGGCCGTTCAATACAAAAACCTGCGAAAGGAATTCGCCAAGCATGACTCCGTGAACCACAAGGCGGAGGAATACGTTCGCGGCGAAGTCACCACTAGCACCGTTGAGGGCTTCTTCTCTGTGTTCAAGCGGGACATGAAGGGCACCTATCAGCGCTTCAAAGAGAAGCATCTGCACCGATACTTGAACGAGTTCGATTTCCGTTTCTCCAACCGGATGGCGTTCGGCGTGAGTGACGTTACCCGCGCGGAACGCGCGTCGAAGGGTGCCGTTGGTAAGCGCCTGACCTATCGAACGACTGGTGATTGAGAGGCCGTATGGCAAAAGCAGGCGCGCCAAAAAAGAAAAAGGCAAAGCCTAAGCTGACTGACAAAGAGCAATCCGAGCGGTTCAAGGAAACCGCTCGGATGCTTGGCGTCGATGAGAGCGGCGCTAGCTTCGATGAAGCAATAAAGAGAGTGATCGCGCCTAAGGTTGCTGCGAAGTCGGGCTAGAGGTGCCGGGCGGCTCCTTCAATGAAAGCAGCAACCGCTCCCCCTCCACCTTCTCGGTCGAATAGGTGACAGTACTTTTTTCACGAATGCGAGCCCGGTAGCGCTTACCCAGAAGCATTTCGGTATCCTGCGAAAACTCTGGCGCTAAGTGTCCACGATAGTCGCCAGCGTTCGGAACAACAAAATGGAATGAGCCGCTTCCTAGATCACCGCCGATCAGTACTCCAACCACGTCGAATTCCTCGACCTTTTCGTCCGAAGTGGCATCTATAATTCCGACGATTCTTTCCATTCGCTTGCGTTCGATTATCTCGCCCAATTGTCTTCCATCGGAGCGAGTCCATCTAACGTCGGCTGCGAATCCACCCTCAATGTTAGCTGACGACCATTCATGGAGCCTTTTTACAACGGCATTTCCCATATTTTCAGCAACGTCCCGAACGTCGTGCTGATCCTTGATATCGATCACCTGGTAAAGAGCGTCGATTGAATCATCGAAGGTGCCACTCAATAAGTCGCGCGATCCTTGGCGCAACAGCACGACACCCAATGATCCGCTATAGGAATAGCCGAACTCAAGGATGCTTTCTTGCCAAGCATCCTTGCCGATTACGGCATTCGATTTTTTTCCATTTCTCTTTGCATCGTAAATTTGACTAAAGAGATTTTGGTATTTCAGCATTGACGCGGAAATATAGGGGAGAGCGTAACTATCGGTTTCCTCTGGAACGAGGCGATAGTTGCAGACTTCTACGTGGGTGCGTTCCGAGAACTTAAATAATTGCTCTTGGCTTTGCAGGGCAAGCTTACGCATCGCCGCAAGATTCAATTGCAGTGAACGGTCCTGTGGGGCGCGCGCAATCGCTTCTTCAAGCCGCGATACCGAGGCGAAGGCTTTTCGAGTGCGTTCAACTACAGATGCGATTTCCGACATCCGTTTCCCACAATCTCAAAACGGCGTACCCTTTCAGGTAGACCTGCGCATGTTCGATCCCGTAGCCCTCAACGAGGCCCTCGCTGTCGAGCCCAAACCCACGGTAGGGATGGTCCCGAGGGTAAGCGGTGACGGCGATGCTGTCCACAAAGGCGATTTGTCCCATGTTCAGCGCCTCCACTATTTGGCGCTGCGCTTCGTCCAGCGCATCAAATTCGCTGACTTCTATTGAGACAATTATGTCGATGTCGTCGGGTTCTGGTTTCTCGGTAAAGAAACTACCATCGGCGAAAACGTCACACCGGATATGGGCGTTCAGAAGGTCCTGAACCACACCCTCTAGCGCATAGAAGAGCTTCTCCCGGCGCGCCCGAGCCGGTCCGGCGAACGGCGATACGCAAAGCGCTTCAATCGCAGCGAGCCCCATCGCATGCCTACCCGGTGCCAAAAGGGGCGGATGGTCGAATTTGAACGCCACTATACGCGGGCCTCCCCAGACCCCGCAAAATACCTACCATTAATTGTGGGTGGTATGGAACTCACCCTGTGTCGAGTGGGTTACGGCAAGTATTACTTGACCACTTGACCATAAGAACAAAACATGAACAATTAGTCAATGGCAGAAATGAAAGAGCCGCCCCGAAGGACGGCCTCTCTAAAACAGTATCTTCCGCAGTTAATCACCTAAATCGGGGAGCTCTGACCATCCCCTTATTTGATCACTTGTTGATTGTGATCACGATCTTGATGTTGATGAACATAAGATCCTCCTTCCCGCCCTCGCGCGCGAGGACTTTCCGGATTACGGGTAGCTAGCCCGCAGCACGCATCAATCACGGTTTGAGCTTTGGTTCCAGAGCCGTTCGTTGCGACCGTAAGTCGCAAGCCAGCGCCCGCGCTTCGTCAATCCCAGATGGTGCCGGGTGTGGGCTCCGCCAGACGTTCAGCCTCGGCGGTGGAGGTCGCGGACGCGGCCTATCAGCTCGCCGGCAAGCGCGATATCGACCGCGTCACCGTGACGGTCGGGCGTTTCGCGGTCGGCGATTACTTCGACGGCAATTCCTATGCAAAGGACCCGCGCATCGATTTCATGAACTGGTCGATGTGGGCCTCGGCGGCTTACGACTTCCCGGCCGACCTGCCCGGTTTCACCCGGGGTGCCGTGGTCGAACTCAATCGCAAGGACTGGGCGCTGCGCGCCGGCGTGTTCCAGGTGCCGTCGGCGCCGAACAGCAACATCCTGGTGTTCAAGACCGGCGGCGCGGTGATCGAACTGGAAGAACGCTATTCGATCTTCGATCAGCCCGGCAAGCTGAGGCTTGGCGCCTTCGCCAACCGCGGCAACACCGGCAACTACCGCAACGCCCTGGCGATCAGCGCCATGGAGCCGGCGCTCGACATCAACGACGTGATGGTGGACAGCCGGCGCGAGCGAACGAAGTACGGTTTTTACGTCAATGGCGAGCAGCAGGTGGCCAAGGACGTCGGCGTGTTCGCGCGCTTGAGCTGGAACGACGGCAGCAACGAGATCCTGTCGTTCACCGACATCGACCGCAGCCTGTCAGGCGGCGTGTCGGTGAAGGGCAGCACTTGGGGCCGGCCGAACGACACCGTCGGGTTCGGCGGCGCCATCAACGGGCTCTCCGCCGCGCATCGCGATTTCCTGGCCGCCGGCGGCTTCGGTCTTCTGATCGGCGACGGACGGCTCAACTACAGCAACGAGCGGATTCTCGAAACGTATTACGCTTACGCCATCGACAAGAGTTTTACGCTGTCGGCGGATTATAAGCTGGTGGTCAATCCCGCCTACAATGCGGATCGCGGCCCGGTGTCGATCTTTTCGGCGCGGCTGCACGGGGAGTTTTAGAGAGCGCGCGAACTTCGTTGCCGCTTCATTCGAAAATTCTTCGGCCAGGCCTCGCGGCACCCCCCACCCCAGCCCTCCCCACCAAGGGGGGAGGGAGCGCGCTGCCATTTGATGGTCTGCCGAAGAGAGGGGCCGCTCCACATCTCTTCTCCCTCCCCCGCTGTTGCGATGGGAAGGTACGTTCGAGCGTCGCTCGAACGGAGGTGGGCGGTCTTCCCTTATCGGACGTGAGCCTCGTTGCCGCTCGTGGATGACGAGATGCGATGCCGGCTCCAGGTCCAGAAGCGGACATCTCTGCCAATACGCCCCCGATAGTTCCCGTTGCATTCATGAGAGCAGACGGCTAAGCTGAAAATGGAATGACATTCCGGTAAACGGAATGCGCCTTCGGGGAGTTGAGCGCCGGTGTCATCAACGATCGTGAGCCTGATCCAGGCGCTGGCCAGCGGCATCCTGGTTGGCGGCGTTTACGGGCTGTTTTCAATCGGTTTCAGCCTGGCTTTCGGCGTGATGCGCATCGTCAATTTCGCGCACGGCGAACTCGTCATGCTCGGCATGTATGTCGCCTATTCCGTCTACCTGCTCACCGGCGCGGATCCTCTGTTCGCCATTCCCATCGTCGGCATTTTCCTCGCCGTCATCGGTGCCGGTCTCTATCTGGTCGTCTACGAACGCTTCGTCGGCAAGGCGACGCTTCAGCAATTGCTGGTCGCAATCGCCGTTTCGATGATCATCCAGATCGTCCTGCAGATGATCTACGGTCCCGAAACGCGCGGCGTTCAGTCGGTCCTCGGTTCGCAATATTTCATTTATGGTCCGTATCTCTTCTCATACGGCCAGATTGCCGCCTTCCTGGTTGCGCTCATCTGCGTCGGCCTTCTCGAATTGCTGTTGCAGAAAACGCGCTGGGGCAAGCTGATCCGCGCCGTGGCCGACGATCCGGAAGCGGCAGAAATCGTCGGCGCCAATTCGCGCGCCATCAATACCATCGCCTTTGCCGTGTCTTGCGGCCTTGCCGGCATCGCAGGATGCGTTCTCGTCATCACCTATCCGGTGAACCCGGCGACCGGCATGGCGCTGATGCCGATCGCATTGATTGCGACCGTCATCGGCGGCCTCGGCAGCATCAAGGGCGCGTTCCTCGGCGGCATCGTCTGCGCCGTCGTGCAGCAACTCACCAGCACGTTCTGGAGTCCGGCCTTGCAGGATGTGCCGCTCTACGCCCTGCTGCTCGTCTTCCTCGCCTTCTTCCCCTTCGGCCTGCTCGGCCGCAAGACGGCGCATTGAGGCGGGGCATGAGCGAAGCCTCCACGTCCCTCGGAAATGAAACGTCGCGCCCCGTGGCGGGACCGCGAATCGTGGTGCCGGTCGTCATCATTGGATTGATGGCTTGCCTGCCTTTTGTCGTCGGCGCCAATTCCCACCTTCTCGGGATCGCGGTGCGGGCGCTGCTGTTCATTGCGCTGGGTCAAGCCTGGAACATCGTGGCCGGGATCGGCGGGCAATTGTCGCTCGGGCATGGCGTATTCTTCGGCGTCGGCGCCTACGGCACGGCCATTCTGTTCAATCGTTTCGGAGTAACACCCTGGGTCGGCGGTGTCGCCGGGGCCACCGCGGCGATCGCGGTGGCGGTCCTGATGGGCGCGGCGACGTTCCGCTTGCGCGGGGTGTATTTCGCGCTGGCCACCGTCGCCATCTCGCTCTGCCTCGAGAAGTTGGCGAGATACTTCATCGGCGTCACCGGCGGCGATGCCGGTCTCGCGGTACGCTTCATCGGCGACTCGGTATGGGCGGCACAATCGCGCGGCCCGTTGGCCTTTTTCGTCGCCGCGCTGGTCATGGTGGTCGCCTACTACGCGCTGACCCGCCGGTTGTTGCGCAGCAGATTCGGTTATCAGTTGCAGGCCATTCGCGACGACGAGGAGGCCGCGGCCGCTTCCGGCGTGCCGGTGTTCCGCACCAAGATGGGCGGCTTGATCCTGAGTGCCGGCATGACCGCTCTGACCGGCGCGCTTTATGTGCAGTTCTACCTCGCCATCGACCCTGGTGCCGCCTTCGGTCTGGCGCAGGCGATCCAGATTCAATTGCCGTCGCTGATCGGCGGCCTTGGGACGGCGGGCGGCCCGGTGATCGGCGGCGCCATCATGATCCTCGTTTCCGAACTGACCAATTGGCTGTCGGCGCGCACGGCTTTCCACGGGCTCGATATTCTTGCCTATGGCAGCATCCTGCTGGTGGTCGTGATGTTCGTGCCGGGTGGAATTCTCGGTCGCACGCGGAGGGGCGCGTGATGCCGGACAATGTCGTGTTGCGCGTGGAAGGCGTCAGCAAGGTATTTGGCGGCCTCAAGGCCTTGTCGAACGTGTCGATCTCGGTCGAGCGCGGCGAGGTCGTCGGCCTGATCGGTCCAAACGGCGCCGGCAAGTCCACCTTGTTCGAGGTCATCAGCGGCAACATGGCCCCGACCGCGGGCCGCATCGTTCTTTTCGGTCAGGACGTGACGAGCGTGTCGCCGGACCGCCGCCGCCGCGCCGGCATGAGCCGCACCTTCCAGAAAGTCCGGTTGTTCGAGAGCCTGACCACGCAGGAAAATATCGCCGTCGCCGCCATGCAGTGCGCGCGGCCCGGCGACGATTGGCGTGCCGAAGTGGCGTCGGTCATGGATCGCCTCAAGCTCGCGCGCCTGGCCCAATCCTATCCGGCCGAATTGACGCTCGCCGATCGCAAGAAGATCGAGATTGGCCGGGCCATTGTCGGTCATTGTCGGATCCTGCTGCTGGATGAAGCACTGTCCGGCCTGACCAGGGACGAGACCGACGACCTCGTTCAAGTCATCCTGTCGCTGAACCACGAGCTTGGCGTGACCATCGTGGTGGTCGAACACGTCCTGCCGGTTCTCGTGTCGATGGCCCAGCGCCTGGTCGTGCTCAATTTCGGTGAAGTCATCGCCGATGGCGTGCCACGCGAGGTCGCGAGCGACGAGAAGGTCATGACGGCCTATCTCGGCAGCAAGCGGGGGGCCTTCGCATGACCTTGCTCGCCGTCGAAGGCCTGAAGGTGGGATATGGCGACCTGATCGCCGTACGGGACGTCTCGTTCGATGTGAACGCGGGCGACGTATTCGTCCTGCTCGGCGCCAATGGTTCGGGAAAGACCACCACGCTGCGCGCGATCTCCGGCCTGATCAAGCCCATGGCCGGCCGCATCATGCTCGAAGGCGGGATGCTCGAGGCGCTCAAGCCACATGCCGTCGCTCGCCTCGGCATCGCGCACGTGCCGGAAGGCCGCCGCATCTTCCCGAACCTGTCGGTCGACGACAACCTGACCGTCAGTTACCTGCCCAACCGTACCGACCGGCCGCTGCGCGCCGTGATCGAAGAGGTTTATGAAATGTTCCCGCGCTTGCGCGAACGCCACAGACAGGCGGCCGGCACCATGAGCGGCGGCGAGCAGCAGATGCTTGCGATCGGCCGCGCGCTGATGAATTGCCCGAAATTGCTGATGCTCGACGAGCCGTCGCTTGGCCTGTCGCCGGTCATGACCGATCTCGTGTTCGAGCGCCTGCAGGCGATCAGCCGGCAAGGCCTGACGATACTTCTCGTCGAGCAGAATGCTTCGGCGATCGATCTGGCGACGTCCGGCGTCATCCTCAGCAACGGCACCGTATCGATGTCCGGCGATCGCGCGGCGCTGAGCAGCACGCAATACATCCAGAAAGCCTATCTCGGGGTTTGATGCCAGTTCAACAACGATAAGTGGGAGGAAAATGAGATCATGAGCAGACTAGTCAAAGCGCTGGGAATTCTCGTAACGGCGGTTTCCCTCGCCGGCTCGGCGAGCAGCGTGTCCGCCGAGCCGGCCGAAATCGTGATCGGCGCACCGAACGCGATGACGGGCAGCTTCGGCGAGGCCGGCCGCCGCGTCGTGACCGGACTTCAGATCGCCGCCGAGCAGATCAACAAGGACGGCGGCATCAAATCGATGGGCGGCGCGAAGCTCAAGGTCGTCCCCGTCGATACCAGCGACAACCCGACCCAAGCGGCCAGCGTCACGCAGCGTCTCATCAACGAAAACGGCGCCAAGATCCTGGTCGGCGCCAATACCAGCGCGATGACCCTTTCGGTCCAGATCGAAGCCGAGCGCGCCGAGATCCCGCTTCTGACCACGTCCTATGCCGATCCGATCGTTCAGCGCGGCCTCAAATACACTTTCAAGCTGCCGCCGCTGGGCAGCGGCCTTGCCGAACTGCAAATGGTCTACATCAAGGAGATGCTCAAGGAGCTGAAGGGCCAGGCGCCGAAGCGTGCCGCGGTGTTCGTCGGCTCCGACTCGGCCAGCCAGTCGGTACTCAAGGCGACGCTGGAACTTGCCGGCAAGTACGAGTTCGACATCGTGTCGCAGATCTCGTTCCAGTCCGGACTGACCGATCCGACGCAGATCGTTTCGGCCGCGCTGCAAAGCAAGCCGGACGTGGTCTTCCTGAGCTCCTTCACGTCGGACGTCATCCTCGTCACCCGGGCGTTGCGCGCGGTCAACATCACCGTTCCCGTCATCACCGGCGGTGGCGGTGTTTCGACCGACACGATCGGCGCCACCCTCGGCAAGGCTTCGGAAAATCTGATGGGCATCGTCTGCTGGAACTGGGATCTGCCGATCGACGGCGTCAAGCCGGTGCTGGATGGCTACAAGGCGATGGAGCCGAACGCGCCGTTCCCGCCGGCCTCCGAGACGATCGGCACCGGCTACTCGCTGGGCATGGTGATCCGCAGTGCGCTGGAGAAGGCCGGCACGGCCGATCCGAAGAAACTCCGCGAGACCATCGCTTCGCTGGAAGTCGCAGCGCCGATGCCCGGCGGCAAGATAGCCTTTGCCGAGAACGGTCAGAACAAGTTCATCCAGCCCATCATGGTCGGCTGGATCGATGGACAGCTCCGCACGGTCTGGCCGAAGCAGTATCAGGCCGCGAAGCCGAAGCTCTGAGATGTTGAAATCGCCGCCGGCGATCCTCGCCGGCGGCGCCTTACCTGACAGGATGGAATGACGTGGCAGATCGTTTGAAGGGCAAAGTCGCGATCGTGGTCGGCGCCGGCAGTTCGAAAGGCGGCCTCAGCATCGGCATGGCGACCGCCGTCGTGTTCGCGCGCGAAGGCGCCAGGGTGTTCGCCGTCGACGTGGGGCTCGATCATCTGGCCGAAACCAGACAGCGCATCGAAGACATCGGCGGCGAGGTGGCGCTGCACGAGTGCGACATCGCCGACGGGGCGGCTGTCGACAACATGGTCAAGGCCTGCATGGCGCGCTGGGGCAGGGTCGACATCCTGTTCAACAATGTCGGCATCCAGGCGGTCGGCGGACCGCTCGAGCTGTCGGAGGAGAACTTCGACCGGCTGATGCGCGTCAACGTCAAGGGCATGTTCTACACCTGCCGCGCCGTGCTGCCGCACATGATTGCCCAGGGCGGCGGCGCCATCGTCAACAACGCCTCGGTCGGCGCCTTGCGCTATTCCTACCCGGCGGTCGGCTACATGGCATCGAAGGGCGCGGTGCTGTCGCTGACGACGGGCGTCGGTCTGCAGCACGCCGCGCAGGGCGTGCGCTGCAACGCCGTGGTGCCGGGCTACATAACTTCCGAGCGGATGACCGCCCGCTTCAAGCAGGAACTCGGCGACAACTGGATGGACGAGGTGCGAAAGCGCGAGAAGAACGTGCCGTCCGGCACGCTCGGCGAGCCGTGGGATATCGCGCATGCCGTGCTGTTCCTTGCCTCCGACGAAGCGAAATACGTCAACGGCACCAAGCTGGTGGTTGACGGGGGATTGTCGATGACCACGACGGGCCGGGCCTGACGCCCCACCGCCGACCAACGCCAACGGATGGAATGCAAAATGTGCGATGCATGCGAGAAGAGAGGCCCATGGAAGGGCTGGCGCGATCTGCCGAAGAGCAAACCCGGCCGCCCGCTCGGTGACTGGGTCGACCTGGCCCATGTCGTGACCGAAAACCTGTCTCGTTCGCCGGCGTTTCCGCAGCCCATTATCCGCAAGATCGTGGAGATGCCGCGCGACAACGCCAATGTGACCGAGATTCACATGGTCGTTCACCACGGCACGCATGTCGATGCACCGAGCCACTTCTTTATCGACGGCCCCACCTTCGACCAGATTCCGATCGAGCGGCTCCATGGCGCCGGTGTGGTGTGGAAAATCCATAAAGGGCCGGAGGCGGTGCTCGAGGTGGCCGATTTCGAACGCGCCACGCCAAAAGTGCGGCCGGGTGACATCGTGATGCTCGACACTGGCTGGGCCAGCAAGGTGAACACCCACGCCTATGAGGATCATGCCAGCATTTCGCGCGAAGCGGCGCAGTGGCTGGTCGATAACGGCGTCAAGATGGTCGGGGTGGATTTCAGCACGCCGGATCTGAGCTCGCACCGCCGCAGCAAGGATTACGATTTCCCGGCGCACGTGACGTTGCTTGGGCAGGGCGTGCTGATTGCCGAACACATCAACAACGTGGCGGGGCTGGCCGGCCAGCGGGTTGAGTTCATGATCCCGGCGATTGCCATAGCCGGGGCCGACGGCGGTCACGCCAGGCCAATGGCGCGTGTGGTCGAGGCGTAAGGCTGAGATGCAGGCCAATTTCGGTCTTGAGGGCCAGGTCGCGATCGTCACCGGCGCGGCGTCGGGGCTGGGGGCGGCGGGCGCCAGCGCGCTCGCGGCCGCCGGCGCCGCCGTCGTGGTCGCCGGCCTGCAGCCCGAACGGCTGAGATCGGTGGCCGCGGATATCGAATGCGCGACCGGACGGCGCGCCCTCGCCGTGCCGACCGACGTCACCGACGCGAAGGCGTCCGTGGCGATGGCCGAGGCGGCGCTCGATACCTTCGGTCGCATCGATATCCTGTTCAATTCGGCTGGAATTATCGCAGGCCATGCCGCGCCGGATTATCCGGCGGAAGATTGGGCGCGCCTGTTCGAGGTGAACGTCACGGGGACGTTCAACGCGATCAAGGCCGTGCTCCCGGACATGACCGAACGGCGCAGCGGCCGCATCATCAACATGGCCTCGGTGCTGGCGCATTTCGGCGCGCCGAACCGCTCGGCCTATTCGGCGACCAAGGGCGCCGTGCTGCAATTGACGCGTTCGCTTGCCGTCGAACTGGGCCCGTCGGGCATTACCGTCAATGCGCTGGGCCCGACCGCGATCGCTACCGATCTGAACCGCGAACTGATGCGCAGCCAGCCGCAGCTCTATGCCGGCCTGCTGGCGCGCACGCCGCTCGGGCGGCATGGCACGCCCGACGACCTCGCCGGTCCTCTCGTCTTTCTCGCGTCGCCCGCTTCCGCCTTCGTGACAGGCCAGATCCTGTACGTGGACGGCGGCTACACGGTGCACAACTAGCTTCCCGACCCAAGACAACGGAGTTGAAAGTGACCCCCACGCTTGCCGACATCACCAAAGTGTTCAAGACGCCGCTGACGCTCAATTCAAAAGCCGGCGACAGAATTCTCATCATCACCGATACGGCGATGGATCCGATTCTTTGGCAGGGATTGTCGCAGGCCGCGCGCGAGATGAACATCGAGCCGATCGTCACCATCATGCAGCCGCGCGAAACCCACGCCACCGATCCGGTCGAGCCGATCCGCCGCGCCGCGATGGGCGACGACGTGTCGCTCTGCATTTATCTGACCAGCACCGCGATGGCGCACGCGCCGATCACCGAGGATCTGGTGCGGCGCGGACAGAGCTTCATCCTGATGGAAGAGCTCACTCCCGCCATGCTCGGCCCCGATGGCCCGGCCAGCGCCGACTATCATGCCATCAACGCGCTCGGCCAGAAGGTCGCGAAGATCTTCACCGAAGGCGAGACCGTTCGCGTCCGCTCCTCCGGCGGCACCGACCTCACCGCCAGCATCAAGGGCCGGCCAGGCCGCTCGATTGCCGGCCTGCCGCTGCGCTTGCGTCCGGACGGCGGCGGCGGCTGCGCCTTCCCCGATGGCGAGTCCCATGTCTGTCCGGTCGAGGGCACCGGAGAGGGCACGGTCGTGTTCGATCTGACGGCCCATTCGGTCGGCGCCATCAAGGAGCCGCTGAAGCTGACCATCGAGAAGGGCTGGGTGACCAAGGTCGAAGGCGGCCGGGAAGCCACAATCTGGCGCGAGATCCTCGAGAAGCACGGCGACAGGAACAGCTACAATGCCCCGGCGGAGATCGCGCTGGGCCTCAACCCGAAGGTCACACCGACCGGCGTCATGCGTACCGACAAGAAGATGTACGGCACCTCGCATATCGGCATGGGCGACACCATCGCCCTCGGCGGCACCTGCCACGCCCGTTTGCGGCTGGAAGGCGTCATCCGCGAGCCGGAGATCACCGTGGATGGCCAAGTCATTGCGCGCGGCGGCAAGATTTTGGTGTCATAACGGGGCACGAAGCGTTCGGAGAAAATCGGTGACTGGGAAGATCGGGTTCATCGGCTGCGGCCACATGGGTGGCGCCATGGCATTGCGGCTCATCGAGAAGGGGCATGCCCTGATCGTCACCGATCTCGATCCCCAGGTCCTCGAACCGCTGGTCGCACGCGGCGCGATGGCCGCCGCGGATGCGCGCGAGGTGGCGGACCAGGCCGAGGTTGTGTTCGCCTGTCTGCCGTCGAACGAGGCCAGCCTGTCGGTTGCGACCGGCGCGCGGTCGGTTGCCGGCGGCAAGGCCATGAAGGTCTATATCGAGGCATCGACCATCGGGCCGCCCACCATCGAGAAAATCGTCCGGCATCTTGGCCAGGGCGGCGTCGCCGTCGCCGATATGCCGATCAGTGGCGGCCCGAAATGGGCCGCGGAAGGCCGCCTCACCGCAATCCTCGCGACCGATCCGCAGACGCGCAAGAAGATCGAGCCGATTGTTGCCGACCTGGCGAAGAACCTGTTTGTCGTCGGTGACAGGCCGGGCCTCGGCCAGATCGCCAAGCTCGTGAACAATGCCCTGTCTCTCGTGGGCATGGCCATTGCCAGTGAAGCGATCGTCATGGGCGTGAAAAGCGGCGTGAAGGCCGACGTGCTGCTCGACGTCATAAACGCGAGCACCGGCCGAAATTCGGCGACCGTCGACAAGTTTCCACGCGCCATTTTGCCGCGAACCTTCGACTACGGCGGACCGCTCGCCATCGGCGTCAAGGATCTGGAGCTCTATCTGGAACTTGGGCAATCGCTCGACCAGCCGAGCGAGATCGGCGCGGTTGTCCGGAAGCTGTGGCAGGCCGCGGTGATGGAAGGCGGCCCCGACCAGGACTATTCCGAACTGGTGAAGTATTTCGAACGCCGCGCCGGCGTCGAGGTCAAGGGCGGGAGCGGCGCATGAAACCAGCAAAGGAGCAGGACGCCAAGGCGAGCGGTACGGTCCTGCGCGTCGTTCGTATTCTGCGCTCTCTCGCCGAGGCAACCGGTCCGCTCGCCGTCAAGGATCTGTCGGCCCAGCTCGACCTGCCCGCGAGCACCATTCACCGCCTGCTGCATCTGCTGGCGAGCGAAGGCATCGTCGAGAAGGACGAGGCGAAGCATGTCTACCAGGGTGGGGCTGAGCTGGTCCGGCTCAGTTCGCTGCTGGTGGCGAACCGAAAGCTCAATGATATCGCGCGGCCGTTCATGCAGGAGGTCGTCAACCGCTGCAACGAAGCCTGCATGCTGGTCGCCTATTTGCCGGCGACGCTCCAGGTGAGCGTCCTGGCCGCGATCAATTCGTCCCACCCGCTGCGTTACGACATGCAACTGTACAATGCCCACACCCTGCTGTGGGGCGCGACCGGGCGTTCGGTGCTGGCCTTCCTGTCCGCCGACGAGCAGGCAGCGGCGTACAAGGCGGGCGCCGCGGCGCCTGGCAGCGGCCGCGCGCTGCCGTCGTTCAAGACGTTGCAACAGGAACTCGCCCAAGTACGGCAGCGCGGCTATGCGCTGTCCTACGGCGAGAAGATCGTCGGTGCGGTCGGCATGGGTTCGCCGATCTACAAGATGGATAACCGGGTTATCGGCAGCCTGTGCATCACGTTGCCGCAGGTGCGGTTCGAGCCCGCCAACGAGAAGAAACTCGGCGAATTGGTGCGCCAGCAGGCGGAACGTCTGAGCCAGGCGCTCGGCTATCAGGGCGCCTATCCCGGACAGGCGCAGCGGACACGTTGATCGGCTCTTGAAATCGGATGATCGGCCAATCCATGACCACCTTTCTCGATCGGCTCGTCGATGCCGTGCTGTATTGCCGGGTTGAAGATGGCGAGACCCGGCGTCTCGCAACGCGAGCGATCGCGGATACAATCGGCGTCGCGGCGCCCGGATTCTTCGAACCGGTGACGCGGAACGTCGTGTCGGCTTATGCGGGCAGCGCTGCGACGGCCTGGTCGGGGGAGGATTGCGAAAGCCTGGAAGCGGCCGTGCTGATCAATGCCGTCGCCGCCCATGCGCTGGATTTCGACGACGTCTATCTGGAAAGCCTCGCGCACGCCAGCGCCGTCGTCGTGCCGGCGATCGCTTCCGAGCCGCCGAACGCGCGCGATCCCGACGACGTGATCGCCGCGTTTTGCAGCGGCCTGATTGCAGGTCATGCCGTCGGCCGGCGGCTGGGCCAGGGCCATTATAATAAAGGCTGGCACGGCACCGGGACGGTGGGCGCCTTCGCCGCCGCGGCGGCGGTGGGACGGCTATTGAACATTACGCCGGACCAGATGAAGGCGGCCTTCGCGCTGTGTGCTTCGATGTCCGGCGGGCTGCGGATCAATTTCGGAACACAGGCCAAGCCGGTTCATGCCGGCTTCGCGGCGGTTGCCGGATGGCGGGCCGTCCGGCTTGCCCGAGCCGGCGTCTCGGGTGCGCCGGATGTATTCGCGCGCAATGGGTATTTCGATCTTTACCGCGGCGCGGACGGCGTCGAGATGCCGGCAGACGATGCCTTCGTGGCTCACCCTGACCGCGTCTCGGTGAAACTCTATCCCTGTTGCTACGCGGCGCACCGTCTGATCGGCGTGGCGCTCGACGCGAGGGCGAGGCTCGGTGCCGGTTTCGCACATGGCGACGAGCTGCGCCTTACCGCAACCGTTCCCGCGGGCAGCATCGAAGTCCTGAAGTACGACAGGCCAACGACGGCGTTGGAGGCAAAGTTTTCCGGTCCCTTCAACATGGCCGTCGCCATGCTGGATGGCGTGCCAACCCTGCAAAGCTATTCGCTGGCGAACCTGAAACGCGGGGACATCCTTTCGGTCATGAACAGGCTGACAATCGTGGAGGATGCAGCAGAGCCCAGTGGCGGCAACATTGAATTCGGCGAGGTGGTCTTGAAAGTCAGCGGCAGTGGCGGGTCCGAGCACCGCGTCGAAAGGTCGGCCATTCCAGGCTCACCAGCGGACCCACCCGCGCGAGAGGCGCTCCGCCAAAAGCTGCGCGCTTGCCTCAAGGATTTTGAACATCAAGCACGAAAACCCTTTCCAGCTATTGACCATTTGGTTCGGCTCGGCGCTGATGGCTGGATTTAACGGGCCGCTTCGCGCAATTGAAACGAGCGGAGCTCCGGCATTCCGGCTAAAGCGTGATGGCTTAAAGTTGAATCCAGATAGCTAACCCCGTCGTTGCGAGGAGCTCTCTTGTCCGCCGAAGCCCGCCTTCGGGCGAAGGCGGATGCGACGAAGCAATCCAGCTCTTTGCCTGGGGCACTGGATTGCTTCGCTTCGCTCGCAATGACGGGGCTGATGTCACCGATCGAGCCTAATCCCATCATGCTTTGGTATTGCGGCAGAAATTTTGCCGGAGCCGTCCTCGTCTTCGAACCGACTCTTCAGGGCGATCATCTCGGCCTCCAACGAGCCCCGATCGATCGCCTCGAATAGTCTCGGCCTGCGACGCGCCCGGCTATAACGTGCCGAGACGGCTTACTGCGTCACCCTGGATGTCGCAAGAATGAGTCGGTCGGCGGGCGGCAGGTCGAAGCGCGGCTCGAGGCCCAGAAGCGGCGCGATGCGCGCGATGACGTTGCCGCCGGTCGGCACCGCGTTCCAGCCGGACGCGATGAAACCATGCGTTTCCGGCAGCGCCTTCGGCTCGTCCAGCATGACCAGCAGCTGATACTGCGGATGATCGGCCGGAATGATGGCGGTGAACGAGTTCAGCACCTGCTTCTTGGAGTAACGGCCGCCGACCACCTTTTCGGAGGTGCCGGTCTTGCCGCCGATGTAATAGCCTTTGACGTCGGCCTGCTTGGCGCTTCCGATCTCGGCATTCAGCCGCATCAGATAGCGGATTTTCTGCGAGGTTTCAGGCCGGATCACCTTTTTGCCGAGCGCCTGGGCGTCCTCTTCCGAACGCTTCAGGAAGGTCGGCGGGATCAGGTATCCGCCGTTCACCATGGCGTTGATCCCCATCACCGCCTGCAGTGGCGCGACCGCGATGCCGTGACCGAACGCGATGGTGATGGTGTTGAGCTCGCCCCAGCGCTTCGGCACGATCGGCGAGGCGCTCTCGGGCAGTTCGGTGCGCAGCCGGTCGAGCTGGCCGAGCTTCTTCAGAAACGCCCGATGCGCCTCGACGCCCTGCCCGAGCGCGACCCGCGCCGCGCCGACGTTCGAGGAGAATGTGAAGACCTCGGACAGCGAGATCGAACGTCCAAGCGGATGGAAGTCGTGGATCGCGAACTTGCCGTAGTGCAGCGCGCCGCGCGCATCGTACAGCGTGTTGAGGTTTGCCTTGCCGGAGTCCAGCGCCATCGCCAACGTCAGCGTCTTGAAGGTCGAGCCCATTTCGAAAACGCCGGTGGTCAGGCGGTTGATGCGATCGGGATCGTGCGCTTCCTTCGGATTGTTCGGATCGAAATCGGGCAGCGAGACCAGCGCGACGATCTCGCCGGTCTTGACGTTGGAGACGAGGCCGGACGCGGCCTTGGCCTTGTACTTTTCCTTGGCCTTGAGCAGTTCGTCGCGCAGCGCGTGCTCGACGCGCAGGTCGACCGACAATTCCACCGGCCGCTGCAGCCGGTCGGTGGCGAAGCCCGCGCGATGCAGGTCGGCGAGACCGTTGGTGTCGAGCCACTTCTCCATCCCGGCGATGCCCTGGTTGTCGATATTGACCAGGCCGATCAGGTGCGCGACTTCGGAGCCGCTCGGATACACCCGCTTGTTCTCCCGCAGGAAGCCGATGCCGGGGATGCCGAGGCGGTGAATGTCCTGCTGTTGCTTCGGCGAGATTTCGCGCTTCAGCCAGACGAAGCCCTTGCGCG
>Ga0102590_1001631_pt1 | contig 32227 bp, 24 predicted proteins | sample AraplaMF_Col_mMF_FD_76859 | JGI IMG/M metagenome (GOLD analysis project Ga0102590, IMG submission 76859) | Arabidopsis root microbial communities from the University of North Carolina, USA - plate scrape MF_Col_mMF | ecosystem: Host-associated > Plants > Roots > Endosphere | place: USA... | reverse complement strand
CGGTCGGCCAGCAGATGGCGGCGGCCAATCAGGACGTCAAACCGGTCGCCGCCGTCAGCAGCGACACCCAGGCGCTGTTCACCTACGCCGACAAGGCCAAGGAGCCGCTGCGCGCCTTCCTGATGAAGCATTCAACGCCGCGCGAGCGGGCCTTCTTCCTGAAGACCGCCCAGCGCATCAACGGCCCGGAAAAGGCCCGCACGATGACCCAGCGCGACTTCATCGTGGTAGTGCCGGCCTTCACCGTCTCGGAGCTGGCGGCGGCCTTCCAGATCGGCTTCCTGATCTTCCTGCCCTTCCTGATCATCGACCTGGTGGTCTCCAACATCCTGCTGGCCATGGGGATGATGATGCTGTCGCCGACGACGGTGTCCCTGCCCTTCAAGCTGCTGCTGTTCGTGCTGATCGATGGCTGGGTGAAGCTGGCCCACGGCCTGGTCCTGTCCTACACCTGAGGAGCCCCCCATGATGAACGCCCAGGCCATCGAGCTGGTGAACCAGGCCCTTTGGATGGTGCTGATGCTGTCGGCTCCGCCGATCGTCGCCGCCTCGGTGGTCGGCGTGGCCGTGGCCATCGTCCAGTCGGCCACCCAACTGCAGGAGCAGACCCTGCAGTACGCCGCCAAGTTCTTCGCCATCGTCCTGACGATCTTCCTGACCGCCAGCCTGCTGGGCGGCACTCTCTACCGGTTCGGCGACCGCGTGTTCACTGAGTTCCCGGCCATGGTCCGCCGCTGATGCCGGAGACGGCGCCGGACTGGCTCAGCGCGATCTTCGCCAACACCCTGGTGCTGGCCGTGGGCGCCACGCGGATCGCCGCGGCGTTCATGCTGCTGCCCCTGCTGTCGCCCGAGACCGTGCCGGCCCTGGTGCGCAACTCGATCTTCCTGGCCTTCGGGGTGATCGTCGTCACCCTGCAGCCACAGATCGCCCACAGCGACCTGCCGACCGTCCAGTGGATCCTGATCTTCGGCAAGGAGGCGTTGATCGGGGTCGTGATCGGCTTCTTCTTCGGGACCATGCTGTGGGCCTTCGAGGCGGCCGGCCAGATCATCGACTGCAAGGTCGGGGCGACCATGGCCCAGGTGGTCGATCCGCTGAGCGGCCACCAGACTTCGCTGAACGGCGAGTTCCTGGCCCGGCTGGCCAATTTCGTCTTCATGTTCTCCGGCGGGCTGCTGTTGCTGGTCGGCACGATCCTGGACAGCTATGCGGTCTGGCCGATCGGCAGCCTGACGCCGGTGCTGTCCCTGCGCAGCCTGTCGCTGTTCGAAGGCGAGTTCTCGCGGCTGATGGTGCTGGCGGTGATGCTGGCCACCCCCGCCCTGGCCATCCTCTACCTGGTGGACGGGGGCCTGGGCCTGATCAACCGCTACGCCCCCCAGCTGAACGTCTTCTCGCTGGGCCTGGCCATCAAGTCGTGGATCGCCACGGCGGTCGTCCTGGCCATGCTGACCGGCCTGGTCCAGCTGCTGCTGAACGAGATCGGCGCCCGGCCTTCGACCATCCTGCAGGTGCTGCGGGCGATGTCGGGGAAGCCGCTCTGAACCGCCGCTAGGGAATACCCTGATGGGGTACGCCCCAGCTAGCGGGACCGTCGCGCGCGGCGCCAACTGTCGGTCGAGGCCGCAGGACGCGGCCGGCACGATTGGACAGGGGTTGAAGATGACGAGCATCAACACGGCCTTGGCGAGCGCCGTGAACGCCAGCTTGCTGACGGAGATCGGCGCTCAGATGGGCCAAGGCCTGCGCACGTTCGGGGCCATGCAGTTCACACTCGGCCTGATGGCCGGCGGCGCCTTCCAGGCCGCGCCCAGCCAGCCGAAGTTCACCGCCGCCATGCCCGAAAGCGGCAAGGCCGAGATCGACCTGGGCGACGGCAACACCCTGTCGATCAACGAGGCCAGCTCCGAGGTCGTCATCCGCGACGCCGACGGCAACGCCACGCGCATCTGGGGCGACCCCCACGTCAGCTACAACGGCAGGCAGGTCGGGGACTTCTGGGGCACGACCACCTTCGTGCTCGAGAACGGGACGAAGATCACGATCAACACCGAAACCTCAAAATGGAACAACATGACCTACGCCGAGCAGATCGTCGTCACGCGCGGCGACCAGGCCTTGGTGATCGATGGGGTCAGCGAGCAGACCAAGGGCGACCTGAAGGTCTCGCTGGGCGGCGACGGCTACGCCCTCGACGCGGCCCATGACGACGGCCTGGTGATCAACGAGAACGACGGCGCCAGCAGCGGCTGGACCAGTTCGATCACCGGCGCCGCCGTCGGCCAGGCCGACTTCAACCTGACCAAGCCGGGCGCCGAGGGCCTGCGCGAGGCGCTGGAAGCCTTCAACGCCACCCTCGGGCTGATGCTGACCGGCTGGCTGCTGGGCGCCTTGGTCAAGGCGGACGCGGACGTCGCCGCGACCGTCGCGGCCAAACCCTTCGCGGCCCTGCCCCTGGTGAACGCGGCCCGGTTCTGAACCCTCGCCGAGACCGCGTCCGATCCCGGATCCGCTCACGCGGGTCCGGGACTTTTTCGTGCCTGAAGGGCAGGTCCCATCGGTGAAGCAGTGGCTCGGCGCGCCGCCTAGTCCGCGTTGGTGCGAACCACCACCGGCAGGCCCGCCGCCGGCGCGGCCAGGGCGGGCCCCGGCTCGACTCCCGCGACCATGAACCGATGGGACCCGGCCTTGTAGCCGAACGACCAGTACTGTCCGGCCAGGGCGGACCGCGCGGGCGGCGTCAAGGCAGGGTCGGCGATCCAGCCGCTCTCGGCGGCGGCCTTGCGGTAATAGGTGGCGATCGCCTCCCGCCCCAGGCCGACAGGCGCGCGATAGACCTTGGTGCTGACGTTCGACGCGCGCCAGATCCGCGATTCGGCGGCCAGGCCGGTCTCGAGCACGCGGTCATAGTCGCCGGCCGAAGCCTGGCTGAGGGGTAGCGTGCGGGCGTCGACGAACTGCGCCGGCGGCGCGGGGGTCCGCACCGCCGGCGCCGGGCCGCACGCGGCCAGGCCCAGGGTCATGGCGAAGGCGACCGCCAGCAAGGGCGGAACAAAGGCGGTCGATCGCGTCATCGGGCCTCGACGTCGGCGAGTCGGCGTCAGGGCTTGGCCTGCCGCACGACGGTGTCCAGGGCGGTGTTGTAGGCGCTCTTGGAATTGCTGCCCACCGCCTCCTCACCCGTGTTGCGGTCGGTCGGCACGGCGGCCAGGTCCAGCGCCTTGCCGGCGGCCGAGGGATCGTCCTGGATCGCCTTGAGCGCGGCGTTCGTGCCGATGGTCACCCATTCCTTGGCCACCGCCGCGGCCGCCCCGACGCCCTTGCCGCCCACGCCGGACTTGTCGATGATCGTCAGGCCGCTCTTGAGCACGGCGCTCAGCAGCTCGGCCTGTTCCTTGCGATCGGTGGTGATCGAGGCGGCCGCCGCTTGCACGCCGCCCACATAGTGGCCCAGGGCCGTGGCGTTCTCGTAACGGTCGACCTTGGCCCCGTTGGGCAGGGTGACTTGCTCGGTGGCCTCGAACCGGTTGATCGGGTTCTCGTTCTTGGTCCCGCCCACCTGCAATTGCTGCATCATGTCGGCCAGGGGCTCAGTCTGCTTGTCGTTGAGCATCTGCTTGGCGTAGGTGGCGAAGGCCGTGCCGTCGCGGGTCTCGGCGTTGAACGACAGCTCGCGCATCACGCCCGACACGTCGCTTTTGAGCACCGCGGTCAGGCCCTCGGCCATGGTCCGGGTGGCCGCGTCTCGGTCCATGACGCTGACGCCCAGCAGCAGGTTCTGCTGTGGGACATCCTTCAGCACCGCCGAACCCTCGGCGAACAGCCGCGCCTTGAAGTCGGCGTCGGTCGACTGGGCCCCGGCCTCCAGGATCGCCTTGTAGCTCGAGGTGTCGAGCGTGGTGCTGTCGCTGTGCGCCGCGCCGCCCATCGAGACGGTCGTGGTGTCCATCTCCTCGCGGTGGATGGACGCGGACAGCACGCCACGCAGCTGTTCGGGGCTGAGGGCCTTGAACGCCTGCTCGGCGACGGCGGGATTGCCCTTGAGGCTGGCCAGCACCTGGCCCACGGCGGCGGCCTCGGCGTCGCCGTGGCTGGTGACCCGGATCGAGCCGCCCAGGGTGAACGGACTGGTGGTGTCGGCGGCGTGGTCCTGGGTCGAGCCGGCCTGGGCCTTGACGTAGTCCAGCTTGGCGTCGGCGGTGGCGTGGGTGGCGATGGCCTTGCCCAGGGCCTCGACATCGGCCTTGCCGTGATAGTCGCCGCCCGCCTTGGCGAAGGCGTCCGACAGCGACTTCAGCTCGGCCCCGCCCAGGTCCTTGGCCATCTCGGCGAAGAAGTCGCGCTTCTCGTCGGCCGACAGGCCGCCCAGGCCGAAACTCTTACCGTCGTTGATCTCGGAGGCCAGCTTGTCGAGCCCGCCGTCCTTGGCCAGCTCGCTGATCGCCGCCCGGGCGTTGGTCGCGTCCAGTCCCTTCAGGGCGCCGACCGCGTTCTTCACGTCACCGTTGGTGATCGGGTTGAAGAAGCCGCTTTCCATCGCCTTGTGGACGGTGTTGACCGCGTCCTTGGACGGCTGGAGCGAGGGGGGCGGAGGCGGTGGCGGAGGCGCCTGGCGAACCGTGGTCGAGGACGCGGCGTCGAGCATGGCGAAACTTCCTGACTGGCCGCCAACCTCGGCGGCGCCTGGAGTTTCGACCGCGGAGGTCACGATCGCCAGCTAGGGAATTCCCTAGTCCCGGCGATGGGCGATCGCGCCGTCAGGTTGCGCGCGGCGGCGCGGCGCGCAATGGTCGGCGCCGGCGATATCGTCGCCTCACGGAACTCATCGGGACCGGTGGGGTTCCACTTCCAACGCCAGCGCTTCAGGTATGTCGGACTTAATGCTTTGTATGTCGGACTTAATGCTTTCTCGTCGCGTGAGCGACCTGGCGCAAGCCGACCGCTTCCAGTTGCTGGTCGACGCCGTGAAGGACTACGCGATCTATCTTCTCGACGTCGATGGCCGCGTCGCGACCTGGAACACGGGCGCGCAGCTGTTCAAGGGCTACACCGCCGAAGAGATCATCGGCCAGCATTTCTCGACCTTCTACACCGAGGAGGACCGCGCGGCGGGCCTGCCCGAGCGGGCCTTGCACACCGCGGCGACCGCCGGCCGGTTCGAGTCCGAAGGCTGGCGCGTTCGCAAGGACGGCACGCGATTCTGGACCCACGTCGTGATCGACCCGGTGATCGAAGCAGGCGAGGTGATCGGCTACGCCAAGATCACGCGCGACGTCTCCGAGCAGCGCGCGGCCGATCAGGCGCTGTATGAAAGCGAGCAGCGCTTTCGGCTCCTGGTCCAGGGCGTCAAGGACTACGCCATCTACATGCTCGACCCCGAGGGCAACATCACCAACTGGAACTCCGGCGCGCAGGCCATCAAGGGCTACGCCGCCGACGAGATCGTCGGTCGCCACTTTTCCCTGTTCTATACGCCGGAGGATCGTGAGGCCGGGGCGCCGGCGAAGGCCCTGGCCACGGCGCTGCGCGAGGGCAAGTTTTCCGGCGAGGCCCAGCGCGTCCGCAAGAACGGCGAACGGTTCTGGGCCAGCGTCCTGATCGATCCGATCCACGACGAAACCGGCAAGTTGCTGGGCTTCGCGAAGGTGACCCGCGACATCTCCGAGAAGCGCCGCGCCGAAGAGGAGCTGGAACGCTCGCGCGAGGCCCTGGTCCAGGCCCAGAAGATGGAAGCGATCGGGCGACTGACCGGCGGCGTCGCCCACGACTTCAACAACCTGCTGACCGTGATCCGCGCGTCGGCCGACTTCCTGCGGCGGCCGAACATCTCCGAGGAAAAGCGGGCGCGCTATGTCGAGGCGATCGCCGAGACCGCCGAGCGGGCCGCGACCCTGACCGGGCAGCTTCTGGCCTTCGCCCGCCGCCAGCCCCTCCAGCCCGAGGTCTTCGACGTCTGCTCGCGCCTGAGGGGCCTGCAGCGGATCATCGGCAGCATGATCGGCTCGTCGGTGACCATCCAGAACGACCTGGCCGAGACCGAGCATGTCGTCGAGGCCGATCCCACCCAGTTCGACACCGCGATCCTCAACATGGTCATCAACGCCCGGGACGCGATGCCGCGCGGCGGGACGATCAGGATCAGCGCCAGGACCGTCGACGGCGTCCCCGCGGTTCGGGGCCACGCCGGCGCGAGCGGGGCGTTCGTCGCCGTCGACATCTCCGACGACGGCACGGGGATGTCGCCCGAGACGCTCCAGAAGATCTTCGAGCCGTTCTTCACCACCAAGCCGGTCGACAAGGGCACGGGCCTGGGCCTGAGCCAGGTCTACGGTTTCGCCAAGCAGTCGCGGGGCGAAATCGACGTCGCCAGCCAGCTGGACGTCGGCACGACCTTCACGCTCTACCTGCCCAGCGTCGATGGACAGGCCCTGACGGTTCCCGTCCCCGCCGCCCAGCTGGCGGACATGTCGAAGGTTCCCCAGCGGCGCGTCCTCCTGGTCGAGGACAACGAGGGGGTCGGCAAGTTCGCGGCAGGCCTTCTCAAGGAGTTGGGCCAGGCGGTCACCTGGGTTGGCGACGGCCAGGCCGCGCTCAGGGCGCTGACCAACGACCCCGGCGGTTTCGACCTGGTGTTCACCGACGTGGTCATGCCCGGCATCAACGGGCTGGAGCTGGCCCAGCTGATCCAGCAGCAACGCCCCGACCTGCAGATCGTGCTGACCAGCGGCTACAGCCACGTCATCGCCGAGCAAGGCGCCCAGGGCTTCCCGCTCGTGCGCAAGCCCTATTCGATCGACGGCCTGCTGGCGATCCTGGCCTCGCGGCCGGATCAGCGCGGATAGCCGCCGACCTCCTTCTCGTCGTCGATCACCCGACCGGTTCCCTTGCGGACCTCCTGGACGATGCGGCGGTCGACGGCGTCACGATCCCAAGGCCGGGCGCCGGCGTTGGCCAGGACATTGCCTTCGACTCGCCGGGCGTCGATCGCTTTCAATCCCTCTGGCCATAGCGACGGCCTGTCCAGCAGCCTGATCCTCGGCAAGGGATCGGTGGGCAGGACGCGGGTCGGCGGCATCTCGCTTCCGTCGGCATAGGTCGCCAGGTTGTCACGCGCATAGAGGTCCAGGTCGCCCTGGCCCTCGACGATCAGGAACGGCAGCTTCGGATCGGTCGAGGCCCCGCCCTTGACCACGTTGCCGACCAGGGCTAGGCGCCCGGCGCGCCAGGCGTGGCCCGCCCACTCCGAAGCGTTCAGCGCGTAGTGCATGGCCCGCGTGCCCGGATCATAGACCAGGTTGTTGACCGACACGGCCTCGACCGCGCCCTTGAACAGCTGGTTGCGCTCGCGGTTGTGGGCGTAGAGGTTGCCGACGATCAGCACTTGCGTGGCGTTGTCGTGGATCAGGCTGCCCTTGGAATGCTCGCCCTTGACGTGGCTGGCGTTCGACAGGCCCTCGGCGACGATGTTGTTGCTGAAGGTGATCCGGTGCGAAGTCCCTTCCTGCCACCCCTTCGGGTCCTCGCCGCCCGAGAACCGCGGGCCCGAGGCCGAGAGGTTCTCGTCGGTGGCCCAGCTGATCGAGCAGTGGTCGACGATCACGTCGTGGGCCTTCCAGCAGGTAATGCCGTCGACCTCCCAGCCGCTGCGGGCGGGCGCGCCGTCGCGGCCGGCCCGCACCCGCAGGTGACGGACGATGACGTCATGGCTTTCGATCGCCAGGCCGCCCCGGATCAGCGTCACGCCCGGCGACGGCGCGGTCTCGCCGGCGATGGTCAGGAAGGGTTCGGTGACCTTGAGACCATGCCGGCCCAGGTCGATGACGCCCGCCACGTCGAAGACCACGGTCCGGGGCCCCTTGGCCGTCACGGCGGCGCGGAGCGAGCCCGGGCCGTCACTCGCCAGGCTGGTGACCCGAATGACCGTTCCGTCGTCGCCGCCGGGCGTGCCGCTGGCCCAGCCCAGGCGCTCGAACATCCGGGGCCTGGGCGCCGCCGCCGCGCCGAAGGCTGGCAGCGCCAGGGCGCTCCCCAGCAGCATCGCCCGCCGCCCGATCGTGGTCGCTTCGCCAGTCATGCCACCTCCCTCAAGATCCGCGCGCCAGCCAGTCGACGGTGTTGGCCAGCCAGCGCCGCTGCAACGGACCGGCCATGTCCGGCAGGCGGTGCACCAGCACCCGCATGCCGTCCTTGCGCGCGATGAAGCTGGCCGCGCCGTTCCTGCGATCGTGGTCGCGGCTGTAGGCGGCGATCACCTCGACGCCCGTCCCGTCGCCCCTAGGGCCATCGATCAGCAAGCCGTTGGACGGCTGGCCCTCCACCTGGTGCAGCACGCTCAGGCCCCGGTCGACCGGCAGGCCGGCGAAGGTGGAATGGGCGCGGACATAGTTCCAGTTGCCCATCCAGGGCGCGCGCAGCCCGCCCACCTGGCCGGCGTAGTCGAACAGGCCCAGGCTGGACAGTTGCCTGGCCACGCCCTCGGCCAGGCCATCCTCCTGCACCATGGCCAGCAGCGGAACGCCGGCCTTGGTCGCCGCCAGCACCTCGGGCGGCAACTCGCCCAGGATCACGACGGGCTTGTCGCCCTTCTTGGGCTGGGCCTCCAGGCCGGTCTGTTCCCCGACCTGGCGGCGGACGATCTCGTCGCTCTTCAGGCCCGAGGCGATGACGCCGTCGTAGCGGACGCCCGGCTTGAAGTCCTCCAGGACGACGCCCGGCACGGCCGCCAGCTGGTCGCGCAGGCTGCGGGCGACACCCGAGACGCCGATACGAACCGCCTTGGCCGGCTTCGGCCCGGGTCCGGCGACCCAGATCTCGCGGTCGGAGACGACGTCGCCCAGGGCCATGCGGATCACGTTCAGCCCCTCGCGCCGCAAGGCCGGGGTGCGCACGCGCTCGGCCACCAGGTAGCTGAAACGATCAGGCGACTGGGCCGGAACCGGCCAGCGGCCCAGGGTCTCGACGCTTCCGTCCGGTCCGACCAGGCTCAGCACCAACTCGCCCACCACGGCCTTGCCGGTGTCGTTGAACAGATAGAGATCCAGTTCGGCGCTGTCGCCCGCCGCATAGGTCAGGGCGCGCGGCTTGGCGATCGCCAGCACCGGCCGCAGGCTCTGGCCCAGCAGGGCCGGATCGGCCTTGAAGCCACGTAGGTTGTCGACGATCCCCGAATGGTTCTCGATCGCCGTGCTTTCCCAGCCGGAGATGGCGGCCACGTCGACGGTGTCGCCGATCCGGATGTTCTCCAGATACTCGCGCCAGGCCTCGTAGGCCTTGCGGCCGACCGACAGGAACAGGCGCTCGCTGGTCGGGAAGGCCGTCTGGAAACCCCAGCGCTCCAGATAGCCGTTGGTCGAGGCGACCACCGCCCTGTGGTCCTCCAGGTCGTAGCTCTTGCCGCCCTTGGCCAGGATTTCCACCAGCATGGCCGAGTGGTTGTCGGCGACGGCGCAGCCCTGCATCTCGCCGAATTCGACGATGAACGGCTTGCCGGTCTGGCGGTGGATGTAGTCGTCCTTGCCCTTGTAGAACCGGTCGTACCACTGGTCGCCGGCCCCCTGGTGGTTGACCCACCAGCCGCCCCACTCGTCCTTGTCCGAACGCCAGTAGCGGTCGTCATAGGGCAGGTACAGGGCCTGGGCCGCCCCCCGCGCGACGAAGCCGTCGTTGAGGATCACCGTTCGGCTGGGATCCAGGTCATGGATCGCCTTCAGCACCGCCTGGACGTCGGGATTGGCCAGGTTGGCGCCGATCTCGTTCTGCAAGGTGTACTGGACCAACGACGGATGCGAGCGGAAGGCCCGGGCCATGGCCTTGCACTTCTCGACCATAAAGTCGCGGCTGAAGGCGTCGGCGGGCGACAGGGTCTCGCCGGGCTTAAGGTCCTTGCCGATCGCGTGGCGGCCGCCGCCGGGCTCCATCACCCGCAGCAGGCCCATCTCGTCCATGGCCGCGAACACCTCGGGCTTGCCGACATTGCGGTGGAAGTGGAGCGTGTTGAGGCCCAGGGTCCTGGCCGAGCTCACCTCGCGCCGGGCCAGTTCCGGGGTCGGCCACAGGCCGTTGAAGCCCCAATAGCCCCACGAGATCGCCGAATACAGCCGCACCCGCCGGCTGTTCAGGCGCAACAGGGCGTCGGTTCCCAGGCCCTCGGGCGCGAACCAGCGGAAGCCGAAGCGCACCTCGCGCGTGTCGACGGCGTCGCGCGCCTCGGCCCAGCGGAATCGCAGGCGATGCAGGTTGGGCGCGTCGAGATCCCACAGCCTGGCGCCGGGCGCATGGACCGCGAACCGCGCGCACAGGCGCCGGTCGTCGAGCCGCTCCAGGGCTTCCAGCCGGACGTCGGCGACGACCGGCCGGCCCGTGTCGTCGACCAGCGTCGCCGAGGCCCTGGCCTCCAGACGATCGAGCCCGCCCTCGGCTAGCGGCCGCTCCAGCGCGATCTCCATGAAGGCGGTCACGCGGCGTGGGTCGGGCCTGTTCAGCACCCAGGCGTCGTCGATGCGCGCGGCCAGCGGGTGGATGCTCAGCGTCAGGCCCCGATCCAGCCCGCCGAAGCCGTGCGACGCGAACAGCTTGGCCTTGCCCCACATCATCGTCGTGGAGTCGCGCCAGTCGAACCGGCCGCCGGGATTGGTGATGCGGATCGCCAGGCGGTTGGGCTGGCCCGGCCGCATGGCGGCGGTCAGGTCGCAGTCGATCGGCAGTTCCGACAGGATCGAGTAGCCGACCAGCTGTTCGTTCAGGAACACCTCGGCCCGCAGGCGCGCGCCGCGGATGTTCAGCCTCACCCGCTTTCCCTTGGCGGACGCCGGGATGTCGATCGCCTTCGACCACCACGACACGCCCTTGTAGGCGCCGTATTGCGGCACGTCGTCGTCCTCGGCATAGCGGTATTCGTCGGCGCCGTAGGGCCGCGCGCCGAACTTGCCCCACAGGTGCTGCTCGACCGTCGTCGGCAGGTCCACGCGCAGGGCGTCGGACGAACCCAGGCTGGCCCAGCCTCCGCTCGGCGGGTTGACCGGCAGGGTCTTCAGGTCGAACCGGCCAGGCAGGTGGATGTCGTCGTCCTTCCAAGACGCGGCCTGGTCGATCCACAGGCTCCAGCCCTCGTCGGCAATGGCCAGCGGGTCGGTCCCGGCGGCGTTCGCCGGTTCGGGCCCCAGGACCTGCGCCAGGCTGGCGGCCACGCCCAGGCCGCCGGTGGCGAGCAGGCTTCGTCGATCTGGGCGCATCATCCGGCTCGCTGGGCTTGGATTTCGACCGGGTCTTGGAACGGGGCGTCGCGGGTCACGGACGCCACCCGTCGGGTCCGGCCAGGAACAAATCGCGTGACCAGGCCTTCGCTTCGTCCGGCGTCAGCTGGCGGCTGCGCGGCTCGCGGGTCTTGGGGCTGGCTCCCCGTCCCGTCGAGGCGAACTCGGCGTAGGTGGCCGTGCCCAGGGTGGCGGTCTTGCCCGGCGTCCATTCGCGCCAGCCCTCGGGATGCAAGGCCGCGTCGATGCGGGTGCGCATGAAGATCACCGTCGCATAGGCCCGCCAGGCGCGGCCGAAATAGAGGGAACCCACCTTCGGGTCGGCGGTGATCAGGCAGCGGTCGAAGACATAGGCGCTGTCCTGGTCCGGCCTGGACTTGCTCTGGGCCGTGATCATCACCGTTTCATGGGCGATCCCGTGGATGTGGCAGCGGTCGAAGAAGGCCTTGGCGTCGCCGAAAATGAAGTCGACATGGCCCTCGACATAGCAGTCGCGGAAGTACTGCCGGCTGGGCGCCGCCTTCTTGCTGGCCGCGTAGAGCGTGTCCTGGGCGCCCAGCAGGCGCACCTTCTCAAGGACCGCGCGGTCGGCGCTGATCGCCAGGGCCACGGCTTGGGACGGCCGGGGGTCCTTGAGGTGGTAGTCGTTCTGGATGGTCAGGTTCCGGGCGCGGAAGCCGTCGCCCGACACGTTGACCGAGGCCGACTTGAACGTGCCGCCGGCCGTGATCGCCCCGTCGCTCCAGACCAGGAGCACGTCCTGCGGCCGCTTGCCCTTGCCGACCAGGCGGACGTTCGGCTTCTGGATATCGAGCTTTTCGCGATACTCCCCGGGCGCGATCTCCAGGGTTCCGCCGTCGGCCGGCAAGGCGTTCACGCCGGCCTGGACGGTGGCGTAGGCGCCGCCTTTTCCGACCCGCAGGGTGGCGGCCTGGGCGTCCAGCCCCAGCATCAGGGCCGCCAGACCGCAGAGGAAAGCGATCCGCCGGGTCACGCTCGGGCCGCCCGCAGGACACCGTCGCGCGCCGTCAGGCGGACGCGCTGGCCTTTCCTCATGTCGAGGTCGATCGTCGAGCCCCCATAGCGCACGTGATGGCGGCCGGCGGCGGCGGCGGTGAGCACCGCGGCCTCCAGCTTGCCGCGCGTCCAGGTCACGTCGACGCCGACCGCGCCCCGGGCCCGCAGGCCCGTCAGCCGCCCGGTCGGCCAGGCTGACGGCAGGGCCGGCAGCAGCAGGATCTGGTCGTTGCGGCTCTGCAGGATCATCTCGGTCATGCCCGAGGTCCCGCCGAAATTGCCGTCGATCTGGAACGGCGGGTGGGCGTCGAACATGTTGGGATAGGTCCGTTCGGGCCCCAGCAGCAGCGACAGGATCCTGTGGGCCCGGTCGCCGTCGCCCAGGCGCGACCACAGGTTCAGCCGCCAGGCGATCGCCCAGCCGGTGGAGATGTCGCCCCGGGTGTTCAGCGACACCTTGGCGGCCTGGGCCAGCGTCGGTGTCGTGTCGATGGCGATCTGGTCGCTGGGGAAGACGCCGTACAGGTGCGAGACGTGGCGGTGATGGATGTCGCCGGCGTCGGCGTCCCAGTCCTCCTGCCATTCCCGCAACTGGCCGTCCTTGCCGATCTTGTACGGCGCCAGCTTCTCCCGCGCCGCCGTCAGCTCGGCGGCGAAGTCGGGGTCGGTCCCCAGGATGGCGGCGGCGTTGATGCACGCGGTGAACAGATCGCGGATGATCGCCTGGTCCATGGTCGGGCCGGCGACCAGGGACGAGCCGTGGCCGTGGTCGTTCTCCGGCGAGATCGACGGATTGGTCACCAGATTGCCCGACTTGGGATCGGCGACCAGGGCGTCGAGGAAGAACAGGGCCGAGCCGCGCATCAGCGGATAGACATCGGCCAGGTAGGCGCGGTCGCGGCTATAGTCGTAGTGGTCCCACAGGTGCTTGCACAGCCAGGCCCCGCCCGTGGGCCAGACCCCGTACTTGGCGCCGTCGATCGGTCCGCTGGCCCGCCACAGGTCGGTGTTGTGGTGGGTGACCCAGCCGCGGGCGCCGTACATCACCTTGGCCGTGCGGGCGCCGGTGACCGACAGGTCGCGGACCATCTCGATCAGCGGCTTGACGCACTCGGCCAGGCCGGTCGGCTCGGCCGGCCAGTAGTTCATCTCGGTGTTGATGTTGATCGTGTACTTGCCGCCCCAGGGCGGCGAGGTCATGTCGTTCCAGACCCCCTGCAGGTTGGCGGCCTGGCCGCCGGGGCGCGAGCAGGCGATCAGCAGGTAGCGGCCGTACTGGTAGTACAGCGCCGCCAGGGCGGGATCGTCGGTGGCCTGCGAGGCCCTGATCCGCTCGTCGGTCGGCTTCAGCGCCGCCGTGGTCGTCCCGAAGTCGACGTCCACGCGCCGGAACAGGACCCTGTGGTCGGCCTGGTGGGCCGCCAGGAGCGCCGCCCAGCCCTTGGCCGAGGCCTTGGCAAGCACCGCCCGATTCAGCGCCGCGGGATCACCGCCCACCTCGTCGAAGCGGCGGTAGCTGGTGGCGGCGGCGACCAGCAGCAGCACCTCGTCGGCCCCCGCGACCGACAGCACCCCTTCCCTGGCGCTCAGGGTTCCGCCCTTGCTGATCACCTGGACGCGGCATTCGAACTTCAGCGCCGCGGCGACGCCCTGCTGGGTGTCGTTGGCCCCGGCCAGGACCAGGGTGTCGCGGCCCTCGACCCTGGAGACGGGCTTGGACTTCAGCGGACTGGCGAAGCTGAGGTCGACGCTGATCGCCCCGCCCTTATCGGCGCTCAGCCGCACGGCGATCACCCGGTCCGGATAGCTGCCGATGACCTGGCGGGTGTAGCGGGTTCCGCCGACCGCGAAACGGGTCGTGGCGATCGCGCCGTCCAGGTCGAGGTCCCGGACGTAGTCGGTCGACTGGCCGTCGAGGCCCGGAAAGGCCAGCTTCAGGTCGCCGATCGTCTGGTACGACATCTGACGCTTGGGCGTGGCCATAAAGCGGGCGTCGGCCACCTCGGTGGCCTTGGCGTAGTTGCCGGCGTTGATCATGGCCCGGATCTCCGGCAGGGCCTTCAGCGCCTCGGGATTGGCCGGATCGTAGGGCCCGCCCGCCCACAGGGTGTCCTCGTTCAGCTGCAGCCGCTCGGCCGCCACGCCGCCGAACACCATCGCGCCCATGCGGCCCGAACCGACCGGCAGGGCTTCCACCCATTCCCTGGCCGGCTGGCGGTACCAGAGGCGCGAGGCGGACCTCGCAGCGGCCCTCGCGGGCTGGATCAGACCGCTGGTGGCGGCTCCGGCCGCCAGGGCCAGGGTGGTTCTACGGGTCGGTCGCACGGCGAGGTCCTTGTGACGCGGAAACTAGGGGATCAGGAACCGGCGCAGGGCTGGCGCGGCCTTGGCCAGGTCGGCGGTGACGAGGGTCGCGAAATAGTCCGCCCCGGCTTCGCCCAGGTGGGTGTAGTCGAACGACAGCTTGGCCTGGCCCATGGGTTCCACGGCGGCGTTGTCCTGGCCCGGACCGCCCTGGCCGGCCGGAGCGACCCCGACGCTGGCGGCGATCGTCGTGCCCGTCCGGGCCGCGGCCAGCACCTCGGGCGACGGCGGCTTCTGGGCGAAGCGCGTCGCCTCGGCCCCGCCCATGGCCTGGACGGCGGCGACGCTGTCGGCGTGCAGGTCGACCAGTGGCGTACCGGTCTCGGCCGCCACCTTGCGAACCGCTTGCGCCCAAGGCCCCAGGTCGTCGATCAGCTTGCCGTCCTTGAACTGTCGGCGGGTCAGCGGGGTCACCAGCACGGGCTTGGCGCCGGCGGCGCGGACGTCCTCGACATAGAGCTTCATGTTGGCCGGGAATTCCGTGGCCAGGTCCGTCGACCGGCCCGGCTTGCCCGGCTGGTCGTTGTGCCCGAACTGGATCAGGACGTAGGTGTCTTTGAAGCCGCCCGACCTGATCTCGTCCATCGCCAAGGCCCAGGACCCTTCCGTCCGGTAGTTGCCGCTGCTGCGGCCGCCGCGCGCCAGGTTGATACACGCGGCGAACGAGGTCACGTGCTTGGCGCAGAAGCTGGGCCCCCAACCGCCCTGCACGGCCGTCGTGGAGTCGCCGACCAGCACGATCTTGATCGCATTGAAGCGCGGCGGCGGCTCGGCGACCGGCGTCTGGGCCCAGGCGCCCGCGACAGCGGTCAGGGCGCCGGCCGTCAGGCAGGACGCGAAGACAAGAGCTCTGAAACGCATCCGTCGTCTCCCGAAGGGGAACTGAAGAAAGGAGGCGGACGACCGGGAAGGCCGGCCGTCCGCCGAAGTCGCCGCGGGAGGCGGCTTGACGACCGCGGACGCCGGCTCGCCGCGCGAACCGACATCCCGCGGGTCGGCCGCGATCGTCCGGCGCGAACGCCGGCCGACCGCGAGCCGAAGGGGATCAGTACTTGTAGCGAATGCCGATCCGATAGTTCGGACCCGTACCGCCATAGGACTGGATGACCGGGTCCGCGTAGCTGAACCGTTCGGCCATCTCGTTGGTGATGTTCAGCGCCTCGAAGGTGATGCTGACCTGCTTGAGCGGCTGGTAGCGCATCGAGAAATCGACGTTGGTGGTCGACTTGGCGCCGTTGAACTCGTTGATCAGCGGGCTGTCGCAGGCCGAGCCGTTGGCCTGCAGCCCCGGATCACAGTTGCCCGCCGTGATCGGGTAGGTCGTGTAGTACTGGCTGCGATGCGCCACCGAAACCCGGGCGTTGAACTTGTCGGTCTCGTAGTAGAGCGTGAAGTTCACGCCCTTCGGCGAGGCGCCCAGCCACGGCCCCTTGCCATAGACCGGCGCCTTGGTGACCGCGCCGGTGGTGGCGTTTACCGAGCCCGGATCGAGGATGTAGGTCAGCTCGGTGTCGAGCTTGGTCATGTTGAACTGGACGCCCAGGTTCTTGAAATACCAGGGCAGGAAGGTCAGGTCCTGCTGGTAGTTGAATTCCCAGCCCTGCAGGACGCCGCCCGGCGCGTCGCGGACCTGGCGCGCGAGCACGGGATTGTCGGCGTCGATATAGGCGCGGCGGAACACGTCGCCGCCGGTCGCGCCCGGGAACTGCGCCTTTAACTGTTCGATCGCCGCGGGATCGAGGAAATCCGACAGCGGCGCCTCGTAGAAGATCGTCTGGGGATACGAGGCGATGTCCTTGCGGAAATAGCCCAGGCTGATCAGGCCGCCCGGCGTGAAGTACCATTCGGCCGCGATGTCGTAGGCCTCGCCGCGGAAGGGCGAGAGCTTGGGATTGCCCACGGTCAGCGTCGCCCCCGTGCTTGAGCCGTCGCTGGGAATGCTGATGCCGGTCACCGCCGGCGACAGGTTGCCCAGCAGCGGCCGGGCCATGACCTTGGCCGCGGCCGCCCGGACATAGAAGTTGTGGAAGGCCTCGAACGTCACGTTGCCGGCCGGCAAGGTGTCGTCATAGCTGTTCTTGCCATAGATCGCCCGGCCGGCGGTGGTTTCGCCCTGGGAGTCCACGGCCGTGTGAGCCTGGCGGATCCCGACGTTGCCCGACAGCCGGCGGCCGTCCAGGACGTCGTAGTTGAAGTTGAACTGGGCGTAGTAGGCCAGGTTCTCCTCGGTCACGCCGAACGAGGCCGAGCGGTTGCGCTTCCGGGTGATGCGGAAATCGCCGTACTTGTTGATGCAGTTGCAGGTGAAGCCGAAGACGTTGTCGAAGGCTTCCAGGCTGGGCGCGAAGAAGCTGGTGGTCGTGCCTTCCGGCACCTCCAGGCCCTGGCCGAAATCGATGACCTGGCCCAGCGACGCGATGCTGACTCCGGCCTCGCGTTCGGTCGGGTTCAGAGTGTCGTTGTTGCGCTCGAACTGGTTGGTGGTGAACTTGAACCTGCGGCCCGTGCCGCCGAACTTGATCGTCCAGTGGTCGTCCACCTCGTAGCTGAAGTCCGCCTTCAGGCCCTTGTAGGTGTTGATCGTCTCGCGCTCGTAGTTGCGCATGGCCGAGAAACCCTTGACGATTCCCCACTTCTTGGGATCGGCGGCGTCGAAGCCCGCGTCGAACCTGGGCATGCCGGTCGCGCCGCGCTCGTCGAAGATGAACGGCTCGGAGGCGTCCATGTAGTTGAACTCGACCAGGGTGCCGGTGTTCTTGTTGGTGGACTCCGACAGGCCGGCGCTGAACTGGCCGCTGAACCGGTCGCTGAACTCGTGGGTCAGGTCCAGCGACACCTGGCGGAAGTCGGTGGTATAGGCGCCCCGGTCGGCGGCCGAACGCCAGTCGACATTGCCCAGCTTCAGATATTCCGCGTTCTGGCCAACCACCTCGGCGTCGAGCAGCTTGACCGACGGCCGACCGATCAGGTCGCCGCGGAACGGCAGGCTCGAGCCCGGGCCGGCGTAACCGGGCGAGGCCGGGTTGGTGTAGTACTCGTACGGATCCAGGTTGTTCGGGTTGTAGCTGAAGGTGTAGCCGCTGACCGGGGCGGTCCCGTTGAGCGACTGCCCGCAATCCTGGCCGGGGTTCAGCTCGGTTTCCTCGGCGAAGGTGCAGCTGCCGGGATAGAGCCCCCGGCGCTGGGCCTCGGTCATGGCCGTGCCGTTGCGGGCGGTCGCCGTGGGCACGTTGGCCCCATAGGCATAGCTGGCGTTGGTGTTGTTGCGGTTCAGGCCGACCGGCGAGATGCCGTAGTTCGTGGTCACGCTCTTGAAGCGCGAATAGAGCGCGTCGACCGTCAGCCGGGTGCGATCGCTGATCTGGAACTGGAGCGCCCCGGTCAGGCCCAGGCGCTCGGTGTCGACGTCCTTCTGGTTCAGCGTCGGCAGGGCTGGGAAGCGGATCAGCGAGTCGTTGCAGCCCGCCGTGGTCGGGGTCAGCGACGCCACCGGCTGCGCCGCGACGGCCGCGCAGTTCGGATAGAGCTTGGCGTAGGCGGCCGGATCCGAACCCGTCATCTCGGCGTAGGCGGCCGGATTGGCCATCGGATTGTAGTAGTTGGCCGGATTGGCCTTGTAGGTGTCGAGCGCGGCTCCGGTCAGGGTGGTGGGGATCAGGGCCCGGAACACCGTGCCGGTCGGGGCGGCGAACCCGGCGCGGCCGGGCAGCTCGTCGCCGGTCCAGGTCGAACCCCGATAGGTGTAGTCGGATGAACCGCCGCCCCGGCCATAGTTGTCGTCGACCGACTTGCGCTTGGCGTAGGCGCCCGAGAGCAGCAGCCCCACCTTGCCGTCGAACCAGCGGTCGGAGGCCAGGACGGTCAGGCGCGGGCTGTGGGTCTTGCCGTTCTCGTAATAGGAATCCTCGGCCGAGGCGGCGAAGGCGGTCTTCTTGTAGTCGAAGGGCTTGCCGGTGATCAGGTCGACCGTGGCGCCCAGCGAGCCTTCATCGGCGTCGGCCGACGATGACTTGCGCACCCGCACCGAGCTGAACAGCTCCGAGGCGAAGGCGTTGAAGTCGAAGGCGCGCGAGCGGTTGGGGCTGGCGCCCGCGTCGTTGTTGGCGCCGGTGGACAACGCCTCCATGTTGTTGATCCGCACGCGGCTGAAGTCACCGCTCAGGCCGCGAACGCTGATCGTGCGACCTTCGCCGTTGTCACGGTCGATCGAGATGCCCGGCAGGCGCTGCAGGGATTCGGCGAGGTTCGAATCCGGAAAGTCGGCGATGTCCTCGGCGTTGATGGCGTCGAGCATGACGTCCGAGGTCTTCTTGGTCTCCATCGCGCTGCGCAGCGAAGCGCGATAGCCCGTGACGACCACTTCCTCGACCACGCTGGCCTCCGAATTGGCCGCCGCCGGAGCGTTTTGAGCCTGGACGGCCGTCGCCGCGAGCCCGATCGAAAAACCCGCTGTCAGCGCCGCCGTCAGCGCCAGGCGCGACGAATGGCGCAGCAGGGCGCACGTGTGCGAGTGCGTGGACGTGGTCATGGACTTTTCCTCCCCAGTCAGTCCCGGGCGGTTCGGGACCGCCTTTCTCCTTCCGGCCTTTTGTCACCGGTGTCATAAGGATAGACATGGCGAGAACCTGGAGAAAAGGGGAAAAGTTAGCGGTATCATTCGAAAATTGCTGAATATTTTTCCCTTTCTCAAGACGACCCGAAACGACGATTTCGGCCCTTCGATCCGCACAAGAAAGTTCGACTCCCCCGCATTTTTTTCGCTTTCGGTTGATCGGCGGCCGGTTCCCTCCCATCGTCGCCGCCTCAAGAAAACGACCGACGTGACTGGGGAGCACCGGTGTTCGAGGCGAAGACGTCCAAGCTTCGAATCGTCGAGCCGAGCGGCCTCGAGCCCGCCGCAGCCAGGCCAAGCGGCGCGGGAACGGGCCGATGGCGTGACCGCCCGTCCTATTCGGCGACCTACGCCCGCGAATGGCGCGACGTGTGTGCCTTCCTGCGCGCGCGGTTCGGTCCGGGACCGCCCGACCCCGAAGACGTCGCCCAGCAGGCCTTCTTCAAGCTGGGCGAACTGGAAGGCGCGGAACGGATCGAAAGCCCCAGGGCCTTCGTGTTCCGCGTGGCGATCAACCTGATGCTGGACGAGCGCCGCAGCCAGGCGCGCGTCAGCCGCACCCTGGACGCCTCAGCCCCGCTGCTGGCGATCGACAGCGAGGAGACGCCCGACCTGGAGCGCAGCCTGATCGCCAAGCAGCAGATGGGCTTGCTGGAGAAGGTCGTGCAGGGACTGCCCGACCGGCACCGCCGGTACCTGCTGGCCAACCGGCTGGAGGGCCAGAGCTTCGTGGCGATCGCCGAGCGCTTCGGCGTCTCGCCGTCGCTGGTGCGCAAGACCGTCGAGGAGGCCCTGGCCGTCTGCCAGCGCGCCCTGATCCATGGAACCGCCGATTATCGAGGACTGTCGCGTGAACGAAGCCGTCGATCCTGACTCGCCGCTCGGCCAGACCGCTCGCGCCTGGGCCCTGGCGGTGATGGGCGAAGACTTCCCGCCCGAGCGCTCGCGGCAGTTCGGCGCGTGGCTGGACGCCGACCCGCGGCACCGTCACGCCTATGAGCAGGCCGAGGCCGTCGTCATGATGCTGGGCGCCCTGCGGACACCGACGGCCATCGAACCCGTCCGGCGCCCGGCGGCGCGATGGCGCGTCCTGGCCATGGCCGCCGCGGGCGGGTTGCTGGCGGCATGCCTGGCCCTGGCCGTCCTCGCCCTCCCCGGCCCGACCTACGAGACGCGGCCGGGCGAGAGCCACCAGGTTGCGCTGAGCGACGGCAGCCAGATCATCCTCGCCCCGGCCTCGCGCCTGCACGCCGCCTCGCGCTGGCGGCCACGCGCGCTGTCGCTGGAGCATGGCGAAGCCTTCTTCGTCGTCGCCCACCAGGGCGGCCAGCCATTCACGGTGCAGGCCGGGGACGCCCTGGTCCGCGTCGTCGGCACGCGCTTCAACGTCCATAGCGGCGTCGGGCGCGCGGTGCGGGTCGAGGTCGAGCAGGGCGTGGTCCAGGTCTCGAACCGTCCGGACCGCCAGGATCGCGTGGTCACCTTGCGCGCCGGCCAGACCGTGGTCGCCGATACGCGCGGCTTGACCGTCGGGACGCTGGCCCAGGCGGACCTGGCCGGCGGCTGGCGTCAGGGCCGCTTGGCCTACGACGACGCGCCCCTGGCCGAGGTTGTCGCCGACCTCAACCGCTATGGTCGGCGGCCCCTGGCGATCGGCTCCCCCGCCACCGGCCGGCTCAAGGTCACCACCGCCTTCGACGTCGCCCAGGCCGACCGCTTCGTCGCCGAACTGCCGCGCGTGCTGCCCGTGCGCCTGACCCCGGATGGTCGCGGCGGCCGGATCCTGGTCGCCGCCGATCCGAAACGCGCGCCGGAGCCTCATGCCCCGTGAGTTCCGCGCCGCCGAGCGTGGCCTTCGGCTGACCTGCCTCGCGGCGATACTGGTCTCGAGCCTCGCGCCGACAACGGTCCGGGCCGCCGCGACGCGACCTGTCGATGTTCCCGCCCAGTCCCTGTCGACCGCCCTGCTGGCCCTGTCGCGCCAGACGGGGGCGATCATCATCGCGCCAGCCGGCCTGGTGCGAGGACGCGCGGCGCCGGCCGTACGCGGCCGCCTGGAGCCGGCCGAGGCGGTGCGACGCCTCCTTCGCGGCTCGGGTCTTGGTCTGTCGATCAGCGCCGACGGGGTGATCAGCATCAGGGGCGTCGCCCCGCTCGCCGCGGCTCCCCCCGCCCGCCCCCGGCTGCTGCCGCCGGATGACAGCGAGCCCGCCGCCCTGAGCACCGTGCAGGTCGTGGCGCGCGACCTCGGCGGCGAGGCCCTGCGGATGAAGCGCCTGTCGGCCGAGAGCAGCGACATCCTGCTGGGCGACGACCTGCGCGGCCTGGCCGACCCGAGCCTGGGCGGCGCCATGCAGTTGCTGCCTGGCGTGGCCGTCACGAACGACGGCGGCGAGGGACGGCAGGTCAGCGTGCGCGGGATGGGCAGCGAGTTTACGCGGGTGCGCATCAACGGCATGGAGACCCTGGCGACGTTCGGTGGTTCGAACGCGGGCGGCGGCACCAATCGCGGCCGGGCTTTCGACTTCAACGTCTTCGCCGCCGATCTTTTCGACCAGATTCGCGTGCGCAAGACGCCGTCGGCCGATGTCGACGAGGGCTCGCTGGGCGCGACCGTCGACCTGCAGACCCGCTCGCCCCTCGACGGGCCACGCTCCAGGGTCCAGTTGACGGTCGAAGGCGCGTACAATTTCGGCGGCGACAAGGCCGTCCCGCGCCTGTCCGCCATCGTCTCGCGCCGCAGCCGCGACGACCGGTTCGGCATCCTGGTCTCGGCCGCCTACAGCAGGCGGACCGTCGAGGACGTCGGCGCCAACGCCGGGCAGTGGCAGACCGGCGACACGGTCTTTCCAGGCTTTGGAGCCTCCGCGCCTGGCGCGCCGGACCTGACCGCGCTGAACGCCGCCCTGCACCCGCGCATCCCCCGCCTGGAGGCGTTCCGGATCGAGCAGGAGCGCCTGGGCTTGACCGGCGGCCTGCAGTGGCGACCGTCCGACCGCACCCAGGTCGCCCTGGACGTCCTCTATTCCGAACTGTCCTCGGAACGGCGCGAGGACCTGCTGGAAACCTTCACCCTCCGCACGGCGGGCGCCTGCCGCGCGCCGCTGAATCCCGACTGCGGCCTGGCCGCCGTCCGGGTTCGGGAGGCCACGATCGTGACCCCGCGACCGGGCCTGCCGGTGCTGATCGCCGGCACGTTCGACAATGTCGATGTCCGCGCCGAGTCGCGGCTCGATCGGCTGAAGACCATCTTCCGCCAGACCACCCTGTCGATCAGCCAGCGCCTTTCGGATCGGCTGACCCTGAAGGCCCTGGCCGGCTACAGCCGCTCCGATTTCGGCAATCCGCTGCAGGCCACCGTCCAGATGGACCAGTACGACGTCCAAGGCTTCGCCTATGACTTTCGCGATCGCCGGCGGCCGCTGATCGACTTCGGCTCGGCCGATCTGGCGACCCCGGCGAACTGGACCCTGGCCGAACTGCGGTCGGAACCCAATTGGGTTGACAACAGCTTCAAGACCGCCGGCGCCGACCTGGAATGGACACCCCGCGACGGCCTGACGCTGCGGGGCGGGCTGCAGCACAAGACCTACCGCACCGAGGCGGTCGCCTGGTCGCGGTCGAACGGCACGATCGCCAACCTCAACGCCGACATCCCGCCCGCCTTCGCGGCGATCCCGCCGTCCGGCTATCTGCGGCAAGCCTGGTCGAACCGCTTCGCGACCGCGGTCGGCACGCCCGACGCCTGGCTGGCCCCCGACGTCGCCACGGCTTTCGCCCTCTTCCAAGCAGCCTGCGCGCCTGGCGCATGCGGGACGCTGACGCTGGGCCCCGAGCCGCTTCTGGGCCTGAACTACGGGGTCGAGGAACACGACAGCTCTGCCTACCTGCAGGCCGCCTTCGCCCTGCCTTCGGCCTGGTCGCCGCGCGGCGATCTGGGCCTGCGCTACGCCCACACCCGCCAGACGTCCCGCGGCTACACCGTCGACGCTGACGCCCCCGGCTCCGTGGCGCCGGTCGCGACGACACGGGACTATGACGACCTGCTGCCGTCGTTCAACCTGGCCGTCGAGCCCCGCGACGACCTGCTGCTGCGCTTCGCCGCCGCGCGGGTGATGGCGCGGCCGGACCTGCGCAGCCTGCGCCCCGGCGTCAACGTCTCGACCGGCGGCCTGCGGTCGGTCTCGGCGGGCGACCCGCGCCTGCGCCCCGTGCGGGCCGACACCCTGGACGCCGCCGCTGAATGGTACTTCGCACCCGGCTCGGTCCTGTCGATCGCCGCCTTTCACAAGACGATCCGGTCCAACGTCCTGACCATCGCCACCGCGCCGACGGTGTTCGCGGACAACCCCTTCGGCCTGCCCGACAGCATGGCGGTGACGGCCTGCGGGCGCTTGCCTGGGTGCGCTCCAGACCTGCCGATCTGGCAGTTCCTGACCCGGACCGATCGTGGCGGCGGCCACCTGGACGGCCTGGAACTGGCGCTTCAGGCTCCGCTCGACCTGGCCGCGCCGGCCCTGCGCGGATGGAGCGTTCGCGCCGGCCTGACCTACACCCGCTCGCGCATGCGCTTCCGTAACCTCGACGGCGCGCCGTTCATCGCCCATGACAGCCTGGGCTCGCCGCGTCTCGTGGGCACGATCACCACCGCCTATCGCCGCAAGGGCCTGGACCTGCGCGCGACCCTGTCCCACCGCGGCCGCTACCTCACCGCCATCCCCGCCCCGACCGGGGCCGATGTCGACGGCGTCAACGGCTACACCAGCCTGGATCTGTCCGCCCGATATCGGCTCGCGCCCGGCTGGTGGCTGACGGCGGCGGGCGGCAACCTGTTGAACGCGGCTCAGCGCCAGTTCTCCGACACCAGCGGCCTGGCGAACTACCAGCACCACACCGGTCGCGAGGTCCGCATGGGGCTGGAGATGCGGTACTAGAAAGGGCGCCTCGGACTGGCGCCGGGCGAGGCTCCCCCGCTACCGTTCCGGATTCAGTCGCGCGGGGTTGAAGCCCAGGGCCGTTCCGATCTCCAGGGCGGCGGTCTTGACGCGTGGGGTCAGCTCGGCCATCCGCGCCTCGTCCATGTATTGCGGCACGCTGGACAGGCTGACGGCGGCGACGATCGCGCCGCTGGCGTCGCGGACCGGGGCGGCGATGCAGCGGATGCTGTCCAGGCCGTCCTCCAGGTGCAGCGCGTGGCCGACCTGGCGCGCCGCCTCCATCTCGCGGAAGAACGCCGCCGCCGCCGGCGACCGCGGATCATCGACGAACAACTGCGCCCACCGCTCGGGCGACGCGTCGATCAGGAGGGCCCGGCCCAAGGCGGTGTCGCGGACACGGTTGCGGTCACCAACCCGGTGGCGGACTTCCAGCCGCCGTCGCCCCGGCGCCTGGCCGACATAGAGGACCTCGTCGCCGACGATCGTGCCCAGGTTGGTGGCGTCCTGGGTCTCGGCGGACAAGGCGGCCAGGATGGGTCGGGCCACCTCGACCAGGCCCAGCCGCTCTCGCGCCTGATGGCCCAGCTGCACCAAACGGCCGCCCAGGCGGTAGTCGCGGCCCACCGCCGACAGCAGGCCCCGATCGACCAGGGCCGAGGCCAGGCGGTGGGTGGTGCTGCGGGTCAGGCCGACCCGCGCCTCGAACGCCTTCAGGCTATGGGCGCCCTCGGCGACGGCCTCCAGGATGTCCAGCGCCCGATGCAGGGTCTGGCTGGCGCGATCCGTGACGGCGGAGGCTTGAGGCGCGGCTGTATCTGACAAGGGGGCATCCTATCCCGAACACGCTCCTAGATAGCATCGGAACGCCGATTCCGAAGATGCCTCGTGGCGGAGGCGGGATCGAAATCTTCGAGCCGCCGGCAAGCTGGACGCTGGGAACGCCCGCCTCTCCGATCGGTTTGACAACGGCAGACATGGAGGAAGCCAATGTCCAAAGCCCCGCCCATTCCGCCCGAGCAGCGCGCCTTCAAGGGCCAGAAGCCGGCGATCGAAGGCCAAGGCGGTCACGACGACCTGCAATCGCCGACCCCCGGCAACGCCGACGTGAACCTCAAGGCGCAGGGCCGTCACGGCAACCTCGCCCAGAACACGTCCCACGCCGGCAACGTACAGGATCGCTGACCATGCCCGACAAGAACCCCGCCGCCGACCGATGGGGCGGCCCCGGCGCCAGCCACGAGAACGCCAAGTCGCCGCGCCCCGACCCGACCGTCAAGGATCCGGACGATCCCGACCGCTACAGTCGCCACAGCAAGGTCTCGGGCGGCGGCGGCGAAGCCGACGTGCACCACGCCCACGACGCGGACCGCAAGGAGGGCTTCCAGGCGAACGACGCGCAGAAGAAGAAGCACTGAGCTTCAAGGACCCGCTCATCCCCCCCGAGGCCCGAATGAGCGGTGGGTTTCCTAGGCCGCCCGGCTCATTTCCGGCGCGAACTCCGGATAGTAGCCCGCCATCATCCGTTCGGCGTAGCCCACCAGGTTGGGCAGGCTCTCGGCGCGGCGGCGCAGCGGCGAGTCGAAGAACGGCGTCAGGATCTGGGCCAGCATGGCGAAGGTGATGGCGTCGACGCTGGTGGGCCGGTGACCCATCACGAACGACTTGTCGCCCAGCATCTCCGACAGGGCGGTCAGCGACCAGGCGCCCAGCTCCAGGATCTCGTCGGGCGAATGGCGGCCGATGCCGACGGCCTTGAGGGTGGTTTGCACCGTGCCCAGCAGGCCATCAATGGCGTCGGCCCGCGCCTCGCCCGGCAGGCCGTCGAACCACCGGGCCGGGCCCTTGGCGAAGTTGTCGTCGTCGAAGAACCGGAAGTGGCAGCTGGCCCAGCCCAGGTGGTTCTCGACCATCCGCTCGATCGCCCAGGCCTGGCCGCGCTGGGCCTTGCTGAGGCCGGCGTCCAGGTCGACGCCGTAGCTACGCTCGATATAGGCGCGGATGAACGTGGAATCGGCGACCTTGACGCCGTCGTCGTCGATCCACGGCAGCTGGCCCTTGGGCGAGGTCTCCGGATGGGCCGGGACCTTCTGGTACCAGAGGCCCGCCATCTTCAGGTGGATCTCGGTCTTGGTGACATAGGGGCTGCCTTCGGGGAGGCCGAAGGCGGGTCCGGCGGCGTAGAGCGTGATCATGGTGGTCTCTCCCTGCTGAGCCGCCTTTCGATGTCCCTCGAAGACCTCGTGTTGCGACAATCGGACGCTACCGCCATCCTGCTGCCAGCATGCTGTCAGCATCGGTCGAGCAGAGTGGCCCCATGAGACGCGCCGAACGCCTTTTCCAGATCATCCAGATCCTCCGCCGCAGCCGGCAGCCGGTCACGGCCGACGCCATGGCGGCCGAGCTGGAGACCTCCAAACGCAGCGTTTATCGCGACATCGCCGCCTTGATCGGCCAGAGGGCGCCCATCCGCGGCGAGGCGGGCGTCGGCTACGTGCTGGAGGCCGGATACGACATGCCGCCCCTGATGCTGACACCCGACGAGATCGAAGCCGCCGTGCTGGGGGCCCAGTGGGTCGCCGGCCGCGGCGATCCCGTCTTGGCCACCGCCGCCAACGACCTGATCGCCAAAATCGCCGCCGCCGTGCCCGAGCAGCTGCGCCCCTACGTGCTGACCCCCGCCACCGGGACCGGCACGAACTGGAAGGCCCTGCCCGACGGCATCGACATCGCCCAGACCCGGGCCTGGATCCACGCCGGCCGCAAGATCCGCCTGGACTATCGCGACGAGAAGGGCGCGGTCAGCCAGCGGGTCGTCTGGCCGGTGACGGTGGGCTATCTGGAGACCGTGCGCCTGCTGATCGCCTGGTGCGAGCTGCGCAACGACTTCCGCAACTTCCGCACCGACCGGATCGAAGGCGCGGAGTTCCTCGACGAACGCCACGGCCAGAGGCCCGGCGTGCTGCGGACGCGCTGGCAGCGGGCGCTGGAGGAGGAGCGCAAGCGGTGGCGCGATTGCGAGAAGCCGGCGGCGACCTGAGGCCCGCCCCCTGCAACGCCGCTCGCCCCGGCGTTCGCCAGGACGCGTGACGGTGTCAGATCCCGTGACGCTTGGCGAAGGTCTCGAACAGGGTCGGCCAGGCCGCGACCGGCTTGCCGTCGATCGAGCGCAGGCCAAAGCCATGGCCGCCCTCCTCGAAGACGTGCAGCTCGGCGGGAACGGCCTTGGCCTTGAGGGCCGTGAACATCATCAGGCTGTTGGCCACCGGCACGGTCTTGTCGTCGGCGGCGTGGACCAGGAAGACCGGCGGGACGCGCTCGGTGACGTTCTGCTCGGGCGAGTAGAGGGCGATCTGCTCGGGCGTCGGCGCCGGGCCCAGCAACTGCTTGCGCGAGCCGGCGTGGGCCGGCCCCTCGACCATCGACACCACCGGATAGATCAGGGCCGACAGGTCGGGTCGCGCCGACAGGTCGTCGGCGGCGTCGACGCGGTCATAGACCTTGGCGTCGAAGCGGGTGGTCAGGCTGGCGGCTAGGTGCCCGCCGGCCGAAAAGCCCATGATCGACACGCGGGCCGGGTCGAACCGCATCCCCGCCGCCTTCGAGCGGGCCAGGCGCACGGCGCGCTGGGCGTCCTGCAGCGGGGCGTCCGGGCCCGCGCCCCAATGGTCGCCCGGCAGGCGGTAGAGCAGGACGAAGCAGGTGTAGCCGCGATCGGCCAGCCAGCGGGCGGTCTCGAAGCCCTCCTTGTCGCTGACCACGCGCTCGTAGCCGCCGCCGGGCATCAGCACCACCGCCGCGCCATTGGCCTTGGCCGGGCGAAACACGGTCAGGGTCGGCTTGCGGGTGTGGGTGGTGGCGCGGTCGCGCAGGCCGCCGGGAACGGTGCGGTCGAGGACGGCCTCGACGGCCGTGACGCCAGCCGATCCCGGCGGGTCGCCGGGCCACAGGGGGAGGACTTCGGTCGGATCCATCAGGGTCTTCGCGGGCTGGGCCGGTTTCGGGTCGGCCAAGGCGGCGCCGGCCAGCAGCGATGTCAGCAGGCCGCCCGCCAAGGTGGCCAGGGTTCCCCGGCGATTGAACATGCGACCTCCCTAAGCGACGCGAAGGGACCCTAGGGCGGGGCTCCGGCGACGGCAAGTCACCGGTGTCATTCCAGTTCCGTCACGTCACCGCCAGCTTGTCGACGGCCGCATCATAGTCGCCCCTGCCGATCTTATTGCGCGCATCGCGGAAGCACCATTCGGGCGCGGGGGGAGCGGCCATTCGAACCGCATCCATGCGATCCATCAGGCCCTCGAACTCGGCCTGGAACGCGTCGAACGGTTCCAGGGATTTGACATGGGCGGCCTGCCGGAAGCGATCGCGCAGATTGGTGAACTCCGTGGCCGACCGACCGATGCTGGTCAGATGCATGTCCAGGTTCAGCGCCTTGAAGATGGCGGGGAAGAACCCGGCTAGAAGACTGCAGAACGCCGCGCCGATCTTGCCGACTTCCCCGGCGCCCTGACCCAGGATCTGCGACCCCGCGAACCCGCCAAGAATGATCGGCGCGATGAGAAACGTCGCGCGCCAGAAACGGGCGTGCTTTTGCCAGATGTAGAGCGCGGCGGCCGTTTGGCGGCAGGCCTCGAATTGGCGCAGGCATTCCTTGACGAGATGGGCCGCGCGCGGGTCGGTGCTGATGCGCATTTGAAACCGTGCCGATGACTCGAGGGCGCCAGTTTCCAGCGAGATCAACCTAGCCGCAAGTCTCGTCGCCCGCATGGGCTGCAAATCACAAACCCGCAAACCTCAGATGGTGCAGAACGATCCCGCTGGTCGTGGCCACGTTCAGGGAGTCGAAGCCGCCCGCCATCGGGATGCCGACGGTCCGCACGCGGTCCATCACGGCCTGCGGCAGCCCTGGCCCCTCCGCGCCCAGCAGCACCGCCGTCCGATCGGGAGGCTCGAGCCGCGCCAGGACCTCGTCGGCGGCGGGACTGAGCGCCAGGCCCTGGAAACCGTGGCGCGCCAACAGGGCGACCACGTCCTCGCCCGGCGCCAGCCAGGCGGTCGGCACGCTGAGCGTGGCGCCGATCGAGACCCGGATGGCCTTGCGGTAGAAGGGATCGCAGCAGTCGCCGTCCAGGATCACCCCATCGACGCCGAACCCCGCGGCGTTGCGGAAAATGCCGCCCAGATTGTCATGGTTGGCGATGCCCATCAGCACCAGCACCAACGCCCGCCGGTCGGTTCGGGCCAGCAAGGCGTCGGCGGAAAGCGGCTCGGGCTTTTCCCCCACGGCCAGCACGCCGCGATGCAGGTGGAAACCGGCGATAGCGTCAAGGACGGCCTGGCCGACCACATAGACCGGCACGCCCGGAGGCAGCCCCGCGAACACCTCGCCCAGCTTGTCGGCGCGCTTGCCGTCGATCAGCAGCGACCGGACCCGCTCCGGCGCGTCGCGGACGAAGGCCCGCAGCACGGTCTCGCCCTCGGCGATGAACAGCCCCTGGCGACCGACCAAGTCGCGCTCCTTGATGTCGCGATAGGCCGCGACGCGCGGATCGTTCGAATCGTCGATGGGGATCAGGTCGGCCACGAGGCCCTCGAAGCGCGAAAGAAGACTACCGCACGCCCCGTATCGGAAGGATCGCCAGACCGCCAGCCGCCGCGAGGCCGGCCGCCACCAGATAGAGAGCGTGATAGTTCACATGGGTCGGACCCAGGACCCACATCGCCAGGATCGGCGCCATGGCCTGAGGCAGGGTGTTGGCCAGGTTGATCACCCCCAGGTCCTTGCCCGCGTCCTTCTGCGAGGGCAGCACCTGGCTGACCAGGGCGATGTCGACGGCGTAGTAGCAGCCGACCGCGCATCCGAAGATCACGAAGCCCGCCACCACGACGGGCCAGCCCGGCACCAGCGAGAAGACCACCATCGCCACCGCCAGGCCCATGGCCGCGCCGGCCGCGAACAGCTTTCGGCGCTTGAGACGGTCCGACAGCATGCCGCCCAGCATGCCGCAGGCGACGTTGGCGCAGGTGGCCACGGTGGTCAGCAGGGCCATGCCCTGCTCGGCGCGGCGACCTGGGAACAGGTCCGAATAGTGCAGCGCGTCCTGCAGGTAGAACAGCATGTAGCACTGGGTCAGGGTGATCGCGACCAGCACCATGAAGCGGCTGACCCAGGCCAGGGCGAAGTCCGGATGGGCCCGCGGATTGATCCAGAACCCCGCCAGGAAGCTGCGCCAGTCGAAGGGTGGCCGCTCGCCCGGCGGCAGCGGCGGATCGTTCAGGCCCAGGGCGAATGGCGCGATCGCCACCAGCAGCACCACGCCGATGGCCAGGTAGCGCGAGGCCTCGCCGACCAGCACGCCGCCGACCAGTATCGCGCCGGCCATGGCCCCGATCGGATGACCCAGGCTGAGAAAGGCCGCCACCCTGCCCTTCTGGGCGTCGGGCACCCGGTCGGGCAACACCGCCAGCAGGGCCGCGAACAGCAGGTTGAAGGCCAGTTGGAAGCAGACGATCCCCGCCATCAGCTGGACCGCGCTGTGGGCCATCATGATCAGGAAATAGGAGGCCACCGTGCCCAGCGCGCCGACCACCATCCACGGCCGCCGCCGCCCGAACCGCGAGGTGGTCCGGTCGCTGATCGCGCCGGCCAGCAGGTTGGCGAGGCTGGCGCTGATCGAGCCCAGGATGGCCACCTGGCTCAGCACCACGGCCTTGCCGGCCGAATCGATGGCCTCGGCCTTCAGCGGCAGCAGCACCTGGAACAGAGGCATGAAACTGACATAGGCCCCGATCTGGGCCAGGGTGAAGGCGGCGATGAAGCTGGGCTTCACGGCGGTTGTCGGCCTTGCCCTGTCGATTCCCACTGCCTCCACCGTCGTCATCATCCCTCCCCGGCGCACGCGGTCTCCGCCGCGATTGGCTTGGACACTGGCCTTCCGCGTCGGGCGACACAAGGCGCGAGCGACGACAAAGCCCACATTGCGGCTGTCCCTCGCGCTTTTTTGGATTCCGAGCGTCGCCTTATGGCGCGCAGTTGCACTAGGCTGGCCGCATGAAGATGAGTCCACCCCATCAGGACCCAGGCAAGCGGGCAGGCCCATGGCGTCGGTGACGATCTATGACGTGGCGGCGCGGGCCGACGTGTCCATCAAGACCGTCTCGCGCGTGATGAACAACGAGCCCAACGTGCGGCCGCAGATGCGCGAGCGCGTGCTCGAGGCCGCCGGCGCCCTGGGCTATGCGCCCAATCTGTCGGCCCGCAGCCTGGCCGGCTCGCGCTCGTTCGTGATCGCCGTCTTCGTCGACGCCTCGCTGACCCTGGATCACTGGCGCAGCGAGCGCGGCTCCGACTATCTGCAGCGCATCCAGCTGGGCGCCACGGTCGAGACCCGCGGCGCGGGCTACCACCTGCTGGTCGAGCTGGTGGATCACGACGGCCCGCGCGTGCGCCAGGAGGTCGGCGCGCTGCTGGCGGCCCTCAAGCCCGACGGCGTGATCCTGACCCCGCCCTCCTGCGACAACGAGGTGGTGCTGGAGCTTCTGGACAAGGCCGGCACGCCCTATGTGCGGCTGGGTCCGGAAAAGCCCGAGGGCCTGGGCCCCCGCGTGCACATGGACGACGTCGCCGCCGCGCGCGAGATGACCGATCACCTGATCGGGCTCGGCCACAGGCGGATCGGCTTCATCACCGGCGACCAGCGCTACGGCGCCAGCCAAGCCCGCCGCGAGGGCTACGTCGCCGCCATGAAGGCGCGCGGCCTGAAGGTCGACAAGGCCTGGATCCGCCAGGGCGACTTCACCTTCGAGTCCGCCCACAAGGCCACCACGGCCCTGCTGGCCCTCGACGAGCGACCGACGGCCATCTTCGCCAGCTCCGACGAAATGGCCCTGGGCGCCCTGGCGGCGGCGGCCGAGGCCGAGCTTTCCTGCCCGGGCGACATCTCGGTGGCCGGCTTCGACGACAGCCCTGTCTCGCGCCTCAGCCGCCCGCAGCTGACCACCATCCGCCAGCCCCTGGTGGAGATGTCGACCCTGGCCACCAAGAT
>Ga0102590_1001627_pt1 | contig 32326 bp, 26 predicted proteins | sample AraplaMF_Col_mMF_FD_76859 | JGI IMG/M metagenome (GOLD analysis project Ga0102590, IMG submission 76859) | Arabidopsis root microbial communities from the University of North Carolina, USA - plate scrape MF_Col_mMF | ecosystem: Host-associated > Plants > Roots > Endosphere | place: USA... | reverse complement strand
CCTGCTCGCCCCTGAGCCGACGCACCGTCCCGATCCCCGGCAGACTCGTTTCGACTTCGCTCCCCCTTCCTTGACACTCCGCCGGTCCCTCGCATGAACGCAAAATCCGTGCCGGACACCTGTGGGCCAAGCCCGGGCATGACATTTTGGGGGTATGCGAGACGTGGCTCGGATCCACGTGATGTGGACCATTTCCGCGCATCGACGCGACCATCCAGGAAACCATTTGCAAATTGGTTCCCTTTGCGCTTGGCTGTCCGACAAGATGAAGCGGCGTTGCGCGTCATGATCGGTCCTCAGGGCCGGCGGACCGGACGTCCTCACGGACATCAGGGACTGGCAGATGGCTCGGAGCCGGAATGGCGGACGCAGCCTTTGGGAGACCAATGGCTGAAGTGGTTTCATCCCCACCCCCTACTTCCACGCCGCGCGGCGTGTCCAACTCCAGCGTGGCGCTGGAGCGGCTGCGCGCGCTCTTGGACGACGAGGGCGACCGCGCCGAATGGCAGCTGCCGGCCGAGCGCGACCTGGCCGGGCGGATCGGCGTCGGCCGCCGCGCCGTTCGCCGGGCGCTGGAGGTGCTGGAGGCCGAGGGCCGGATCTGGCGCCACCAGGGCAAGGGCACCTTCGCCGGCCAGCGGCCGCCGGTGCAGCCGCATCTGATCGCCTCGCTGGCCGACCGCACCAGCCCGCTGGAGGTGATGGAGGCCCGGCTGAACATCGAGCCGGCGCTGGCCCGGCTGGCCGCCCTGAAGGCCTCGCCCGACAGCATCGCCGCGCTGCACCGGATCGAGCGCAAGACCGCGGCCAGCATGGACAGCGACGGCCACGAGCTGTGGGACAGCGCCTTCCACCGCCACATCGCCGAGACCGCCGGCAATGGCCTGCTGCTAGCCCTGTTCGACTGCATCGACCGGATCCGCCAGTCACCGTCCTGGCGCCGGCTGCGCGAGGCTGCGCGCAACCGCATCCGCCTGCGCGCCTATACCAGCCAGCATGGCGAGATCGTCGCCGCGATCGCCCGGCATGACGGTGCCGGGGCCGAAGCGGCGATGCGCCGCCACCTGCTGGCGCTGCATGCCAATCTCGAGGCGGCGATGCATGGCGAGCCGGCGCCGCAGGACGCGGTCCAGGCCGCCCGCCATGGCGACAGCGCGGAGGCGGCCGATGGCCTCGGTCTCTGACGCCCGCATCGCCCGCGCCCCGGCCGCCGCCGCGGAGCCGGCGCGGGAGACGGTGCTGGAGGTGGAGGATTTCGCCCTGTCGCTGTCGCTCGGCAGCAACCTGGTCGAAGGCGTGTCCTTCTCCGTCGCCCGCGGCGAGACGCTGTGCATCGTCGGCGAATCCGGCTGCGGCAAGAGCATTACCGCGCTGGGGCTGATGGGGCTGCTGCCGCCGGTGGCCAGCATCACCTCGGGCAGCGCCCGGTTCGAGGGCCGCGACCTGTTCCAGCTGACCGACCGGCAACGTGCAGACCTGCGCGGCAGCCGCATGGCGATGATCTTCCAGGAGCCGATGACCAGCCTGAACCCGGCCTTCACCATCGGCGACCAGATCGCCGAGGGCATCCGCCGGCACAAAGCCATGGGCAAGGCCGAAGCCCGCGGCCGGGCGCTGGAGATGCTGCGCCGGGTGCGCATCCCGGCGCCGGAGAAGCGCCTCGACGCCTATCCGCACCAGCTGTCGGGCGGCATGCGGCAGCGCGCCATGATCGCCATGGCGCTGGCCAACGACCCGCAGCTGCTGATCGCCGACGAGCCGACCACGGCGCTGGACGTCACCATCCAGGCCCAGATCCTGGCGCTGGTGCGGCGGCTGCAGGACGAGACCGGCACCGCCATGATCCTGATCACCCACGATCTCGGCGTGGTGGCCGAGGTCGCCGACCATGTCGCGGTGATGTATGCCGGCCGGATCGTCGAATCCGGCCCGGTCGACGCCATCTTCGAGGACCCGCAGCACCCCTACACCATCGGGCTGATGGGGTCGGTGCCGTCGCTGGGCCGGCGCGAGGGGCGCCTGGCCACCATCCCCGGCACCGTGCCGCCGGCCGACCGCATGCCGCCGGGCTGCCGCTTCGCCCCGCGCTGCCCCTTCGCCGAGCCACGCTGCACCGCCGAGGCGCCGCCCGCCAAGCTGGTCGGCCCGGACCACCACGCCGCCTGCTGGCTCGCTCCGCTGGAACAGCATGCCGGAGGCGCCGCATGACCGAGACAGCGCTTCTCGAAGGCAAAGGCCTGGTCAAGCGCTTCGGCGGCGGCCGCAACCTGTTCGGCGGCTCGCCGCTGGTGCATGCGGTCGACGGCGTGTCGCTGGCGATCCGGCCCGGTGAGACCTTCGCCGTGGTCGGTGAATCCGGCTGCGGCAAGTCGACCCTCGGCCGGCTGCTGCTGCGGCTGATCGAGCCGACCGCCGGCCAGGTGATCTATCGCGGCCGCGACCTGACGGCGCTGCCGCCGAAGGAGATGCGGGCGCTGCGGCGCGAGCTGCAGATCATCTTCCAGGACCCCTATGCCTCGCTGAATCCGCGCATGACCGTCGGCGACATCATCGGCGAGCCGATCTGGCTGCACGGGCTGGCGAAAGGGACGGAGCGGCGCGACAAGGTGGCGGAGCTGCTGCGCATCGTCGGCCTGCTGCCGGACCATGCTGGCCGCTATCCGCATGAATTCTCCGGCGGCCAGCGCCAGCGCATCGGCATCGCCCGGGCGCTGGCCGGCCAGCCGGTGCTGATCGTCGGCGACGAGCCGGTCTCGGCGCTGGACGTCTCGATCCAGGCCCAGGTGATCAACCTGCTGGAGGAGCTGAAGGAGCGCTTCGGCCTGACGCTGGTGATCGTCGCCCATGACCTGGCCGTGATCCGGCACATGAGCAACCGGGTGGCGGTGATGTATCTCGGCGAGATCGTCGAACAGGCGCCGGTCGACGCGCTGTTCGACGCGCCCTTGCACCCCTACACCCAGGCGTTGATGAAGGCGATCCCGGTGCCCAGCCCGGCCGGGCGCCAGGCGAAGTCGCTGCTGCAGGGCGATGTGCCCAGCCCGACCGCCCCGCCGCCCGGCTGCCGCTTCCACACCCGCTGCCCCCATGCGAAGCCGATCTGCTCCGAGGTGCGGCCGCCGGCCGAGGAGGCCGAGCCGGGGCGCAGCGTCGCTTGCCATTTCTGGCGCGAGATCCAGGATGCCGGGGCCGGCGCCCTGGCCGCGCCGCCGACGCCGCCGCGCCTGGCCGCGCGGCTGTCGCTGTACCGCGCCCGCCAGGCCGCCACGGCCCGACCATAAGAACGAAACAGGAGGCTCATTTCATGCGCGCACGCCCCATTCTCCTCATGCTCGCCGGCCTGCTGCTCAGCGGCACGGCCTATGGCCAGACCACGCTGCGGGTCGGGCTGAACGAGGACCCCGACGTGCTGGACCCGCACCGGGCCCGCACCTTCGTCGGCCGCATCGTCTTCGCCTCGCTCTGCGACAAGCTGGTCGACATCAACCCCGAGCTCGGCTTCGTGCCGAAGCTGGCGACCAGCTGGGCCTGGAGCGACGACAACCTGACCCTGACCTTCACCCTGCGCGAGGGCGCCACCTTCCAGGATGGCGAGCCGATCGACGCCACCGCGGTGAAGGCCAATCTCGACCGCGCCCGCACCCTGCCCGACAGCCTGCGCAAGAGCGAGCTGGCCTCGGTCGCCGACGTCGTCGCGGTCGACCCGAAGACGGTGGCGATCAAGCTGTCGCGCCCGGACGCGACGCTGCTGGCCCAGCTGTCCGACCGCGCCGGCATGATGCTGGCGCCGAAGGCCTTCGCCGGCGACAATTTCGGCCAGAAGCCGGTCTGCTCCGGCCCCTACAGCTTCGTCGAGCGGGTGCAGAACGACCGCATCGTGCTGCAGAAATACGCCGGCTACTGGGACGCCGCGAACTACACGATCGACAAGGTGGTGTTCCAGCCGATCCCGGACACCACGGTGCGCCTGGCCAATCTGAAGGCCGGCGACCTCGACATGCTGGAGCGGCTGGCCCCGTCCGACGTCGAGGCGGTGAAGGCGGATTCCGAGCTGCAGTTCGTCCCGGTCACCGGCATCGGCTACCAGGGCATCACCATCAACACCAACAATGGCGACCGGTCGAAGAACCCGCTGGGCCAGGACAAGCGGGTGCGCCAGGCGCTGGAGCTGGCGATCGACCGCGACGCGATCAACCAGGTGGTCGGGGCCGGCATCTACCCGCCGGCACAGCAGCCCTTCCCGCAGGCCAGCCCCTATTTCAGCGACAAGTTCCCGGTGCGCGCCCGCAATCTGGAGAAGGCCAAGCAACTGCTGAAGGAGGCGGGGCATGAGCGGGTGTCGTTCGAGATGGTGTTCGGCACCGGCACCACGGCGCAGCAGATCGCCGAGCTGATCCAGGCCATGGCGTCCGAGGCCGGCTTCGACATCAAGCTGCGCGCCACCGAATTCGCGGCGATGATGAAGGAGAGCGCTTCCGGCAATTTCGAGGCCGAGCAGGTCGGCTGGTCCGGGCGCGTCGACCCCGACGGCAACATCCACGCCTTCGTCACCTGCAAGGGCAACCTCAACGACGGCAAATACTGCAACGAAGAGGTCGACAAGCTGCTGAACGCCGCCCGGCAGACGCCGGACCAGGCCAAGCGCAAGGAGCTGTACGACCAGGCCCAGGCCATCCTCGAGGACGAGCTGCCGATCATCTACACCTACTACCAGCCCTGGCCGTTCGTGCTGTCGAAGAAGGTGAAGGGCTTCACCGCCTATCCCGACGGCATGATCCGCCTCAGGGGCATGAGCATCGAGGGCTGAGGATGCTCACTCTCTCTCCCGCCCGACTGCTTCCAATCGAGTCCCCCCTCCCCTCGCGGGAGGGGGCCAGGGGGAGGGGGTTTGCGCCGACGCTCAAGCCCTGCCGGGACGGGAAGCGGCGGTTCTCCTCGATCGACAACCCCCTCCCCCTATCCCCCTCCCGCAGGGGGAGGGGGGACTCGGTTGGGTTTGTTCGCAGGGCATCGAAGCCATGACCCGGATCATCCTGCGGCGGCTGATGGTGGCCGTGCCGACCATCATCCTGGTGTCGATGCTGGTCTTCGCCCTGCAGAAGCTGCTGCCGGGCGACCCGGTGCTGGCCATGGCGGGGGAGGAGCGCGACCCCGCGGTGCTGGAGTATCTGCGCGACAAGTACCGGCTGAACGACCCGATCCCGGTGCAGTATGTCGCCTGGATCGGCCAGGTGGTGCAGGGCGATTTCGGCATCTCGCTGCGCACCGACGCACCGGTGACCGAGCTGATCGCCCAGAAGCTGCCGGTGACCATTCAGCTGGCCGCCATGGCCATGGTCTTCGCCCTGCTGATCGGCATCCCGGCCGGCATCATTGCCGCGGTGCGCAAGGGCACGACGGTCGACTACGCCGCCAACGTCTTCGCCCTGTCCGGCCTGTCGATCCCGAATTTCTGGCTCGGCATCATGCTGATCCTGCTGGTGTCGGTGGAGTGGCGGCTGCTGCCCGCCTCCGGCTACGTGTCGCCGTCGCAGGACCTGTGGCTGAGCCTCAAGACCATGTTGATGCCGTCCTTCGTGCTGGGCAACGCGCTGGCGGCGACGCTGATGCGGCACACCCGGTCGGCCATGCTGGGCGTGCTGCGGTCGGACTATATCCGCACCGCCCGGGCCAAGGGGCTCTTGGGTCCCGCCGTGGTGCTGAAGCACGCCTTCCGCAACGCGCTGGTGCCGATCGTCACCCTGGTGACGCTGCTGTTCGGCGAGCTCCTGGCCGGCGCGGTGCTGACCGAGCAGGTCTTCACCATCCCCGGCTTCGGCAAGCTGATCGTCGATGCCGTGTTCAACCGCGACTACGCCGTGGTCCAGGGCGTGGTGCTGTGCACCGCCATCGGCTTCATCGTCATGAACCTGCTGGCCGATGTGCTGTACATCCTGATCAACCCGCGGCTGAGGTACCCGTCATGACCGCGCCCGCAGTCGTTCAGGGGGGCCTGGCTACCGAAGCCCCCGCCCGGAAGCGGCGCAGCCGCGGCCTGCAGAAATTCCTGCGCAACAGGAGCGCGGTGGTCGGCGCCGTGTTGGTGCTGGCCTTCGTCCTGCTCGCCATCCTGGCGCCGCTGGTGACGCCGCAGGACCCGCTGCAGACCAGCTTCACGGCCATTCGCAAGGCACCGTCGGCCGCGCATTGGCTGGGGACCGACGATCTCGGCCGCGACATCTACACCCGCCTCGCCTACGGCGCCCGCGCCTCGCTGATGGCCGGGGTGATCTCGGTCGCCATCGCGCTGGCCGTCGGCGTGCCTTTCGGGCTGATCGCCGGCTACTATGGCGGGCTGGTCGACGGCGCCATCTCGCGCGCCACCGAGGCGATGCTGGCCATTCCCTTCCTGATCCTGGCGATCGCACTGGCCGCCTTCCTCGGCCCCAGCCTGTCCAACGCGATGATCGCGATCGGCCTGTCGGCGATGCCGATCTTCATCCGCCTGACCCGCGGCCAGGTGCTGAGCGTGAAGACCGAGGATTACGTCGAGGGCGCCCATTCGATCGGCCTGCCCCATCGCTGGATCATCATCCGCTACATCCTTCCGAACGTGCTGCCGCCGCTGATCGTGCAGGCGACGCTGACCATCGCCACCGCCATCATCGCCGAGGCCAGCCTGTCCTTCCTCGGCCTCGGCCAGCAGCCGCCGAGCCCGTCCTGGGGCTCGATGCTGAACACCGCCAAGAACTTCATGAGCCAGGCGCCCTGGATGTCGGTCTTCCCGGGCGGCGCGATCTTCCTGGTCGTGCTGGGCTTCAACCTGCTGGGCGACGGATTGCGCGACGCCCTCGACCCCCGCGAAAGCTGAGAGACACGCATGTTCACCACCCGACCCGAGCTGCTCGGCACCTTCGGCATGGTCACCTCGACCCACTGGCTCGGCACCGCCGCCGGCATGGCCATGCTGGAGCGCGGCGGCAACGCCTTCGACGCCTGCGTCGCCACCGCCTTCGTGCTGCAGGTGGTGGAGCCGCATCTGGTCGGCCCTGGCGGCGACGTGCCGGTGGTGTTCCATTCGGCCACCACCGGCAAGACCCAGGTGCTGTGCGGCCAGGGCCCGGCCCCGGCCGGCGCCAGCATCGCGCATTACAAGAGCGAGGGGCTGGAGCTGATCCCCGGCAACGGCCTGCTCGCCACCGTCATCCCCGGCTCCTTTGGCGCCTGGATGACGCTGCTGCGGGACCATGGCTCGCTGACCGTGCGCGACGTGCTGGAGCCGGCGATCCACTATGCCGAGGGCGGCCACCCGGTGCTGCCGCGTGTGGCCGACACCATCGCCGGGCTGAAGGACTTCTTCGAGACCGAATGGCCGACCTCCGCCGCCGTGTTCCTGCCCGGTGGGTCGGCGCCGAAGGCGAAGCAGCTGTTCCGCAATCCGGCTTTGGCCGAGACCTGGAAGCGGGTGATCCGCGAGGCCGAGGCGGCCGGCGGCGACCGCGAGCGCCAGGCCCAGGCGGCGTATGACGCCTTCTACAAGGGCTTCGTGGCCGAGGCGATCGACCGGTTCTCGCGCAACACCGAGGTGATGGACGAGAGCGGCCGGCGCCATCGCGGCGTCATCACCGGTGACGATTTGGCCCGCTGGCGGCCGGCCTATGAGGCGCCGCTGACCTATGACTATCACGGCCACACGGTCGCCAAGATCCGGCCCTGGGGCCAGGGGCCGGTGTTCCTGCAGACCCTGGCCCTGCTGAAGGACATCGACATCGCCTCGATGGGCCCGGCCAGCGCCGATTTCGTGCACACCGTGACCGAGGCGATGAAGCTCGCCTTCGCCGACCGCGAGGCCTATTACGGCGACCCGGACTTCGTCGACGTGCCGGTCGAGGCGCTGCTGTCCGACGCCTACAACGACGCCCGCCGCGGCCTGATCGGCGCCGGCGCGTCGCGCGAGTTGCGGCCCGGCCGGGTGCCGGGCTACGAGGCCCAGGTCGACCGGGTGATGGCGGTGCTGGAACGGCTGTCCAAGGTCAGCGGCGCCAGCCTGGAAGAGCTGGCGGCGAACGAGCCGACCATGGCCGACATGCTGTCGGCCCGGCGCGGCGACACCGTCCACATCGACGCGGTCGACCGCTGGGGCAACATGGTGGCGGCGATGCCCTCGGGCGGCTGGCTGCAATCCTCGCCGGTGATCCCGGAGCTGGGCTTCATGCTGAACAGCCGCGGCCAGATGTTCTGGCTGGAGCCGGACCTGCCGACCAGCCTCGCGCCCGGCAAGCGGCCGCGCACCACGCTGACGCCGTCGCTGGCCCTGCGCGACGGCAAGCCGTACATGGTGTTCGGGTCGCCCGGCGGCGACCAGCAGGAGCAGTGGCAGCTGCAGCTGTTCCTGCGCCATGTCCATCATGGGCTGACCCTGCAGGAGGCGATCGAGCAGCCGATGTTCCACACGGCGCATTTCCCGAGCTCCTTCTACCCGCGCGAGCGCAAGCCCGGCCATCTGCTGGCCGAGGAGAATTTCGGCCCCGAGGTGCTGGCGGAGCTGCGCCGCCGCGGCCATGATCTCGAGGAGGCGCCGGCCTGGACCGTCGGCCGCCTTGTCGCCGCATCCCGCGACCCCGACGGCCTGCTGCACGCCGCCGCCACGCCGCGGCTGATGCAGGCCTACGCGGCCGGAAGGTAGATCGTCGACGTCTTGCCTTTCAGCTTTGCGCGCGGACGCGCGCAGACCCCTCCCCCTGGCCCCATCCCGCAAGGGGAGGGGGAGAGTGGAAGGCTGGGCACGCTGGTGGGCAACGATGATGGGTGGTTCCGCGGCGGCGGTCAGCCGCCGCTCGGTTTGAGCAGCCAGGGGGCGCATCGGAGCCGTTCGCCGGTCTGGATATCGTACCAGCCCTGGACCGGGATCTTGTCGCTCTGGTCGAGATGCCAGTAGCGGGCGGCATCCGGGCCGTCCTCGGGCCACCAGGGCACGGGGGCTTTGTCGCCGTCCTTTCCGTCCTTGGGCGCCTTCTTCAGCCGTCCGAACCAGTCGGCGCCGGTATAGTCCGGGTTCAGCCAGGCCACGTCGGGTCGGATGCGCATGTCGCGGCAGAGATGGAAGACGATCTCCTCCAGCGAATGCCCGGAGCAGGACAGGTCGGCGTCGATCTGCGGGTCGTCGACCAGCCGCTTCCACATCGCCGCGATCTGCGCCTCGCAGCTCTCGGCATCGAGGTCGCGGTTGGCGGCGACAGAGCAGGCGACGGCGCGGGCCACCCGGTTGCGGCGCGTCTCCTTCGCCGCGGCGCTGTCGCGGGCGTGGGTCTCGGCCTTCTCCGCCATCTCCTGGCGCTTGCGTGCGAGGTGGAGCTTCAGCGCCAGCATGCGGCTGACGCCGCGACCGGCGCGCTCGAAGGCCAGCCCGAACTCCTTGGCCTTGGCGGCGTCATCGGCCTCGATGGCGGCCATCGTGGCCTGATGCATCGCCTCCGCCTGCTCCATCGCCATCTCGGCCAGCCGGCCGAGCAGGCGCGCCGCCTGCTCGGCATCGGCGGAGGCCGGTGCGGCGGGCTGCGGAGGGGAGTCGGATTGCGGCTTCTTCATGGAACATATCATGAACGAGATGCGGATGGTTGCGCAATGAACATTGCGTTAACAACCGCTCGGGCTGCAGCAGCCTGGATCGCCACGGCGCTTCGCGCCTCGCGATGACGGTGAGAGGCTGGTGAAGGGCGGCTCAACCCACACCGTCATTGCAGTGACGGTTGAGAAGCGGCAAGGGCGGCGCACCCCGACCATCGTTGCAACCCCGGCCTTGAGCCGGGGGAAGCCATCCATCCCGCGGCATGAGCCGTCGCCGGATAGCCCGACCTATCCGCCCTGGGCCTCGCGCCAGATCGTCACCAGCGGCCCGCCGGCACCCAGCACCGGGTCGGTGTCCGGCACCGGCACGGCGCGGATGCTCTCGCGCAGGGCGCGGCCGTCGCCATCGCCTTCCCTGACCAGATCCGGGTCCCGGCCGGGCGGATAGGCGCCGATCACCAGCAGGGCGCCGCTACCCTCCTCGCGCTTGTGGCCGACCCCGGCCGGGATCACCACCACGTCGCCGGCCAGGATCTCGAGCGAGATTCCGGAGGCACCGCCGAACCGCACCTTGGCGCGGCCGGCGGCGATGCCCAGCACCTCATGCGCGTTGCTGTGGAAATGGTGGAACGGGTAGATGCCGTTGCGCCAGCCCTGGCCCCAGCCGTTCTGGCCGAAGCGCGCCTCGATCGCCGTGGCCATGTCGCCGAGGCCGAGCCCGCTGACCTGGCGATAGACCAGCAGCGGCAGGGCCGGGTTGTTCGGCACGGCGCCGCCATCCTCGAAGTAATGGGCCTCGACGCCCGGATCGGCTTCGGTCATGGCCTGTCTCCTCGGCTGCTGTCCAAGGAGTCTGGCCCGAACGCGGCCGGCGGCAAGGGTTGGCACCAGTTCGAGCCAGACCCCAAACTGTCATTGCCGGGCTTGACCCGGCAATCCAGGGGCCACGCGGAGCGGCATCGACAGTCTCTGGATGCCCGGGTCAAGCCCGGGCATGACAGAAGAGGGGAAGGTCGGCCCTACTACGCCAGGCTCTTGGCCACGTCCTCGCACATCTTCTTGGCGTCGCCGAACAGCATCAGGGTGTTGTCGCGGAAGAACAGCTCGTTCTCGACACCGGCATAGCCCGAGGCCATCGAGCGCTTCACGAACAGCACCGTCTTGGCGTTCTCCACATCCAGGATCGGCATGCCGTAGATCGGGCTCGCCGGGTCCGACTTCGCCGCCGGGTTGGTGACGTCGTTCGCCCCGATCACGAAGGCCACGTCCGCCTGGGCGAAGTCGCGGTTGATCTCCTCCAGCTCGAACACCTCGTCATAGGGCACGTTGGCTTCGGCCAGCAGCACGTTCATGTGCCCCGGCATGCGGCCCGCCACCGGGTGGATGGCGTAGCGCACCTCCACCCCCTCCTTCTTCAGCAGGTCCGACATCTCCCGGAGCGCGTGCTGCGCCTGCGCCACCGCCATGCCATAGCCCGGCACGATGATCACCGACCGGGCGTTCTTCATCACGAAGGCCGCGTCCTCCGCCGACCCCTGCTTCACCGCACGGTCGCCCGCCGGACCCGCCGCCGCCGACGCCGCCTCGCCGCCGAAGCCGCCCAGGATCACGTTGATGATCGACCGGTTCATCCCCTTGCACATGATGTAGCTGAGGATGGCACCCGACGACCCGACCAAGGCACCGGTGACAATGAGAAGGTTGTTCTGCAGGGTGAAGCCGATGCCCGCCGCCGCCCAGCCCGAATAGCTGTTCAGCATCGACACCACCACCGGCATGTCGGCCCCGCCGATCGGCAGGATCAAGAGGAAGCCGAGCGCCAGCGCCACCAGGATCAGCAGCAGGAAGGCCGCGCCGGACTGGCCGACGCACATCCACACGATCAGCAGGATGATGACGACGCCCAGCGCCGCGTTCAGCGGGTGCTGCATCGGGAACACCAAGGGCTTGCCCGAGACCAGCCCCTGCAGCTTGGCGAAGGCCACCAGCGAGCCGGTGAAGGTGATCGCCCCGATCGCCGCCCCCAGCGCCATCTCGATCAGGCTGCCGACATGGATCGCCCCCGGCGTGCCGATATTGTAGGCCGCGGGGTCGAGAAACGCCGCCGCCGCCACGCACACCGCCGCCAGGCCGACCAGGCTGTGGAACGCCGCCACCAGCTGCGGCAGCGCCGTCATCTGGATCCGCTGCGCCACCACATAGCCGATGCCGCCGCCGATCGCGATCGCCGGCACGATCAGCCAGTAGTTCCGCACCTGCGGCAGCAGGATCAGCGTCGTCGCCACCGCGATCGCCATCCCGACCATGCCGTACAGGTTGCCCATCCGGCTCGTCACCGGGCTCGACAGGCCCCGCAGCGCCATGATGAAGCACACCGCCGCCACCAGATACGCCAGCACCGCCAGGCTCGTCATGCCTCTATCCCCTCACTCCCGGGAGCCCTTCAGGGCCGATGTCTTTGGATTGCCTGTACGGACCGTCAGGACTTCTTGCGGTACATCGCCAGCATGCGGCGCGTGACCAGGAAGCCCCCGAAGATGTTGACCGAGGCCAGCAGCACTGCCAGCGCGCCGAGCACGCTCGACGCCCCGATCACCGCCGGGCCCGCCGCGATCAGCGCCCCGACCACGATCACCGAAGAGATCGCGTTGGTCACGCTCATCAGGGGCGAATGCAGCGCCGGCGTCACCCGCCAGACCACGTAGTAGCCGACGAAGCAGGCCAGCACGAACACCGTCAGCCCGGTCAGGAAGAAGCCGTGCTCCCCCGCCGGCACCGCGGTTGCCGTCTGCGCCTGCACCGCCAGCGCCTGGGCCTGGTCCGCCAGGCCCCGCGCCGCCTCGGCCAGACCCTGTGCGCCCTGCGCGATATCCTCTGTCGCCATCTGCCCGCTCCCCCTACGCCGCCTGCTCGGCCTTGCCGCCGAAGTTCGGATGCACCACAAGGCCCCCCGAGGTCAGCCGCGTCGCCGCCACGATCTCGTCTGCCCCATCCACCTTCAGCGCCTTGCTGTCCTTGTCGACCAGCGGCGTCAGGAAGGCGACGAGATTGCGGGCGTACAAGGCCGAGGCATCCGTCGCGATCCGGCCCGGCACGTTCTTGTGCCCGACGATGGTGACGCCACCGTCCTCGACCACCTCGCCCGGCTTGGTCAGGGCGCAGTTGCCGCCACGCTCCGCCGCCAGGTCGACGATCACCGAGCCCGGCTTCATCGACCGCACCATCGCCTCGTCCATCAGCACCGGCGCCTTGCGGCCCGGGATCAGGGCGGTGCAGATCACGATGTCCTGCTTCTTCACCGTCTCGGAGATCAGCGCCGCCTGCTTGGCCCGGTACTCCGCCGACATCTCCTTGGCGTAGCCGCCCGCCGTCTCGGCCGCCTTGAACTCCTCGTCCTCGACCGCGACGAAGCTGGCGCCGAGCGACTGCACCTGCTCCTTCGCCGCCGGCCGCACATCCGTCGCCGACACCACCGCGCCCAGCCGCCGCGCCGTCGCGATCGCCTGCAGACCGGCCACGCCGGCGCCCATCACCAGGACGCGGGCCGGCGGCACCGTGCCCGCTGCCGTCATCATCATCGGATAGGCCCGGCCGAACACCGATGCCGCCTCCAGCACCGCCCGGTACCCCGCGAGATTCGCCTGGCTCGACAGCACGTCCATCGACTGCGCCCGGGTGATCCGCGGCACCAGCTCCAGCGCGAAGCTCTCGATCCCCGCCTCGGCATAGGCCGCCAGGCTGTCGGCGTCGTCATAGGGCTCCAGGACGCCGATCAGGGTCGCACCGCGCGGGATCAGCGACAGCTCGTCGACCTCGCCCTCGCCCGACCGCAGCGGGCGGCGCACCTTCAGCACCACGTCGGCACCCTGCAGGGCCGACGCCGCATCCGGCGCCACCTCCGCCCCCGCCGCGCGATACGCCTCGTCCGTCACCGCGCTGCCGAGGCCGGCGCCGGATTCCACCGTCACCGTCGCGCCCAACGCCACCAGCTTCTTCACGCTGTCCGCCGTCGCCGCCACACGGCGCTCGCCGTCCCGCCGCTCCCGCAACACCCCTATCCGCATGGATCGTTCTCCCTTCGCGTTCCCGGCGATGGATCCGCAAGTTTTTCCCCGCGGCGACGCAACGTCCGACCATGCCTCACGCCCCCGCCCGCTGTCCACGATCCTTCCACCTGAAACAACGGAACCCGGACGGGGTGTCGCGCCTTGATTCCCATGCCGCATCTCCGGACGTCCGGCGCGGCCGACAACCTTCGAGGAACCGCCCTTGTCCAGCTTCCTGCGCACCCTTGCCCTGACCGCCGTCGCCGTCGGCGCCATCGCCTGCGTCCCGCAGGACGGCTCCTACGGCAACGGCTCCTACAATGACGGCTATTATGGCGACAGCGGCTACAGCGACGGCGGCTACACCCGGATCGACAACCGCTACCGCGGCGACCGCAACGACCGCGCCAACAGCTGCCGCCGCGCCTATGACGGCCAGTGCGACGAGGGCCGCTACGGCGGCACCAACGAGTGCGATGACGGCACCGACACCGCCGACTGCCGCGGCTATGCCAGCCGCGACCGTGACCACGGCCCGAACAGCTGCCGCCGCGCCTATAACGGCGTCTGCGACGAAGGCCGCTATGGCGGCAGCAACCGCTGCACCGACGGCACCGATACCGCCGACTGCACCGGCGGCGGCTACCGCAGCAACCGCCGCAGCTATAACGACGACGACAACAGCGGCTGGCCGTTCAACTGACGGTCGCTCCAGCGTGGCGGACTTGTTTCCGCCACGCTCGGCCTGTCATGGGCGCGGCGCCGCCATGATCGCCGCGCAAGGTCGGGTCCTCGATCCTGAAGGGGGGACCCGCATGACACCGATCCGCCTCGCCTTGCCGGCCGCCGCGGCCGTGGCGTTCCTGGCCCTGCCGGCCTTCGCCGCCGAGCCGCTGGCGCTGAAGCGCGTGCTGCTGTCGACCGGCGGCGTCGGCTATTTCGAATACGAGGCCAAGGTCACCGGCAACGAGACCCTGGACCTGGCCGTGCCGCTCGACCAGGTCGACGACGTGATGAAGAGCATCGTCGTCTATGACGACAAGGGCGGCATCGGCGAGATCAGCCTGCCCGGGCGCGAGCCGCTGGCCGCCGCCTTCCGCGAGATGCCGTTCGGGCCGGAGGCGCTGGCCTCCCCCGCCGACCTCTTGAACGCACTGCGCGGCGCCGAGGTCCGGGTCGAGGGCGCCCGCGGCGTCTCCGGCCGTATCCTGTCGGTGGTGCCCGAAACCTCGAAGGACAAGGATGGCGCCGAGATCACCCGCCACCGGGTCAGCCTGATGACCACGGGCGGGGTGCGCCAGTTCCTGCTGGAGGAGGCCGACGGGCTGCAATTCGCCGACCCGGCGCTGCAGGCCAAGCTGGATGCGGCGCTGGCCGCCCTGGCCCGCGATTCGGCCAAGGACCGCCGCACTCTGGCGATCCGCGCCACCGGCGAGGGCGAGCGCACCCTGCGCGTCGGCTATGTCGTCGCGGCGCCCTTGTGGAAGACCAGCTACCGCCTGACCCTGGCCGCCGAGCCGAAGGCGGACAAGGCGGCGCTGCAGGGCTGGGCGGTGCTGGAGAATATGAGCGGCGCCGATTGGCAGGGCGTCGACCTGACTGTCGTGTCAGGCAACCCGGTCACCTTCCGCCAGGCGCTGTACCAGAGCTACACCGTGCCCCGACCGGAGGTGCCGGTCGAGGTGGCGGGCCGGGTGCTGCCGCCGGTCGACGAGCGGGCCCGCGAGTTCGATCAGGACGGGGTGCGTCGCGCCGCGGCGCGGCAATTGGGCCTGGCGCCCCCCGCACCGGCCCCTGCCGCCGGTGCAGGCTCATACAATGTGGGCGTCGCAGGCGACATCTCTCTGGCCCAAAGCGTCGTCGAGGCGCCGCAGCAATACGCCAAGGTCACCGCGGCGGAATCGGGCGAGACCGCGACCCAGGTCACCTTCCGCCTGCCGGAGCCGGTGACGGTCGCCGCCGGCCATTCCCTGCTGGTGCCGATCATCAACCGCGAGATCCCGGCCAGCCGCGTCGACCTGTACCTGCCGGACACCGAGCCGAAGCATCCCCTGGCCGCGGTCGACCTGAAGAATGACGGCCAGACCGGCCTGCCGCCCGGCGTGCTGACGCTCTATGAGCGCGGCGCCGACGGCGTGTCCTATGTCGGCGACGCCCGGCTGGGCGCGCTGCCGGCCGGCGAGACCCGGCTGCTCAGCTTCGCCGTCGACCAGAAGGTGACGGTCGACCGCGAGGAAAACGACGACAGCACGCTGGCCCGCGCCCGCATCGTCGACGGCGTGATGGAGCTGACCACCACCCGGCGCGTCAGCGTGACCTACACCGTCACCGGCGCCGCCGGCGAGGACCGCACGGTGCTGCTGCAGACGCCGCGTTACGAGGGCTGGACGCTGACCGAGCCGGCCCAGGGCAAGGTCGAGATCGTCGCCGACCAGTACCGCATCCGCCAGGTAGTGCCGGCCGGCAAGACCGAGAAAGTGACGGTGACGCAGGAGCAGCCGCAGTCGCAGAGCATCGACCTGGTCGAGGCCGACGGCCAGATCGCCGCCTGGGCCGAGGATCGCACCCTGCCGGCCAAGGTGCGCCAGGCGATGGCGGACCTCGCCGGCCAGCTGGCGGTGATCCGCGACCACGAGGTCGAGGCCGGGCGGCTGGAGCAGCGCCAGCGTGAGATCGGCCAGGAACAGGCCCGGCTGCGCCAGAACATCGGCGCCGTGCCGAAGGACAGCGACCTGTTCCAGCGCTATCTCGGCAAGCTGAACGACAGCGAGAGCGAGCTGGAGCAGGTCGGCACCGACCTCGCCAAGGCCCGCAAGGCGATCGACGCGGCGCGGGCGACATTCCGCCAGTCGGTGCGGAAGCTGAACATCTGAGGGCGTCAGACCGTTCAGAGTCCCCCACCCCGTCATCCCCGCGAAAGCGGGGATCTCGCACCGGCTTGAGAGAGATTCCCGCTTTCGCGGGAATGACGGCAGAGGGAGGGGCTGTTGTTCTGAAAGGTCTTGTCACTGGCATGCCCCACCCCTCCTGACAGGATGCTGTCAGGAGGGGTGGCGTAGTGTCTCTCCATCGATGGCCCGGCAAAGGGCCTCACGAATGGAGAGACCGATGGCCTTCGTCACCGAGATCGTGCTGTTCCGGGACCGGCCCGGCGTCGCGGTCCAGACCTTGGTTGCGGCGGCGGTCGGCCAGCCGGCGACCGCCGGGCTGGACGGCACCATCGACCGCAGCATCGGCGACGACGCCGGCCGCTTCATGCAGGTCATCGACGGGCCGGGCGTTCGGCTCTATCACTTCAGGAGCCGTTCCCTCTGACCTTCACGCCTGCCCCTTCGGCGGGCCTGCCGCCGATGCGCCGAGCCGACCGCCTGATCCAGATCCTGCTGTTGATGCGCGGCCGCACCCTGGTCACGGCGCAGCAGCTGTCCGAGGCGCTCGAGGTCTCGGAGCGCACGATCTATCGCGACATGGCGGACCTGCTGGCCAGCGGCACGCCGATCGACGGCGAGGCCGGGGTCGGCTACCGGTTGCGCCGCGGCTTCGAGCCGCCGCCGGTGCAGTTCACCGCCGAGGAGCTGCTGGCGCTGAGCCTGGGCGCCCGCATGGTCGCGGCCTGGACCGACCCGGCCCTGGCCCGCGCCGCCGGCAATGCCGCGCGCAAGATCTCCGGCGTGCTGCCGGAGGCCAGCGCCGCCTCGCTCGACGAGGCGCCGATTCATGCGCCGAGCCGCCGCCCCTATCCGCTGGAGCTGATGGAGCCGATCCGCCTGGCGATCGCCGGGCGGCGCAAGCTGCGGCTGCATTACAGCGCCCCGGAGGCGACCAGCGAGCGGATCGTGCATCCGCTGGGCCTGTTCTTCTGGGGCAACCGCTGGACCGCCACCGCCTGGTGCGAGCTGCGCCAGGACTTCCGCAGCTTCCGCCTCGACCGGATCGACACGCTGGAGACGCTGGAGGAGCGGTTCCAGCCGGTCAGCGGCCGCACCCTCGAGGACTATCTCAACCGCGAGCGCGAGTGGCGCGAGGCGGAGGAACTGAAGGAGGCGCGCCCCCGTTCCGTTCCCTAGAGGCCGCCGCCCGAGACCGGGCGTCGACGGCCGAACGAACCGGAGGCGTCACGTGCGCTACATCCTGCTCTGGCTGCTCGGGATTCCGATCCCGCTCCTGATCCTGATCTGGCTGTTCTTCCGCTGACCGGCGGCGCCTTCGGGCGCCCCCGAGCGAAACCCGCCGGCGACACAGGGTTCAGTGTTCAGCCTTGGCTTCATTGTGCAGCGAAGCCGAAATATCCTTTATAGAACAAAGACTTGCGCTGTTGACCCATCTTGTCCGCGCAGCTATCCGGGGCACATCGACCGTCACCCGGATGCTTGCGCGTGCCCCTCGCCACCACCCTCGGCCTCGCCCTCAGCCTGTCCATGGACGCCTTCGCCGCCGCCATCGGCAAGGGTGCGTCCGCCCGCCATATCCCGGGCCGCGCCCAGGCGGTGGAGGCGATGCGCGTCGGCGTCGTGCTGGGCGGGTTCGAGCTGGTCATGCCGCTGCTCGGCTGGGCCCTTGGCATCGCCTTCGCCGAGGTGGTGGCGGCCATCGACCACTGGGTCGCCTTCATCCTGCTCGGCGCCGTCGGCGGCCGCATGGCCTGGCACGGGATGATGCCGGAGCGGGTCTCGGCGCCGGACCGGCGGTCGAGCCTCGGCGCGCTGGTCATGGCCGGCATCGCCACCAGCCTGGACGCGACCGCGGTCGGGGTCAGCCTCGCCTTCGTCCGGATCGACATCTGGACGGCCAGCCTGACCATCGGCGCGGTCACCTTCGCCATGTGCCTCTTCGGCTTCCTGCTCGGACGCGGCGCCGGGGCACGGCTCGGCCGGCTGGCCGAGGTGCTGGGCGGCCTCGGCCTGATCCTGGTCGGCGCCCGGATCCTGGTCGAGCATCTGGGAGGGGCTTGAGCCCTGCTCAGGTGACGATCTCGGAAGTCCCAACGCCGTCATTGCGAGCGCAGCGAAGCAATCCAGGGGCCGGTGCGCACCGGCCCCTGGATTGCTTCGTCGGCTTCGCCTCCTCGCAATGACGGCGAGAGACGGGTGACTTGAAGAATCCTCCCCCGCCCCTACTCCGCTGCCAGCTTCGGCGCGGCCGGGGTGCGCAAGGTGGCCAGCAGTTCGGCCTCGCGGGCCTTGGCTTTGTCCCGGTTCTCGTCCTTGATGTGGCCGTAGCCGCGGATCTGCTCCGGCACCCGGGCGATGGCGACGCAGATCGCGTGGGTGTCCGGCCCCAGCCGGGCCAGCAGCTCCTCCACCACCGCCTCGTAATCGGTGATCAGCTGCCGCTCGGCCTTGCGCTCGGCGGTCCGGCCAAACGGGTCGAGGGCGGTGCCGCGCAGCCGCTTCATCCGCGCCAGGAGGCCGAAGGCCCGCAGCATCCAGGGGCCGAAGGCGCGCTTCTTGAGGTGGCCGGTCTCCGGGTCCTTCTCGGCGAAGGCCGGGGGCGCCAGGTGGAACTGCAGCGTGTAGTCGCCCTCGAACTGCGCCTCGATCTGCTTCAGGAAGCTGCCGTCGGTGTACAGCCGGGCGACCTCGTACTCGTCCTTGTAGGCCAGGAGCTTGTAGTAGTTCCGGGCCACCGCGTCGGTCAGGTCCTCGCGGCCCAGCTTGGCTTCCGCGGCACGCACCTTGCCGACCAGCGTGCTGAAGCGCGCGGCATAGGCGGCGTCCTGATAGGCGGTCAGCTGCTCGACCCGGCGGGCGATCGCATCGTCCAGCGTGCGCGACAGCCGGTGCCCTTCCTCCTGCGGCGGCGTGGCCAGCCGCTCGACCCGGGCGAGGTCGTGGGCGGCGCGGCGGCCCCACAGGAAGGCGGCCTTGTTCATGGCGACCGCCGTGCCGTTCAGCTCGATCGCCTTCTCCAGCGCCTCATGCGACACCGGCACCAGCCCCTTCTGCCAGGCGTAGCCGAGCATGAATAGGTTGGTGGCGATGCTGTCGCCGAGCAGCGCCGTGGCCAGGCGGGTGGCGTCGACCGCGTCCAGCAGCTTCGGGTCGCCGCCATTCTTCGCCACCGCCTCCAGCATCGACTTGCCGGGGACGACGAAGTCCGGGTTGCGGGTAAAGGCGCCGGTGATGGTCTCGTGGCTGTTCACCACCTGCCGGGTCAGGCCGGGATGGATCTTCGACTGCGCCTCGCCCGCGGCGGCGACCACCAAGTCGCAGCCCAGCATCAGCTGGGCGCCGCCGGCGGCGATGCGCACGGCGTGGATCTCCTCCGGCGTGCGGGCGATGCGGACATGGCTGACCACGGCGCCGCCCTTCTGGGCCAGCCCGGCCTGGTCGAGCACCGAGACGCCCTTGCCCTCGAGATGCGAGGCCATGCCCAGGAGCGCGCCGATGGTGATGACGCCGGTGCCGCCGATGCCGGTGATCATGATGCCGTATGGCTGGTCGAGGCTCGGCAACTGCGGCTCGGGCAGAACCGGGAACAGGTCGGACTGCCCCTCCGCCGCCGGCTTCGGCTTGCGCAGCTTGCCGCCCAGCACCGAGACGAAGGACGGGCAGAAGCCGTTGACGCAGGAATAATCCTTGTTGCAGCTCGACTGGTCGATCGCGCGCTTGCGGCCGAACTCGGTGTCCACCGGCACCACCGACAGGCAGTTCGAGACCTTCGAGCAGTCGCCGCAGCCCTCGCACACCGCCTCGTTGATGACCACCCGGCGGGCCGGGTCCTCCATCAGGCCGCGCTTGCGGCGGCGGCGCTTCTCGGCGGCGCAGGTCTGGTCGTAGATCATCACCGAGACGCCGGGCGTGTCGCGCAGCCGCTGCTGGACGTGGTCGAGCTCGTCGCGGTGCTCGACCGGCACGCCCGCCGGCAGCAGCTTGCTCTGCGTCCCCGCCTCGCCATAGATCTCCGGCCGGTCGGTGACCACGACCAGGGTCTGGACGCCCTCGGCCCTGAGCTGGGCCGCGATCATCGGCACGGTGAGGGTGCCGTCCACCGGCTGGCCGCCGGTCATCGCCACGGCGTCGTTGAACAGGATCTTGTAGGTGGCGTTGACGCCCGCGGCCAGCGCCGCGCGGATGGCCAGGCTGCCGGAGTGGAAATAGGTGCCGTCGCCGAGATTGACGAAGACGTGCTTGGTGTCGGTGAACGGCGCCTGGCCGATCCAGGCCGCGCCCTCGCCGCCCATCTGGCTGAAGGTCTCGGCTTTGCGGTCGGGCATCCAGGTCGCCATGTAGTGGCAGCCGATGCCGGCCATGGCGCGGCTGCCCTCCGGCACCCGGGTCGAGGTGTTGTGCGGGCAGCCGGAGCAGAAGAACGGCACCCGGTCGACCGCTGCCTTGACGATCTTCTTCTGGCCCTCGCGCTCCTCCAGGTAGCGGACGCGCTCGGCCAGGCCCGGATGGTCGAGATACTTCAGCAGGCGCTTGCCGATGGCGACGGCGATCTGCGCCGGCGTCAGCTCGCCGGTCGAGGGCAGGATCCAGTCGCGCTTCTCGTCGAACTTGCCGACGATCACCGGCCGCTTGTCGGCGTGCCAGTTGTACAGCTGCTCCTTCAGCTGGTTCTCGATCAGGGCCCGCTTCTCCTCGACCACGATCAGCTCGTCGAGGCCTTCGGCGAAGGCGCGCACGCCGGTCGGCTCCAAGGGCCAGGGCATGCCGACCTTGTAGATGCAGATGCCGAGCTCGGCCGCCAGCGCCCGGTCGATGCCGAGGTCGTCCAGCGCCTGGCGCACGTCGAGGTAGGATTTGCCGGTGGTGACGATGCCGAAGCGGTGCCGGCCGCTGTCATAGACCAGGTGGTCGAGCCGGTTGGCGCGGGCGAAGGCGAGCGCGGCGTAGAGCTTGTCGCGCATCAGCCGCTCTTCCTGCACCAGCGGCGGGTCGGGCCAGCGGATGTTGAGGCCGCCGGGCGGCATCGCGAAATCCTCGGGCAGCACGATGTCGACCCGGTTCGGATCGACATGCACCGAGGCCGAGCTGTCGACGTTCTCGGCGATGGTCTTGAAGCCGACCCAGAGGCCGGAATAGCGGCTCATCGCCCAGCCATAGAGGCCGTAGTCCAGGATCTCCTGGACGTTGGTCGGGTTCAGGACCGGCATCATATGGGCGATGAAGGCGTGCTCGGACTGGTGCGGCACGGTCGAGGATTTGCAGGCGTGGTCGTCGCCGGCCAGGGCCAGGACGCCGCCGAATTTCGAGGTGCCGGCGAAGTTCGCGTGCTTCAGCACGTCGCCGGTGCGGTCGACGCCCGGGCCCTTGCCGTACCAGATGCCGAACACGCCGTCATATTTCGCGCCGGGCCACAGCCCGACCTGCTGGCTGCCCCAGACCGCGGTGGCGCCGAGATCCTCGTTCAGCCCGGGCTGGAACTCGATGTTCTGCTTCTGCAGGAACTTGCGCGCCGCCCACAGCGCCTGGTCGTAGCCGCCCAGCGGCGAGCCGCGATAGCCGGAGATGAAGCAGGCGGTGTTCAGCCCGGCCGCTTCGTCGCGCCGGCGCTGCATCAGCGGCAGGCGGACCAGCGCCTGGATGCCGGTGAGATAGATGCGGCCGGAGTCGAGGGTGTATTTGTCCTCGAGGCTCACGGAAGCAAGCGCCGTTGCCGTCATCGATGCCTCCCGAAAGGCCGCCGATCTGTCGCCGCGGCCACCCCTCAATAGGTAATCTTCTTTCGCCCCGGGGACAATCGGGCCAGGGCTACAGGAGTAAGAAAGCAACGGGAAACCGACAGTATTGCTGTCCTTGATCCAAGATTTCCGACTTTCGGAAAATCGCGACGGAAACGAACCCGACTCACGCCCGATGGCCGGCTGCGACACCGCCGGGGGTGACGGAGCGGGCTTGTGCCCCTAGATAGGTCAGGCGGCCGGGCCCGGCCGCGCGACCCCGGTTGGATCATGGCCGACGAAGAGAACAGTTTCGGCGGACGCCTGCGCCGCTACGCCCGAGTCTCCGGCGCCATGGGCGGCCTGGCCGCCCGGGTGGCGGGCGAGCGCTATCTCGGCCTGAAGGTCGACCGCGAGGCGCATGCCAATGAGCTGCGGGCGGCGCTGGGCGGGCTGAAGGGCCCGCTGATGAAGGTGGCGCAGATGCTGGCCACCATCCCCGAGGCGGTGCCGAAGGAATACGCGCAGGAGCTGCAGCAGCTGCAGGCCGACGCGCCGTCGATGGGTTGGCCGTTCGTCAAGCGCCGCATGGCAAGCGAGCTGGGCCAGTCCTGGCAGGGCAAGTTCCAGAGCTTCGAGCATGAGGCGGCCGCCGCGGCCTCGCTGGGACAGGTGCACCGGGCGGTCGGGCTCGACGGCAGGCGCCTCGCCTGCAAGCTCCAGTACCCGGACATGCAGTCGGCGGTCGAGGCCGACCTGAAGCAGCTGAAGCTGATCCTCGGCATCTTCGAGCGCTACGACAAGACGGTGTCGACCAAGCAGATCCACGCCGAGATCTCGGAGCGGCTGCGCGAGGAGCTGGACTATTCGCTCGAGGCCCGGCACTCGCAGCTCTATGCCGAGATGCTGGCGAAGGAGCCGAACGTCCATGTGCCGGAGGTGGTGCCGGAGCTGTCGACCAAGCGGCTGCTGACCACCACCTGGCAGGACGGCAAGAAGATCCTGACCTTCGTCGAGGGCAGCGAGGAGCAGCGGGCCCAGCTGGCGCTGAACATGTTCCGGGCCTGGTACGTGCCGCTGTACTATTACGGCGTGATCCATGGCGACCCGCATCTCGGCAACTATTCGGTGCGGGACGACGATTCGATCAACCTGATGGATTTCGGCTGCGTCCGGGTGTTCCCGCCCAGCTTCGTCGGCGGGGTGATCGAGCTGTACCGGGCGCTGGAGACCAATGACCGCGACCGCGCGGTGGCCGCCTACAAGACCTGGGGCTTCAAGAACATGACCAACGAGCTGGCCGACGTGCTGAACGTCTGGGCCGGCTTCCTGTACGGCCCGATCCTGGAGAACAAGGTCCGGCTGATCGGCGAGGCCAAGAACGGCGTCTATGGCCGCGAGACCGCCGAGCAGGTGCACAAGGAGCTGCGCCGCGTCGGCGGCATCGAGGTGCCGCGCGAATTCGTGTTCATGGACCGCGCTGCGCTCGGCCTCGGCTCGGTGTTCATCCACCTCAAGGCCAAGGTCAACTGGCACACCTTGTTCAATGAGCTGATTGCCGATTTCGACCAGGACACCCTGGCCAGGCGCCAGGCCGCAATCCTGACAAAGCACGGCCTGCCGCTGCCGGTGGCGGGGGCCTGACCCGGCGCCCAAGCGGGACGCAGCCATGCGGGGCACCGAAACGCTGGATCGGCGGTTTCCATGGGAGGACAATGCCCATGGATCCGAGAGCCCCGGAGGTTTCATGACCATCCAGCACCTGCTCGTTCCCCTCAGCGGCCATGCCGGCGATCGCGCCGCGCTCGATGCCGCCCTGCGCGTCGCCAAGCGCTTCGACGCCTCGGTCGAGGTGCTGTCGCTCCGCCCCGACCCGCAGCGAGTCCTGGCCTATACCGGAGCCGAGATGGCGGTCGCCACCAGCATGCTGCTGGAGGGCGCGGAGAAGGCTTCGAACGAGGTCGCCGCCCGCAACCGCGCCGTGTTCGAGGCCGCGGCGGCCGAGGCCGGCACCGGGCCGGAGGTCGAGTTCCGCGAGGAGACCGGCGGCGAGACGGCCGTGATCGGCCATCGCGGCACCGTTGCCGACCTGATCGTGACACCCGGCCCGGGCCAGGACCCGAACGCCAGCCGGGCCGTGCTGGAGGCCGCGCTGTTCGAGACCGGCCGGGCGGTTCTGATCGTGCCCGGCCCGGTGGCGGAGGATTTCGCCGAGCGCATCCTGGTCGCCTGGGACGGCGGCAAGGAGGCGTCGCGCAGCGTCGCTGCCGGCCTGCCCTTCCTGGAGGCGGCGACGGCGGTCAGCGTCTACACCCGCGACGAGGGCGAGGACCGCTGCACCGCGGCCGAGCTGGTGCGCTATCTCAGCCGCCACGGCGCGCCGGCGAACCGGATCGCCGAGGACGACCCGAAGCAGGGCGTCGACGCCGCCATCCTGGCCGCGGCCCAGCGCAGCAATGCCGGGCTGATCGTGATGGGCGGCTACAGCCACAGCCGGTTCCGCGAGATGATCCTGGGCGGCGTCACCGAGCACATGCTGTTCCACGCTGACCGCCCGGTGCTGATGGCGCATTGAGGCGGGGCGCAGTCCGCCGCACCGACCCGTCATCCCGTGCGCAGTGCAGCATGCAATGATGCACTGCAGACACGGGATCTCTGCGGGATCGTGCCGAGATCCCGTGTCTGCGCAGCGGCACTGCGTGCCGCAGCGCGCACGGGATGACGGGGCATCAATACCGTTGCCGGTACGATAAGCCCTTCCCGCTCGCAGGGCCGTTCCGCTAATCTGCCGCAGCCGTCAGCGATGACGGCAGCCACGAACGAGGATTTCCGGTGACCATCGCCGGCACCCAGCACGACACCCTCACCACCGCCTGCGGCGGCGGATGGCTCGTGCCTGCCCTCGTTCCTGCCATCGGGCGACCGTTCCCGGCGCGCTGACCGCGTCCGGACCGTCCAGCCAAAGCTTCACAGCTCACGCAACGCTCCCGGGCCCGGTCCGCGCCGCGGTCCCGTGCGTCGTTGCGTCCGGACCGTCCGTCCCTGCTGTCTCCCACGCCAGGAACACCTCCGATGACACAGACGAGAACCACCGCCGTCACCCCCACGCGCGCCGAGGATTATGCCGGCTGGTACCAGGCCGTCGTGCGGGCCGCCGATCTGGCCGAGCCCGCCCCCGTGCGCGGCTGCATGACGATCAAGCCCTGGGGCTACGGCATCTGGGAACGCATCCAGGCGATCCTCGACCGCCGCTTCAAGGAGACCGGCCACCGCAACTGCTACTTCCCGCTGTTCATTCCCCTGCAGTACCTGCAGGCCGAGGCCGAGCATGTCGAAGGCTTCGCCACCGAGGTCGCGATGGTGACGCATCACCGCCTGGCCAATGTCGGCGGCCGGCTGCAGGTCGACGCGCCGCTGGAGGAGCCCCTGGTGGTGCGGCCCACCTCGGAGACGATCGTCGGCGAGGCGTTCTCGCGCTGGATCCAGTCGCACCGCGACCTGCCGGTCCTGATCAACCAATGGGCCAATGTGGTGCGCTGGGAGAAGCGGCCCCGCATCTTCCTGCGCACCTCCGAGTTCCTCTGGCAGGAGGGGCACACCGCCCATGCCACCGAGGCCGAAGCCCTGGAGGAGACCGAGCACATGCTGGGCATCTACCGCGAAGTGGCGGAAGGCGCCTTGGCCCTGCCCGTGATCGCCGGGCGCAAGACGAGACGGGAAAAATTCCCCGGCGCCGTCACCACCCTGTGCATCGAGGCGATGATGCAGGACGGCCGCGCCCTGCAATCCGGGACCTCACACTTCCTGGGCCAGAACTTCGCCCGCGCCGCCGGCATCCGCTTCACCGATGCCGATGGTGCGATCCGGCTGCCCTGGACCACCTCCTGGGGCGCCTCGACTCGGCTGATCGGCGCGCTGATCATGACCCATGGCGACGATGACGGGCTGCGCCTGCCGCCCACGGTGGCGCCCGACCAGGTCGCGATCCTGCCCGTGCTGCGCGGCACGCCGGAGGACGCTGCCGTGCTGGCCCGCTGCGATGAGATCGCCGCCCGCCTCCGCCGCGAATCCTGGAGCGGCGAGCCCATCCGCGTGACGATCGACCGGCGCCTCGGCGGCGGCTCGGCCAAGCGCTGGGACTGGGTGCGCAAGGGCGTGCCTGTGATCGTCGAGCTCGGCGCCCGCGACCTCGCCGGCGGCCGGGTCACCACCTGGCGCCGCGACCGGCTGCGGGACGGCAAGGCGGAGACCGGGCTGGACGATTTCGTCGCCGCCCTGCCCGGCCGGCTGTCGGAGATCCAGGCCGCCCTGGCCGCCGAGGCCCGAGGCTGGCGCGACGCCCGGCTGCGCGACGCCGCGACCCTGGAGGAGGCCCGCGCCCTGCTCGGCGACGGCGGTGCCGACGGCTATCGCACCGGCGCTGGCTTCATCCGCCTGCCCTGGAGCGGCTCGGAGGCGGAGGAGGCGGCGCTGGCCGAGACCGGCGTCACGATCCGCTGCCTGGTCCCGGCCGAGGGCCCTGCCCCCTGCGCCGCGACCGGGGCGGACACGACCGACCGCGCGATTCTGGCTCGCGCCTACTGACCCGCAGCTTCGTAGGTCGGGTTCGCGGCATGCGAACCCAACATGGCGCAGCCGGAACCGTGTTGGGTTCGCCAAGGCGAACCCAACCTACGCGGCGCGGCGGGGCAGCAGCCACATGGCGCCGGCCAGGCCGATCACGGTCAGGCCGGCGCCGGCCAGGAAGGTGGCGCCGGAGCCGATCCAGGTCCACAGCCCGCCCGCCAGCGCGCTGGCCAGCAGCAGCGCCAGCCCGCCGGCGAGGTTGAACAGGCCGAAACCGGTGCCGCGCCGATCGGCCGGTACCGTCTCCGCCACCAGCGCCGCCAGCACGCCCTGGGTCAGGCCCATATGCAGCCCCCACAGGGCAGTGCCGGCCAGCACCGCCCGCAGCCCGCCGTCGAAGGCCAGCACCAGATCGGCCGCGACCAGCACGGCGAAGCCGAGGACCAGCAGCCGCTTCGGGTCGTGGCGGTCGGACAGCACCCCGACCGGATAGGCGGACAGGCCGTAGGCGATGTTCATCACCACCAGCACCAGCGGCACCAGCGCCAGGACCAGCCCGGCCTCCTGCGCCTTCAGCACCAGGAAGGCCTCGCTGAACCGGGCCAGGGTCAGCACCGCCGCCACCGCGATGACGCGCCAATAGGCGCCGCCCAGCCGGCGCAGCTCGTCGCGCCGGATCGGCGACCGCGCCGCCTTGGCCGGCCGCTGCGCCTCCGGCTCGTGCACGCCGCCGATGAGGATGGCGACCGAGACCACGGCCGGGATCACCGCCAGCCAGAACACCAGCTGGATGTCGCCGCCGCTGGCCAGCATCAGCCCGATCGCCAGCAGCGGCCCGGCGAAGGCGCCGACGGTGTCGAGCGACTGGCGCAGCCCGAAGGCGGCGCCACGGATTTCGGGCGGGGTCAGGTCGGCGACCAGCGCGTCGCGCGGCGCGCCGCGGATGCCCTTTCCGACCCGATCGACGAAGCGTGCCGCCAGCACCAGCCCGGCACTGCCGGCCAGCGGGAACAACGGCTTGGACAGGGCGCCGAGGCCGTAGCCGATCACGGCCAGGAGCTTGCGCCGGCCGAACCAGTCGCTGAGCACGCCGGAGAACACCTTGACGATCGAGGCGGTGGCCTCGACCACGCCCTCGATCAGCCCGATCACCGCGGCGCTGGCGCCGACCGTGGTGAGCAGGAACACCGGCAGCAGGGCATGGATCATCTCCGAGGAGATGTCCATGAACAGGCTGACGAAGCCCAGCATCCACACGCCGCGCGGGATCGCGGCCCGCGCCCTGGGCTGTGCGGGGGTCTCGGCCGTCATGGCGGTGGCTCCGTCTGCTCGTCGGTCCGGCTGGCGAAGGGCTGGCGGGATGTGCCGGTCGTCTAGGGCCGGCGGCGGGCGACTGTCAATGGCGCCAGCCCGTCCGCCAGCATGGCGACCAGGCCGCGCGCATAGGCGCCGTCCGGATCGAGGTCCGGGTCGTAGATGGTGACGGTCAGGCCGAGGCAGCGGGGCGAGGCCAGGAAGCCGCGCAGCAGTTCGGCCAGGCCGGGATAGTCCAGCCCCGGGCTGCCGGGCGAATCCACCGCCGGCATCACCGCCTGGTCGAGGATGTCGACGTCGAGATGGACCCAGAACGGGATCGCCGGCGTCCGGTCCAGCACCGCGAAGCTGCGGCGCAGCGCGTCCGGCAGGCCCTTCTCCAGAAGCTCGAACATGTCGATCCGGGTGATCGCGGTGTCGGCGATGTCCTCCCAGCCCCAATCCGGGTCGCGGCTCTCGCGCTCGCCGATCTGGATCGCCCGCTCGGCCGGCACCAGCGGGTCCGGCGCGCCGTCCCAGCGCAGCATCAGCGGGTCGCCCAGGCCGATCGCCAGCGCCAGGTCCATGCCGGCGGCGGAATGCAGTGGGAACTCCGGCTCGTAATTGCCGGGATGGCGGAAATCGCTGTGGCCGTCGAGATGGACCAGCGCCAGCTCCGCGTGCCGCCGTGCCCCGGCCAGGGCGCCGATCAGGATCGAACAGTCGCCGCCGACCACCACCGGAAAGAGCCGGTCGTGCAGCACGGCATCCACGGCATCGGCGACCGCTTCGTTGAACCGGCGGATCGCCGGGCCGTTGCGCAGCACCGTGCTGGGCTGCGGGTCGGTGCTGTAGCGCGGCCGCGCCAGGTCGATCGTGCGGTCGAGCCGCAGCAGGCTCTCCAGCCCCGCCTCGGTCAGCACCTGTGGCGCCCGCCACGTCCCCGGCTCATGCCCCGGCCGCAGCGGCCGCAGCCCGAGATTGGACGGCGCCCGGATCAGCGCCGTGCCGGCGATGCCTTCGATCGGATATCCCATGGTCCCCTTCCCCCATCCGGATCGGAGTATGGCCGGGAACTGGCCGTCCTTCGAGCGGCGCATCGCAACTTGACTGACTACCTACTAGAAGGTAGACAGCTCCTATGAACATCCCGTCTTCCACGGCCGGCCCAGCGGCGCGCCGCGACGGGCCCATAAGCTGCGCATCAAGGCTACCAACTAGTCGGTAACCAACTTTCAGAAGGACGTTCCCATGACAGACCAACCCATGATTCCCTCCGCCGCCCAGCAGCGATGGCTGAGGCTCTACTACTTCGCCCGAGCGGCGTTTTCCGTCCTGTGGGTGGCTGCGGCGTTCACCCTGGGACAGCAGACGCCGGCGATCGCGGCGGTTCTGCTGATCGCCTATCCTGCCTGGGATGCCCTGGCCAACTATGCCGATGCGTCGCGCAGCGGTGGGCTCGGCCGGAACCGCACGCAAGCCATCAACGTCATCGTCAGCCTGATCACTGCCGTCGCCGTCGCTGTGACCCTGCGGATGAGCATGAATGCGGTGCTCGCGGTGTTCGGCGTCTGGGCCATCCTGTCCGGATTGCTGCAGCTCGGCACCGCGGCTCGCCGCTGGACGAGCCAAGGCGCGCAATGGGCGATGATCCTGAGCGGCGGCCAATCGGCGCTGGCCGGCGGGTTCTTCATCGTCCAGGCGCGGATGCCGGCGGCGCCGTCGATCACCGCCCTTGCCGGCTATGCTGCCGTGGGCGCAGCCTATTTCCTGGTGTCTGCGGCATGGCTGTCGGTGAGCGAGTGGCGCCGCAGGGCCGGTGGAGCGTCCCGGTCTGCGCCGGGCCGGTTGTGAAGTTTCTTCCAAGGTGATGGGCCGGTGCGCCGGTTCCCATATCGGCCCGGCCTCGCCATATCCGGCCCATCACGACATCTGGAAGGATCTGATCATGCGCCTGCCTCTCCACCACGCGCAGGGCTTCGGCGGCGCGCCGCTGGGCAACATGTTCCGCGCCATCCCGGAGGACGAGGCGATCGCCGCCGTCCGCGACGCCTGGGATGCCGGCATCCGCTACTACGACACCGCGCCTTTCTACGGCGCCGGCCTGTCCGAGATCCGCATGGGCAAGGCGCTCAAGGACAAGCCGCGCGACGACACTGTGCTCAGCACCAAGGTCGGCCGCCTGATCCTGGACGAGATCGAGACCGGGGCGCGCGACCAGGGCGAGAAGGGCGGCCTGTTCGAGGCCGGCCTGCCCAACAAATGGGTCTACGACTATTCCGCCGACGGCACGCTGCGCTCGATCGAGGACAGCCTGAAGCGGATGGGCACCGACCGCATCGACCTGGTCCGGATCCATGACGTGGCCGAGGATTTCCACGGCGACCGCTGGGGCGAGGTGTTGGACCAGGCGCTGGACGGCGCCGGCAAGGCGCTGACCCGGCTGCGCGAGGAAGGCGTCATCAAGGGCTGGGGCCTGGGCGTCAACAAGGTCGAACCCTGCGAGGTCGCGCTCGACCGCGCCGACCCCGATGGCTTCCTGCTGGCCGGCCGCTACACCCTGCTGGACCACCGGCAGGCCCTGGCCCGGCTGATGCCGAAGGCCGAGCAGCGTGGCGCCGGCATCGTCGTCGGCGGGCCGTACAATTCCGGCATCCTGGCCGGCGGCGAGCATTACGAGTACCAGAAGGCGACGCCGGAGATTCAGGCCCGGGTCGACGGGCTGAAGGCGGTGGCGGCGGAGTTCGGCGTCGACCTGCGGGCCGCAGCGCTGCAATTCCCGCTGGCGCATCCGGCCGTGGCCGCGATCATCCCGGGCGCCAGCCGGCCCGGCCGCAGCGCCGAGAACCTGGCCCTGGCGGCCGCGCCGATCCCGGCGGGCTTCTGGCAGGCGCTGCGCGACCGCGGGCTGGTCGCGCCGGACGCGCCGACGCCCTGACTACTCGTCCTGCCCTCGGCCGGTGATCAGCCGGGCGCTGCGCTGGCCGGTGGTGTAGATCCACAGCCAGCTCAGCGCCACGGTCAGGCGGTTGCGCAGCCCGATCAGGAAGTAGATGTGGGCGAAGCCCCAGATCCACCACGCCAGCCAGCCGCGCAGCTTGATCCAGCCGAAATCGATCACCGCCGCCCGCTTGCCGATGGTGGCCAGGCTGCCGGCATGCTTGTAGCGGAACGGGCGCGCCTCCGGCTTGCCCTCCAGCCGGGCCCGGATGGTGTCGGCGACATGCTGGCCCTGCTGCTTCGCGGCCGGGGCGATGCCCGGCAGCGGCTGGCCGTTCCAGGCGTCGAGCCGGGCGGTGTCGCCGACCACGAAGATCTCGGGATGGCCCGGCAGGGTCAGGTCGGGCGCCACCATGACCCGGCCGGCGCGGTCCGCCTCCGCCCCCAGCCAGATCGCGGCGGGTGAGGCCTGGACGCCGGCGGCCCAGATGATGGTCTTCGCCGGGATCCGCTGCGCCGTCAGCGCCACGCCGCCGGCGTCGCAGGCGGTCACGGCGTGGCCGGTCAGGATCTCCGCCCCTAGCCCTTCCAGCGCCGACTTGGCATAGGCCGACAGGTCTTCCGGAAACGCCGGCAGCACCCGCGGCCCGGCCTCGACCAGCAGGATGCGCGCCTCCTTCGGGTCGAGCGCGCGGAAATCCTTGACCATGGTGTGGTGCGCCAGCTCGGCGATGGTGCCGGCGATCTCCACCCCGGTCGGGCCGGCGCCGACGATGACGAAGGTCAGCAGCGCCCGCCGCACCGCCGGGTCGGTCTCGGTCTCCGCCCGCTCGAACGCCGTCAGGATGCGGCGGCGGATCGCGGTGGCGTCGTCGATGTCCTTCAGGCCCGGGGCAAAGGGCTCCCAGTCGTCATGGCCGAAATAGGCGTGGCGGGCGCCGGTCGCCACCAGCAGCGTGTCGTAGGGGATCCGCTCGTCGCCCAGCTGCACCTGCCGGCCGGCCATGTCGACCCCGGTGACCTCGCCCAGGATGGTCCGCACCTCCGGCCGCCGCGCCACCAGGTGCCGCACCGGCCAGGCAATCTCCGACGGCGCCAGCGACGCGGTGGCGACCTGATACAGCAGCGGCTGGAACAAATGGTGGTTGCGGCGGTCGATCAGGGTGATGTCGACCGGCGCGCCCTTGAGGCGGAGCACCGCCTGCAGCCCGCCGAAGCCGGCGCCGATGACGACCACGCGGTGACGCGCTTCGGCCATGATGGTCCTCGCCCTTCAGTCCTGCCACACACCGTCCGATATCGCGGTGCAGCATGCAAGGGCGGCGGCGTC
>Ga0102590_1001621_pt1 | contig 32421 bp, 23 predicted proteins | sample AraplaMF_Col_mMF_FD_76859 | JGI IMG/M metagenome (GOLD analysis project Ga0102590, IMG submission 76859) | Arabidopsis root microbial communities from the University of North Carolina, USA - plate scrape MF_Col_mMF | ecosystem: Host-associated > Plants > Roots > Endosphere | place: USA... | reverse complement strand
GAGCCTTCTTCGGAATTTCGGCAAAGACCGGATCGTCGTTCACCACGCCGGCGAGACGGCCGAGCTCGGTCTGATACATGTAGATCGACTGCTGGACTTTCTTCACTCGCGCGTCGTCTGGATTGCCAGCGAGTTCGGCGAAGCCGACGCGGATCTCGTTATTGCTGTTAACGATGGCGCGCAGTTCGTTGCCGACATTCGTCGCCTGAGAGATATCCTTGTCCGACGCGGCAAGCGCAAGCACGGAGGTCCGCATCAGATCGTCGCCAATCGTCTTGAGACTGTCGCCAGTTGCAGCAAGATTGGCGACGGCGGTATCCGTTGCTGGGACATCCAAAATGTCAGGCGACACCTTCGAAGCGTTGGCGATGGCATCCACAGCAGCGGCATACTGCGCGGCGAGGGCTTCGGTCGCTACAGCAGGCGAAAGCTGCTCCTTTGCCTTTTGCAAATCGGGCGCATATTTGGCTAGCAGGCTTACTTTGTCAGCCGGCGTCGTCGCGTTCGTATAGTCATTGCGAAGTTTTGTCGCGACACTGGCGGCGGCGCTGATGGAGACGGAATTGCTCAGGCCGCTCTTGTTGGCATTTTCCATCTTTTTCGCACTGGCCATCAGCATGAACGAGCGCTTGCCAACCTGCCCTTGCAGGTCAAGTAGTGCAGCGGAAGCAGCGTCAACATCACTGAGAATTTTCTGCTGTCCCGTTTCGATTTGCCAGATCGCTTCGATCTTTTGCGGGATGATTTGCGACTGATCAAGCGCCCGGTCAAGAAGCCCCACATCGGTCGTCGGCCTTAGCCTCTCGATCGTCTGCTTCAGGTTTGCCAGTTGCTCTCGGGCGTCCGCAAGCGCGGTATCACGAGCTTCCTGCGACGGTTTCATCAGAAAGCCGGTCATGCTGGAAGAAACATGTTTGAACCCGTTCAGGGACTGCAAGACATGGTTGGAGATCTCCATCCGTCCCTCGAGCAGGCTGGACGCGTAGTACCCCGTCAGTCCCACTGCGCATAGACTAATGACGAATGGTGCCAAAAGTACGAGCACCTTCGTCTGAATGCGAACCCGCGACATCAAGCCATTTACCACGAATGCACCCTCACCATCGATTGCAGCTAAGCTGTCATTCTTTGCTTAAGAACCGATAAATGGGTTGATCCGAGGACCATGCACGCTTCGCCTATCGGGGAGAAGGGCGTGGTTCAGACACTCGAACAAGCATGTAAGCAGATCGGGTATTCATCATAAGCGGCCCCTGCTGAGGAACTTCTGGAAACGCAAAAGGCCCTCCTTGTCGTCTGCGCTGAACAGGCAATGCACCCGCTCTACGAGGACGTAGTTGGTATCGATTATCTCTTATCAAGAGCCAAGGGGCTTATTCGCCCATCTATGGCTGGCTGCACGCTCCGCGTATGTCTGTTGATGCGCGATCTCGCCGTGGAGGCGATCCTCATTGCCGATTCATCGCCGACGACGTCACAGGAAGTGTGAGCAGGCCGCCGGTTGAGGGAGTATATTGGTCAGATTATCCCGCAGATCTTCACTTTACGGCCTTCTCATAGACGTTCGGTTTTGGCGCTGCCCAACGACTAAGAGGCCATTCCTACTCGTAACTCGAGCTCGCCAAAAGGGATGCCATGGACACGCGACAAATTCCCTTCAAGGTGACCGCCGTTCGCTTCGTACGAGCGGTCAGGGTCTTCATGACATCGGAGGTCGGCAGCAAAGCTGGCTTGATGTTTGCCGGGCTCGTGGCGCTCTTGTTCGCGCTCAGCAGCCTGAACGTCGTCAACAGTTACGTTGGCCGTAACTTCATGACCGCGATCGCCAATCGCGAAACGCCCGAATTCATCCGGCAGGCAATATTCTATATCGGGGTCTTTGCGGCATTCACCATCGTCGCGGTCGTCTCCCGGTTCATTGAGGAACGCCTTGCGCTGCTCTGGCGGGAATTCCTCACCCGGCGGGCCATCAATCTCTATCTCGCCGACAGGGCTTATTATCAGCTGGATGTGTCGGGACAGCTTAGCCACCCCGACCAGCGGATCACTGAGGACATGCGTGTATTCACGGTCACTACGCTGTCCTTCGTCCTGATGGTACTCAACAGCAGCCTCACAATCATAGCCTTTTCCGGTGTGCTGTGGTCGATAAGTCCCCTGCTGTTTGTGGTGGCCGTTCTGTATGCCGCTTGCGGGTCGTACCTGACGATCGCGCTTGGGCGACCGCTCATCAAACTGAACTACGATCAGCTCGACAAGGAGGCCAGCTTCCGCTCCGGCCTAATTCAAGTTCGAGAAAACGCCGAATCCATTGTGCTGGCGCATTGCGAAGAACAGCAGAGCTTTCGTCTACTGCAGCGACTCGAGGACGCGGTCACCAATTTTCGCAAAGTCACCGCGATCAATCGCAACGTGGGATTCTTCACCACGGGTTACAACTGGCTGATCCAAATCATTCCCGCCTTAATCATTGCTCCTGCCTACATGAGAGGGGACATCGACTTCGGCGTGATCACCCAGTCCGGCGCAGCTTTCGCAATGCTGGTGGGAGCTTTTTCGCTGATCATAACCCAGTTCCAGTCCATCTCGACGTTCGCTGCGGTCGTGGCGCGGCTTAGCTCGCTGATGGAGGCTATAGAACAGGTACGAGCACCCGTAGGATCAGGTATCGCGATTGTCGAAGAAAAAGGGCGTCTGGCCTATGAGACGTTGACTCTGCTGTCATCGGCGAGCGAAGTTCCTGTCGTCAAAGACTTGTCGGTTTCGATCCCCATCGGGATGCGTGTCTTGATCACGGGGCCGGCTCAAGCTGCACGCGTCGCGCTGTTTAGAGCGACAGCCGGCATTTCCTTCAAGGGCTCCGGGCGCATCATTCGCCCAGGTCCCGACGATATACTCTTTCTCCCTCAGCGGCCTTATCTGCCGACAAGCACGCTGCACCAGATTCTCGTACGCAACGTACGCTCGAGCAAAATCCCGGACGACCGCATCATCCAGCTCCTGCACGAGCTCAATCTCGAACGGGTGCTAGCACAAGCGGGCGGGTTACATGCCGAGAAGGATTGGGAAAAGTTGCTTTCGCTGCAGGAGCAGCAGCTCCTCGCGCTCGTCAATATTCTTCTCGCGGCCCCGCAGTTCGTCTTCCTGGATCGAATCGACACGACGCTCGGTCTCGAACAATTTCCCAGGATCCTGCAGATACTTTCTGATAATTCGATCACCTGCATCAACAACGCGGAAACTGACGTCCTGCGCGATTGCCACGATGCGGTGTTGGAATGCGGTGAGGATGGCAGCTGGACATGGACGGTGAACCGCGCCTGAGACAGGGCGCGGCAACGCCGTTAATTTGGTTGTCGTACACCCGCAACAGGTTTAATTTAGCAAATCCTCGTTGCCCTCTTTGGGGGAAGGTCGTGCGGAGATGCTAGTCAAAGATGTGATGACCACGAAGCTTGTCGGTGTATCACCGGATAACAGCGTTCGGCGAGCCGCCGAAATCATGCTCGCAAATCAGGTTAGTGGCGTCCCGGTCATCGACGATGCGGGTCGCCTGATCGGGATCCTCAGTGAAGGTGATCTGCTGCGGAGAACGGAGTTAGGAGGGGCAGCCGCCGCCGAACTCGGAACGTTTGCCCTTACCGCCGAAGAGAAAGCCACGGCTTACGTCAAGAGCAACGCGTGGAAAGTTGCCGACGTCATGAGCCGCGACCCGGTCGTCGTAGGCGAGGACACGTCTCTGGGCCAGGTCTCAGCCTTGATGCAGAAACACCGGATAAAACGTATTCCCGTGATGAGAGATGGCGTGCCGATTGGCATCATCAGTCGTGCAGATCTGCTGAAGGCGATCGTTGCTGCCGATCGTGATGAAACCGCACCAGGTGACGAGGCCATCCGTCGCAGCATTGCGATACGCCTCAGCGAAAATTCAAGTCTTCTAGGAAAAGACATGGCCGTAACGGTTACTGACGGTGTGGCCCACCTGTGGGGAAGCATCGACACGGAGGAATGCAAGAGGGCAGCGCGCGTCGCTGCCGAAAGTGTCAGGGGCGTGACGCGAGTGGTTGAACACTTCTCCGGCGATCGTCCGTGAGAGTCAGCGGGCTCTTTGCCATCGGCTTCGGATTAAACCTCAGACACCTTCGAATTTGACTGTGCTTCAGACGCGTTTCGTGAGAGTATTAGCTCTTACGCATAGACAGCCTGGCACGAAGCCGTTTTCGACGGCAGGGCGATACATAGGAGCTGGAGGCATTGGTGATGGACCGCCGCAACGGCGTGCCAGCGCCTTAGGCTGATTGAAACGGGCACCATATCGCATATTCGGTCGATAACGATCGCGGGGCAGATTATGCCTCGCGCTTAGCATTCCTTCCGCCAAGCATCGCACCGCCCTCTTCAATCGCTGGCACTTAAAAACTCCTGGCATTTAAAAACTCGACGATTTCTCGCCTTGGAAGATCTTACCGTAGCAATCTGGGCTCAGAGGAGGAGATACCATGGTTTCGCTCAAGACGACTGGAGACGCAAAGGTCGCCATACACAAGAAGATAGCAACGGGCGGCCCCCTTTCGAAAAAAGAATTACAGTCGATGGACGCCTATTGGCGGGCATCGAACTATCTGTCGGTGGGTCAGATCTATCTTCTCGACAATCCGCTGCTGAAAAAACCATTGAAACGCGAGCATATAAAGCCACGGCTGCTTGGCCATTGGGGCACGTCGCCGGGCTTGAACATGCTTTACGTGCACCTCAACCGCGTGATCAAACGCGATGATCTTGAAATGATCTACGTCATCGGACCCGGACATGGCGGACCGTCGCTGGTTGCACACGCCTATCTCGAAGGCACCTACAGCGAAGTCTATCCCAATATCGGCCAAGACGACGAAGGCATGAAGAAGCTGTTCAAGCAGTTCAGCTTCCCCGGCGGCATCCCCAGCCATGTTGCGCCGGAAACCCCCGGCAGCATCCACGAGGGCGGCGAGCTGGGCTATGCCCTTAGCCACGCCTACGGGGCGGCGTTCGACAACCCGGATCTGATTGTCGCTTGCGTTGTCGGCGACGGGGAAGCCGAAACGGGGCCGCTTGCGACGGGATGGCACGGCAACAAGTTCCTCAATCCGGCTCGCGACGGCTGCGTGCTGCCGATCCTGCATCTGAACGGCTACAAGATCGCCAACCCGTGCTTCCTGGCCCGCATTCCCCGTGAAGAGCTAAGGAAATTCTTCGAAGGCATGGGTTACACGCCATATTTCGTCGAAGGCAGTGACCCAGAAAGCGTGCACCAGCAATTGGCCGGCGTGCTCGACACAGCAGTGACGGATATCCAGGAAATATGGGCAGCAGCCCGCACCAAGGGCAACGTGAAACGTCCGATGTGGCCGATGATCGTTTTCCGCACGCCGAAAGGCTGGACCTGCCCCCCCGAGATCGACGGTAAGAAGTGCGAGGACTACTGGCGGGCGCACCAGGTGCCGATGGGCGACATGGACAAGTTGGAGCACATCCAAATCCTGCAGGAATGGATGAAGAGCTACCGCCCAGAGGAACTGTTTGACGACAATGGCCGCTTCAAGCCAGAGCTGGCGGCGCTGGCCCCCGTGGGGCATCGTCGGATGAGCGACAATCCGCATGCCAATGGTGGATTGCTGTTGCGGGACCTGAAGATGCCCGACTTCCGCGACTACGCAGTCTCCGTTCCAAGGCCCGGGCAAACCCACACCGAGGCGGCGCGGGTGATGGGTAAGTTTCTCCGTGATATCATGAAGATGAACATGGACAGCAAGAACTTCCGACTGTTCAGCCCCGATGAGAACAACTCCAATCGCTGGCAGGATGTATTGGAGGTCACCGACCGCTGCTACATGGCGGAGATCTATCCGGAAGATGATCATCTGTCGCCCGATGGCAGAGTGATGGAGGTGCTCAGCGAGCATCAATGCCAAGGTTGGCTGGAAGGTTACCTGCTGACCGGCCGGCATGGCTTCTTTTCCTGTTATGAAGCTTTCATCCATATCATCGACTCGATGTTCAACCAGCACGCCAAATGGCTGAAGGTGTGCAACGACATTCCATGGCGGCGATCGGTCGCCTCGCTTAACTACTTCCTGAGTTCCCACGTCTGGCGGCAAGACCACAATGGCTTTAGCCATCAGGACCCGGGGTTCATCGATCACGTGGTCAACAAGAAGGCGGAGGTTGTCCGGGTCTATCTGCCGCCGGACGCCAATACATTGCTCTCGGTGACGGATCACTGCTTGCGCAGCCGCAACTACGTCAACGTCGTTGTCGCAGGCAAGCAGCCCGCCCCGCAGTGGCTCACGATGGATCAGGCCATCAAGCATTGCAGCGAGGGTCTCGGCATTTGGGAATGGGCAAGCAACGACAAGGGAAGTGAGCCAGACGTCGTGATGGCATGTTGTGGCGATGTTCCAACAGTTGAGACGCTGGCGGCAGTCGAGCTGATCCGGGAGCACCTGCCGGAACTGAAAGTCCGCGTCATCAACGTGGTGAACCTGATGAAACTTCAACCGCCATCCGAGCATCCACACGGGCTGCCGGATCGCGATTTCGATGCACTGTTCACCAAGAACAAGCCGATCATCTTCGCCTTCCACGGCTATCCGTGGCTCATTCACCGGCTCACCTACCGCCGTACCAATCACGGCAATCTACACGTCCGCGGCTACAAGGAAGAAGGAACGACGACGACGCCGTTCGACATGGTGGTCCTGAATGAAATGGACCGTTTCCATCTGGTCGAGGACGTCATCGACCGGCTGCCGCAACTCGGTGCGCGCGCTGCCTATTTCAAACAGGCAATTCGCGAGAAGCTGATCGAACACAGGCAATACATCGAGAAATACGGCGACGACATGCCAGCAATCAGCGGCTGGAAATGGGGCTCGAAAGGCCAGCCGGGAAGGTCCCAAAGAACCTCGACCGAAGGGGATAATGCTTGAGCGGCGGCGTCCAATCGAACGGAGGTTCCAGTGGCAACGAGCACGTCCGACGCAGCACGACATGACAATATCGCGGAGCCGGCGAATCCCGGCTCCGCGGTCGCCTTGCTTTCCAACGATCGGTATAGTGTGCTGGTCACGGCCGCCGGGGCCGGTTACGGAATGTGGCAAGGCCTGGACATTACCCGGTGGCGCGAGGACAGCACCCGCGATTGCTGGGGCCAATTTTGTTATATCAGGGATCTGACGGACAACGATCTCTGGTCCATCGGAAAGCAGCCAATATTTCGCCCTTTAAATGTCTACAAGCACGCCTTTCACGGAGACAGGGCCGAATTTGGCTGTCACGCCGGTGACATTGAAATCGTCTCGAAGATCTGTGTCGCGTCCGATGTGGACGCGGAGGTGCGTGTGCTCATGATCATGAATCATGGTACACGGGAACGAACCCTCGAACTGACAAGCTATGCCGAGGTCTGCCTGATCAATCGTCGCGCGGATATGGCGCATCCGGGTTTTGCCAAGCTATTTATAGAAACCCGGTTTGACGAGGCGACAGGCGCTCTGTTTGCCCGCCGCAGGCCACGTGCTGCCGGGGAGAAAGCCACTTGGGCAGTTCACGTTTCCTCATCGAACGTGCCGTCTGCCGAAGCGGCCGAATATGAAACCGATCGGCTGAGATTTCTTGGCCGAGGCCGGACGACAACCAACCCCTCGGTATTCGACGTGGGCGCATCGCTCTCCGGAACAACCGGCCCTGTCCTCGACCCGATTTTCTGTCTGCGGCGAACGGTTCGTCTGGCGCCAGGCGCCGACGCGCGCGTCGCCTTCGTCACAGGAGCGGCAGACGATCAGTCGGCCGTGCAGCGCATCGCCGAGAGATGCGCCAAGTTCGACGCGGTCGAACAAGCTTTCTCCGATGCGTCAAGGAAATACGAAAGCGAGCTCCGGACACTGAACCTGAAGCCCGACGATATCTCGCTGTTCAATCGGCTGGCCGCGAGCGTCGCATTTGCGAACCAGGCCATGCGGCAGGCGCCCGTTATCCCGAGAGATCGATGGGATCAAGCGGCTCTCTGGGCTCAAGGTATCTCCGGCGACCTCCCGATCGTGCTGGTCCGCGCGGATGGCGATGGGGATCATGCGCTCGTTCGCCAGGTGACGATGGGCCATGATTTCGCTCGACGGAGGGGCTTGAGATTTGACCTGATCCTGCTTGACGGGGGTGGTGCAGAAAGCGCCAAGCGGCTGGCCGAAAAGCTGCAATCAGGCCCGCAAGCGGACATGATCGGCAAACCCGGCGGAATCTTTATCCTTTCCGAGCCCGGTACCGAAAGCGACCACCTGGCGACCATCGCCGCGGCGGCGCGCATCGTCCTGCTGGGAACCGGCGGTGAACTCAGCGATCAACTCAACCGGCCCTTCCCGGCCACGTCACCTCTTTCGCCCACCATCACCACTGGGCTGAGCGAGCAACCCACAGCCCCTCCGCCTAAACCAGCCGAGGATTTGCAATACTGGAATGGGTTCGGCGGCTTCACAGCCGATGGACAGGAGTATGTGGTGCACGTGAGCGCGCTGAAACCCCAAGCCGCCGCCCTGCCGCCGGCGCCTTGGAGCAACGTGATCGCAAACCCGCATTTTGGCTGTCTGACGACTGAAGCCGGTCTCGGCTACACATGGTCGGAGAATAGCCAGATGAACCGGCTAACCCCGTGGTCGAACGACCCGGTTACGGATGCGCCGGGCGAAGTCCTCTATTTGCGGGATGAGGAAACCGGAGATATCTGGACGCCGACACCCCTGCCTATCGGTCCTGGTGCGGCGGTGACCGTTCGTCACGGCCAAGGCTACAGCCGTTATATCGGTCACTGCCGTCACCTCGATCAAGAGCTGACGGTCTCCGTTTCACTCAACGATCCGGTCAAGATCATTCGTCTCAGGCTTACTAACAATGATGTTCGGGCTCGGCACGTCACAGCAACCTATTTCGCTGAGTGGGTACTTGGGACCCACCGCGAAGACGCGGCGACGCGGATTGTCTGCACGCGGGATACGCGGTCGGGCGCCATCGTCGCCAGAAACCCCTGGGGCGGAGCCTTTGCCGGGAAGCTGGCTTTCGCAGCCGCCAGTCAGCCGGCGCGCTCGGCGACATCTGACCGCGCGGAGTTTCTTGGCAACTATGGTTCCGTATTTCAGCCAGCGGCTATGCTGCGAACCAATCTTGCAGAACGGTTCGGTCCATTGCTGGATCCCTGCGCTGCGCTGATGGTGGATATCTCCTTGTCACCCGGCGAAAGCAGAGAAATCGTCTTTGTCTTGGGAGAGACTACCGACCTCGATGAAGTCCGCAGGCTGGTCCACGAGCATGCCGACTCCGAGCGTGCGGTCACTAGCCTGTCGGCTGTTGTCCGCCAGTGGGACGATATTCTAAACTCGATCCAGGTGACCACGCCCGATGTCGGGATGAACTTGATGATGAACCGCTGGTTGCTGTACCAGGTTCTGGCGTGCCGTGTCTGGGCGCGTACATCCAATTATCAGTCCGGAGGCGCTTACGGCTTCAGGGATCAGCTCCAGGACGTGATGGCTCTGGTCTACAGCGCTCCGAGCGAGGCCCGCTCCCAGATCCTGCGATCGGCAGCACGGCAATTTGAGGAGGGGGACGTCCAGCACTGGTGGCATCCTCCATCCGGTATCGGCGTGCGTACCCGGATCACCGATGACCTCTATTTCTTGCCTCTGGTCGTTCACCACTACGTGTCCACGACGGGCGACGTTCAACTGCTTGATGAGATGGTTCCCTTCATCACGTCGCCGGTGTTGAAAGAAGACCAGGAGGAAGACTTCAGCCAGCCGGCGACCAGCGAACAGTCCGGCTCCATCTACGAGCATTGCATCCGTGCGCTGGAGCATGGCTATCGATTGGGCAGCCACGACCTTCCTCTCATGGGAACCGGTGACTGGAACGACGGCATGAACAAGGTCGGCGCCGAAGGCAAGGGAGAGAGCGTCTGGAACGGCTGGTTCTTCCTCACGGTCCTGAAATCATTTGCCGAGATTTCAGTGTCGCGTGAAGATCAAAGCAGAGCCGCCTGGTGCCGCGAGCGAGTCGAGGCGCTGCGCACAGCCCTTGAGGCCAACGCCTGGGACGGTGGTTGGTATCGCCGGGCCTATTTTGACGATGGCACGCCGCTCGGGTCGGACCTGAACGACGAATGCCAGATCGACGCCATCCCGCAGGCCTGGGCCGTCATTTCGGGCGAAGCCGATGCTGGACGAGCTTCAAAAGCGATGCGTGCGGTCCACGACCGGCTGGTACGCCAAGAGGACAAGCTGATCAAACTCTTCGACCCGCCTTTTGACGAAGGCTTGCTACAGCCCGGCTACATCAAGGGCTATGTCCCCGGCATCCGTGAAAATGGCGGCCAATACACGCATGCGGCAACCTGGGTTGTCTGGGCGACCGCTTTGCAAGGCGACGGCGATCTCACCTTAAAGCTTTGGAACCTGATCAATCCGATTTGTCATGGCGCCACGCGAGATCAAGTCGAACGCTACAAGGTGGAACCATATGCGGTCAGCGCCGATATCTATGGCGCGCCACCACACACTGGGCGCGGTGGATGGACCTGGTACACCGGATCGGCCAGCTGGTTCTACCGCGTAGCGCTCGAGGCGATCCTCGGCTTTCGCCAGCAAGGGCCGTTTCTGCGGTTCGAGCCTTGCGTTCCGGCAGGCTGGCCGGCCTATGAGATCGCATACCGATATGGATCAGCGACCTACCGCATCCGTTTCGACAACGCGAAGGGCATCGGCCGAGGCGTGCACTCCGTCACCCTGGACGGTGAACCAGTCGCGAACGAAGCCGTCTCGCTTGTGGATGACGGACGCATGCATAACGTCCACATCATAGTTGGTTAGCGGCCATGCCCGAAATGCTCTCAACCGACGCTGATCTCGACCGCATGCCAACGGACCAGGACCTCGCTCGGCTGCAATTCACCACTCTTTTGTACTATCTCCAATGCACAAACCCGGACAACGGCCTGGTGCGCGACAAGACAGAACCGAACGCCCCGGCAAGCATCGCGGCGATCGGCATGGCGTTGGCGACCATCCCCGTGGTTGTAGAACGCGGCGTCCTCATCCGCGAATTTGCGGCAAAGATCACCCGCAATCGCTTGAGATACCTGATGGCATGCCCGCAGGGGCCGGAGCCGGATTCATCCGGCTACAAAGGGTTTTTTTATCACTTTCTAGACATCGAAACGGGGCGCCGGGTGTGGCAATGCGAGTTGTCGACAATCGACTCGGCTTTCCTGTTCGCAGGTGCCTTGACCGTTGCCACCTACTTTGATGGCGACACGGCCGCTGAGGCTGAAATCCGCCAGCTCGCGATGGCGCTTTACGAGCGTGCCGACTGGAATTGGGCCTGCGATGGCGGTGCAACTTTAACGCATGGCTGGCGTCCGGAGAGCGGTTTCATTCCCTATCGATGGCGTGGCTATGATGAAGGCCTGCTGCTCTACATCATTGGTCTGGGATCCCCAACTCACCCTTTGCCGCCCGAGTGCTATGCCGCCTACACCGAAACCTACGAATGGCGGAATATCTACGGCCGCGAGTTGTTGTATTCAGGACCGCTTTTTACCCATCAACTGTCGCACATGTGGATAGACTTTCGAGGCATCCGCGATGCGTTCATGCGCCACCATGACACCGACTATTTCGAAAACAGTCGGCATGCGACATATATCCAGCAACAATACGCAATCCGCAACCCGATGAACTTTGTAGGGTATGGCGAACATTGTTGGGGGTTCACCGCATGCGACGGCCCGGGTTGGGGCAAGCGGACGATAGCTGGGGTCGATCGGGAGTTCTTCGACTACGTAGCCCGCGGGGCTCCTTTCGGACCTGACGATGGGACTATCGCGCCATGGGTCGTTGTCGCCTCGCTGCCGTTCGCGCCGGAGATTGTCGTGCCAACTGTCCGCAACTTTGCGCGGATGAAGCTCGGTATGACGCGGCTTTACGGCTTCAAACCGTCGTTTAACCAGACATATGCGGTGGAAAACAGTCAAGCCGGATGGTGGGTAAGCCCTTATCACTTCGGCATCGACCAAGGACCGGTGGTGCTGATGATCGAAAACTATCGGACCGGCTTGCTCTGGAACATCATGCGCCAATGCAAGCCCATCGTGACCGGGTTGAGACGTGCGGGATTTTCAGGGGGCTGGCTTTAGATTGGATGCCGCTTGGATTCTATCGCCTCACGCCCGCGGATGCCAACTCTCGCCTTCGTTGTGGTATCTTCCGGGCATGCGAAGGCGAGCTGGATTACTTCAACTTGGCGGGATCAAGGGGTCGGCGGCTGTTTTGTTCGCCGCATGCTCAGTCGACAATATGATAGCCGCCGTCCACATGGAGCTCCTACCCAGTGATTGGGCGCGCGGCGCTTCTCGGGCCGAAAGGGTTGATCATGCGCATTACATCGGTTTCAGGGTGCTGTTATGAGTGCAAGCGTGTGGCGGGCGATCATCAGTTCCTCATCCGTCGGCAGGACGTAGAGCGCGACGCGGCTCGCAGAAGTGGAAATGAGCACCGCGCCCGCTTCGTTGGCCGCGGGATCGAGTTCGGCTCCCAGCCAGGCAAGCCGTTCGGCGATGCGAGCGCGGATTGGCGGCGAATTCTCCCCGACGCCAGCCGTAAAGACGAAAGCGTCAAGACCTCCAAGCGCGGCGGCAAGCATGCCGGCACTGAGCGCACAGCGATGGACGAAGTGATTGATGGCGAGGGCCGCACGCGGGTCATCGCTGGCAAGAAGATCGCGCATGTCGGCCGAAATGCCTGACAGCCCCTTCAGACCGGACGCCCTGTAGAGAAGGTCCGTAACCTCCCCCATGGTCATGCCTCTGTGATCGAGCAGGTATAGCACGATGCCGGGATCCATCTGGCCCGGGCGGGTGCTCATCGGCAAGCCATCGAGTGCCGTGAAGCCCATCGTAGTCTCAAGGCTGCGTCCGTCCATCAGCGCGCACATGGACGCACCGCTGCCGAGGTGGGCAACTATGATGCGTCCACCGGCGATTCCGGGCGCGACTTCGGCCAACCGCTCGGCAATGTATTCGTAGGACAGGCCATGAAAGCCGTATCGTCGTACTCCGTGCTCGTAGTAGTCCCAGGGCAAGGCGTAGCAATCCGTATGCGGGGCGTGGCCGCGATGGAAAGCGGTGTCGAAACAGGCGACCTGCGGCACATCCGGATTGATTTCCATCGCGAGGCGGATCGGCGCGAGGTTGTTCGGCTGGTGCAACGGAGCAAGCTCCTGGAAAGTCGCAAGCTTGTCGAGTGTGTCGCGGTCTATGAGGATCGGTTTCGCATACTCCGGGCCGCCATGAACGACGCGATGACCAGTGGCCCGGAGCGTGAAACCCTTAAGGGTCAGCAACCACGCACGGATTTCAGCGATTGCCGCCGGCAGGTGGTCGACTACCTCTGGCGCATATCGACGATCAACCAGGACCGTTCCGTCGGCGGCGCTCGCCGCTAGACGGGGCCGTACTCCGATGCCATCGATCTGGCCGCGAATGCGGCAATTGGGGCCGGTGTCGGCGATCTCGAAGATCTGGAACTTTAGGCTTGACGAGCCGGCGTTGACGACAAGGATCGCGTCCATGGTTCAGGCCGCCACTTGTGTCACACGCCGCCGGGCGGCGGAATGGATCACCACACGGGGCTGACCGAGCCCGACCGTCGTCCAGAGGTCGATTGCATTCTGCACGATGTCGCGTTTAACATCGAGGTCGGGAGAGATGTTGATCGCCGCGTCGGTGATGAAGAGCGTGTCGGCGTGGTCAGGCACATCCATCACGAAGATATGGCTGACGCGGCGTTCGGTGCGCAGGCCGGTGGCGGGGGCCGTGACGTCGCGCATCAGTTCGTCCGTATGGAGGCTGCCCTTCATGAGGAACTCGCCCTTTCCCTCTCGTACCAGGACGACTGCCTTCGCCGCAGCGGCGTGGCTATTTGGAACGTCGACGATTTCGTGCTCTTTCAGATCAAGCCCATTCTCCGCGGCCACCGTCTGAATTCTTGCGGCGGGCTCCACCAGGACCGGTACGATCAGTCTGTTCTCGGCGTCAAGCGCGCCCCGCAATGACGTCTCGTCGCAGGGATGCGCCACGATCGTGACGGCAGGCGCAACCTCCCGTGCAGCGGCCATCAGTCGGTCGTATTTTGATTGTTCAGGATTGGTCGTGGAAAGGTCGGTCATTGGGAAGCTCCCTCTGCTTCGATCAGGATGCGTTGCGAACGCGAGCGCTCTTGCTTGCCGGTCCGCGGACTGGGTTGCTGCCGAATTCCTCCTCGCCGAGGCTGAACAGCTCGGCCACACGATCGAGGCAATCGGCTCCCGCCGGCTTCCAACGCCCGACGACACCAGCAGCTCGCGCAGGGCCTCGAAGGCCTTTCGGCGCTCGTCCATGTCCGCCGGCAGGAGTGCCGGAATTGTCCCAAGGACCCGGGCTCGTCGATCAAGAGGACGAAATACTGTTCTCGCATCATCGTCTTGAACCCAGCCAGCGTCAATCGATCTGCGCTGGCACGACTTTCGTAGCCGAGGCGCAAGGGGTGGGGATGCCGCATCGGCCACCGGCGGCGTAATGGCCGCCCGGACGGCTGGCTAGGCAAAGACGCGGTAGTTCGCGAGATTGATCTCCGAAAGTCGGGCCGCAGCGGCGGAGCGATGTTCGTCCTCGATCTCATTGCCGGCGGCCCTACGGGCATGCGTGTTTGCCAGCGGCTTCCAATAAGCAATCGATCCAGTGACTCGATTGCCCGCCGAGCGGGCTGCTCCACGAGGAGCGTTTTGATTTTTGGAGGGAAAGATTTGGTTGCGGGGGCCCGAAGCCACTGAGACTTGTAACTTCGGCGGAACAGCCGGTGTTATTTGGAAGAAATTTCCCACTACGCCGTAACAAAACGTCGGTACCGACCGGCTCAAGCCATTTGCCTATGGAACAATAAAATCGGTACGGCGCTATCGAAAGCGCGCGCTTCGCAAGCGACCTCCGCCACATCCGGACCGACCCGGTCTTGCTCCGCCAATGACAATAATCTTGTGAAAAATCCGATTTTAGGGCACAATTTTTGAACGCATCGGAAGTTGCGGCGCAATCTCAAATCCGGCCGTCTCGCGCCGGGTAGCAGTTCGCGTCGGAGGGTCGGCGTCGATGGATCAGGGGTTCTTTCTTCTGTTCGCTACGGTGTCCGTGATCACCGCCTTGACGCTGGTCTTGGCCCGGAATCCGGTTCACAGCGCATTGGCATTGATGGCGTGCTTCCTGCAGATATCGGCAATCTTCGTCTTGCTCGAGGCGCCGCTGCTCGCGGTCATCCAGATCTTTGTCTATGTCGGCGCGATTATGGTCCTGTTCGTCTTCGTGATCATGATGATCGATGTGCGCGAAGCGGTCTTGCAACGGTTCTTGCCGGGCGGCAACATGGCGGCTCTGGTGTTGCTCGTCCTGCTTGGGATCGAGATGGTTGCGCTGGTGCTCTGGAGCGGCCGCTTTTCGCTCACGCAGCCCGTCACCGTGCGCGGTGGCGATCAGGTCAGGCAGCTCAGCACAACGCTGTTCGCCGACTATCTCCTGCCGTTTGAAGTTGCGTCCGTCATCCTGCTGGCCGCCCTGATCGGGGCCATCGTGCTGGCGCAGAAGGAGCAGCGGTGATGGTTCCGCTCTGGTGGTATATTTTGCTCGGAGTGGCGCTGTTCGTGATCGGAGCGGCGGGCGTGCTGCTCAGGCGCAACATTCTGGTCGTGCTGATGTCGCTGGAGCTGTTGCTCAACTCGGTCAACATCAATTTCATCGCTTTCGGGCGTTACTACGCCGATTTCCGCGGTCAGATTTTCGCGATCTTCGTCATCGCAATCACCGCGGCGGAGGTTGCCGTCGCCCTCGGAATCCTGGTCGCCCTCGTGAGGAACAAATCTACCCTCAAGGTCGACGACGTGACCATGATGAAAGGATAGAGGCTTGGACCCGGTGGTATCGATCCGGCCGCTACTTGCCGTCGCCGTCGCGGGCCTGGCGGCCCTTGCAGTTCTTCTCCTGAACAACCGCGAGAAACTCCGCGATATCGTCTCGCCATTGGCGGCAATCGCCATGTTCGCAATTGTCGTCTCGATGGCGCCCACGGTGCTGGCGGGCGGGACGGTCGAATTGCGCCTGTTTGAGGTTCTGCCGGGGATTGACTTGGCTTTCCGGGTCGATGCGCTCGGCATGGTGTTTGCCACCGTCTCGTCGCTGCTGTGGATTGTCGCGGCGATCTATTCCATCGGCTACATGCGGCACTTGAACGAGCATGCGCAGACCCGGTTCTTCGCCTGCTTTGCCGCCAGTCTCGCGGCAGCGGTCGGAGGCGCCTTCGCCGCCAATCTGTTCACGCTGGTGATCTTCTACGAGATGCTCACCCTCGTTACCTATCCGCTCGTTTACCACCACGAAGACGAAGAGGGATGGACGGGCAGCCGCAAGTACCTGGTCTATTTGATGGGAGCGTCAAAGAGCGTGCTTCTCGCCGCGCTGGCGCTGACCTACCACATTGCGGGATCGCTCGACTTTGTCACGGGGGGCCTGCTGGCAGGGAGCGATGCTTCGGTGGCGCTGCTGACAGTCGTCTATTTCTGCTACCTCTTCGGCTTCGCCAAGGCTGCGGTGATGCCGATGCACGCATGGCTGCCTGCCGCGATGGTGGCGCCGACACCGGTCAGTGCGCTCCTGCATGCCGTGGCCGTGGTCAAGATGGGCGTGTTTTGCGTGCTGCGGTTGGTGTTCCATGTGTTCGGCACGGGGCTGGTGGACGGGCTAGGACTGGGCATCGCCACGGCCTATCTGGTCTCGTTCACGATTCTGATGGCGTCGGTCTACGCCCTGACGCGGGACGACCTGAAGGCGCGGCTCGCCTATTCGACGGTCAGCCAGCTCTCCTACATCGTGCTGGGCGCGGTGCTGCTCTCGCCGGTCGCGATGGTCGGCGGGATCATCCACATCGCGGCGCATGCATTCTCAAAGATCACACTGTTTTTCTGCGCCGGGTCGATCTATTGCGCGTCTGGCAAGCGCAACATCAGCGACATGGCTGGTATCGGCCGCCGGTTGCCCTGGACGATGGGGGCGTTCTTCGTCGGCTCACTCAGCATGATCGGCGTGCCACCGACTGCGGGGTTCGTGAGCAAGTGGTATCTGGCGCGAGGCGCGGTGGAGGCGGGGGAAATCGCGTTCCTGATCGTGCTCCTAGCGAGTTCGGTCCTCAACGCCGCTTATTTCCTGCCGGTCAGCTATGTCGCCTTTTTCGGGACGGAGGCGCAAGGGAGCCCGGCAACGGTCCGTGAAATTCCGATGGTGACGATCCCGCTAGTTGCGACCGCCATCCTGTCGGTGGCGATGGGCATCTTCCCCGACTATTTCGTCGCCTTGGCGGAAGGAGTTGTCAGGTGATAAAGCGCTTGGTCGATTTCTTTGGCGACGGAAAGTATGCGACCGAACGGCGTCGGCTTTTCTATCTGGTGCTCGTCCTGATCGTCATCGCCGACTTCCTGGTGCCGCGCGAACACGCCGAATACCCGTGGGACCGTCTGCCGGGCTGGTCGGCCGTCTACGGCTTCTTATCCTGCGTGCTGCTGATTTTCGTTTCCAAGTTCCTCGGCCATCGGGCTGGGCTCATGCGGCGCGAGGACTATTATGACTGACTTCGTCCATCCCGCCCTGCTGTTCATTCTCGGTGCCCTGCCGATCCCCTTTCTGAACGGGTCGATCCGCAAGGCCTATCTGCTGCTGATCCCGATACTTGCGATCCTCACCGTGTTCACGATGCAGTCAGGCAGCTACGGCGCGGCATCGTTCATCGGGCAGGAAATCCTCATCGCGAAGGTCGACAAGCTGAGCATCGTCTTCGCAACGGTCTTCACCATTATGGCGCTGATCGGAACGGTCTATGCTCTGCACCTGACGCGCCCCGGCCAGCATGTCGCTGCGTTCGTCTATGTCGGCAGCGCGCTTGGCGTGGTTTTCGCCGGCGACTACCTGACCTTATACCTGTTCTGGGAAGGCATGGCGTTTGCCTCTGCCTATCTGGTTTTCGCCCAGGGCGGCCGACAGGCGATCGCCGCCGGGTTCCGGTATCTCATGGTCCATATCACTGGCGGCGTCGTCCTACTTGGCGGCGTCATTCTCTACGGGCTCTCGACTGGCTCGCTGCTCTTCGGCCCGATCGCAGGCGAGATGGGCGTCGGCGCTTACCTGATCCTTGCCGGGTTCATGCTCAACGCCGCTGTGCCGCCGCTCAACGCCTGGCTGACCGACGCTTACCCGGAGGCGACTGTCACCGGCGCGGTGTTCATGAGCGCCTTCACCACCAAGACCGCCGTCTATGTGCTGGCTCGGGCGTTTCCGGGAACTGAACTTCTCGTTTGGCTCGGCACCGCGATGGCGCTCTACGGCGTCGTCTACGCGGTGCTGGAGAACGACTGCCGGCGGCTACTGGCCTATCACATCGTTAGCCAGGTGGGCTACATGGTGGCGGGCGTCGGCATCGGCACCGAGATGGCGGTGAACGGGGCCACCAGTCATGCCTTCGCACATATCCTCTACAAGGCGCTCTTGTTCATGGGTGCTGGGGCGGTGATTTACGTCACCGGCCGGCGCAAGCTCACCGAGCTTGGTGGGCTCTACAAGACCATGCCGGTGACCGTGGCGCTCTACATGGTTGGCGCTTTCGCGATTTCGGCATTTCCATTCTTCTCGGGCTTCGTCACCAAGTCGATGGTGGTGGCCGCCGCCGGACAGGATCACCGCGCTGTGATGGTGCTCGCGCTGACGATGGCGTCGGCGGGGACGTTCCTGCACACCGGACTGAAGCTGCCGTACTACATGTTCTTTGGCACCGACCGTGGGCTGGAGGCGCGGGAGCCGCCCCGCAACATGCTGGTTGCGATGGGCATGGCGGCGGTGCTCTGCATCGCGATCGGGGTGTTCCCTCAGCCGCTTTACGATCTTCTGCCCTATCCGGTGGACTACGAACCTTACACCGGCGTCCATGTCACCGAGAGCCTTGGCGTGCTGATGTTCACCGCCTTGGGTTTTGTCATATTCCTCAGGGCGCTCGACCCCGAGAACACGATCAGCATCGACACCGATTGGTTCTACCGCAAGGGCGCACGGGTCTTCATGTGGATCGCCGGAAAACCGCTGGCGCGCTACGAGAAGGCGGTGAGCGACGTGTCCGAGACTGCTGTGTTGCCTTTCCTGCATGGGGCGGCGCGAATGGGACTGCGGATCGATGTCACCGGCGTTGACGCCGTCGTGAACGGCGTCGCCCGCTCGATCCTGCGCGGCGGCGGGCGGCTCCGGCGGCTCCAGACCGGCGTCGTGACCCATTACGCGCTGGCGATGATCGCTGGTGTGATCGCAGCCGCCGTGGTCTTCGCCGTGGTATGGCGGTAGGGGGCGCGATGGGATTGCCGCTTCTGAGCTTCATAATTTTCACGCCCGTCGCCGGGGCAGCGGTTCTGATGTTTCTCCGCGGCGACGATGCGGTGCGCTGGACAGCGCTGGGTGTCACAATCCTTGACCTCGCCCTCTGCATCGCCATGCTGGCCGGATTCGACACCACGACCCACGAGATGCAGTTCACAGAGAAGCGCCCTTGGGTGCCCGCGCTCGGGATCACTTATGCGCTTGGTATCGACGGGATAAGCGCGCTCTTCGTGTTCCTGACCGCGTTGCTGGGTTCGATCTGTGTGCTCGCCTCGTGGGTTGCGATCGACCGCAAGGTCAAGGCGTTCATGGTCAGTCTGCTCTCCATGCAAGCGCTGATGCTGGGGGTGTTCTGCGCGCTCGACCTGTTCTTGTTCTACGTTTTCTGGGAAGCGATGCTGATCCCGATGTACCTGATCATCGGCGTCTGGGGTGGCGAAGGCCGGATCTATGCGGCGTTCAAGTTCTTCCTCTACACGCTGGCGGGCAGCCTCCTGTTCCTCATCGGTGTCATCGTGCTCTATTTCAACGGCGGCGAGACTTTCGACATCCTCGCGCTGACAGCGCAGGATTTGCCGTTCCCGGTCCAGTCCTGGCTGTTCTTCGCCTTCCTGATCGCCTTCGCCGTCAAAGTGCCGATGGTGCCGGTCCATACCTGGCTGCCGGACGCCCATGTGCAGGCGCCGACGGCAGGCAGCATCATCCTTGCAGGGGTGCTCCTGAAGATGGGCGCCTACGGGTTCCTGCGGTTCTCGCTGCCGATGCTGCCGGAGGCGTCGGTGTATTATTCGACGCTGATGCTTTCGCTTTCGGCGCTTGCGATCGTCTATGGCGGGTTGCTTGCGCTGGCGCAGGACGATCTGAAGAAGCTGGTGGCCTATTCCAGCATCAGCCACATGGGCTTCGTGACCATGGGGATTTTTGCGCTGAACCTCCGCGGACTCCAAGGAGGTATCCTGCAAATGTTCAATCATGGCGTGACGACGGGCGCCCTGTTCCTGTTCGTCGGCTTGATTTACGAGCGGACCCATACCCGCAGCATCGCTGATTATGGCGGGCTGATGAAGGCAGCACCGGTCTATACCGCGTTTCTTGCGCTGTTCACTCTGTCGTCGATGGCGCTGCCGGGAACAAATTCGTTCGTCGGCGAATTGCTGGTCCTGTCGGGCGGGTTTGCGGCCAACCTGGCCATCGGCGCGGCCGCCGTTTTGGGCGCGTTGCTTGGCGCGGCCTATCTGCTTGGCATGTACAGGAAAGTCGCGCTTGGTCCGGCCAGCGTCGGCGTCCGGTTCAAGATACGCGACGTGAACGCCCGCGAGCTGGCAGCGACCCTGCCGCTGGCCGTGTTAGTGCTGTGGGTCGGGCTCTATCCGAAACCCTTTCTCGGCATCATCGACGTCTCGGTGAAGCATCTGCTGGCTCAGGTGCACGATAAGGGGAGCGGCCCATGACCGCCGCAGCACTTTTCCAGTCGGCTCTCGCAAGCCTGCCCGAGATCGTGGTGATCACTGGAGCCTGCATCCTGCTGATCCTGGGACAGTTTGTGCGCAGGGGGCAGGAATATTTCCTGGTCTGGGCTTCCGTCGCGATCGTGCTGATTGCCGCCTTGGCGACACTCATTCTTTCGAGCGAGGTGCGGCCGGCCTATACGGGCATGTTCGTCGCCGACCGCTTCGCGGTCTTCTTCAAGTTCGTGTTCTACCTGGCCACCATCCTGACATTCCTCCTTTCGCGAAAATATGCGGATATCGAGGGGATCGGGAGCAGCGAATACTATGTCCTGCTGCTCTTTGCGCTTTCGGGAATGATGATCATGGCCTCGGCGACCGATCTCCTCTCGATCTATGTGGGCCTCGAACTGATGGTGCTCTGCACCTATGTGCTGACCGGATTCCTGCGGCGAGAGCGGCGGTCAAACGAAGCGGCGCTGAAATACGTGATCCTTGGCGCGGTCTCGACCGGGATTTTCCTTTACGGCGTTTCGCTGGTCTACGGGCTCACCGGTACGACGCAGCTGGACGGGATGGCTGCGGCGGTCACCGGCGATCCGCTCGATCCCGGATTGCTGCTGGCGGTGGTCTTCATCGTCGCAGGGCTGGTCTTCAAGGTCGGCGCGGTGCCGTTCCATATGTGGTTGCCGGACGTCTATGAAGGCGCGCCGACGACGATCACCGCCTTCATGTCAGTCGGCCCCAAGGCGGCGGGGTTCGCAGTGATCCTGCGGGTGTTCCTCAACCCGCTGGTCGCAGCCTCGGACGTTTGGATCATCGTCGCGGTCATTGCCGTGGTGACGATGGCGCTCGGCAGTTTCGTGGCGCTGGTGCAGGATAATTTCAAGCGGCTCCTCGCTTATTCCAGCATCGCCCATGCCGGGTTCGCCCTTTTCGGCGTGGTGGCCGGCGGTGCCGACGGGATCGCCAGCGTGATGCTCTACCTGCTGATATACTCTTTGATGAATCTCGGCATTTTCGCCACTGTCATCATGATGCGGAACGGCAATTTCTCGGGCGAGGTTATCGAAGACTACTCGGGTTTCGCCAAGTCCCGTCCCGGGCTCGCGCTTCTGATGCTGCTCTATCTGTTCTCGCTGGCCGGCATTCCGCCAACGGCCGGGTTCTTCGCCAAGTTCTACGTGCTGGTCGCGCTCGTCGAGCGAGGGTTCGTCTTGCTGGCGGTGATCGCAGTGTTGCTGAGTGCTGTTGCCGCCTACTTTTATATCCGCATCGTCATGGTGATCTACATGCGCGAGCCGGAAAGGACGTTCGACCCGGCGCTGACGCCCTTGGTGCGCGCGACGCTCGCCTTCACTGCTGCGGGCACCATCGGCATCGGCCTGTTTCCCGCCTGGTTTTTAAGACTTGCCCAGCATTCCGTGTTGGCGGCTGACCGATTGAATTTGCAATGATCTGTCCGACGGAATAAACTCAAAGCTCAAGAAAGGATTGCCCAAGTTGCTTCCCGGGGCGACCGCATTACGGTCCTGAACAGGACGGTCGCGGCCTGAGGAAAGCTCTCAGTGGGTAACCGGTGCAGTGCGATATGGCTGCGATGGAATTCTTGCCGGTTCTTTTTATGATCGTCGGAGTCGTTCTGGTGACGGGGGCGACACTTTTTGTCTCTTCGCTGCTGCGTCCGTCCAATCCCTATCCCGAAAAGAACATGCCCTATGAGTGCGGCATGGACGCCGCGGGTGAGGCCGCCGCGGGGCGCTTCAGAGTGCCGTTCTTTATCCTTGCGATCCTGCTGGTCGTCTTCGATGTCGAGACGATGTTCCTCTTTCCCTGGGCCGTCGTCCTGAAAGACATCGGGCTGGTCGGCTTTGTCGAGATGTTCGTCTTCATAGTGCTGCTTCTTGTGGGCTTCGCCTACGCCTGGCTGAAGGGAGCACTCGAATGGGAGGCGTAAACAACGCGATCCGCGACAGCGTGCTGTTCACCACGGCCGAGAGCGTTATCAACTGGAGCCGAAGCTCGGCGCTGTGGCCCGAGACCTTCGGAATTGCCTGCTGCGCCATCGAGATGATCTCGGCGGGGTGCGCCCGCTATGATCTCGACCGGTTCGGCGTGGTGTTCCGGCCTTCGCCGCGCCAGTCCGACGTGATGATCATCGCCGGCACCGTGACGCGGAAATTCGCTCCCGTCGTGCGCAGGCTCTATGACCAGATGCCGGAGCCGCGCTGGGTTATCGCCATGGGCACCTGCGCTATCTCGGGCGGGGTCTACAATACCTATGCCGTGGTGCAGGGAGCGGAGACCTTCGTGCCGGTGGACGTGCATGTGCCCGGCTGCCCGCCGCGGCCCGAGGCGCTGATGCATGGATTCCTGCTACTTCAGGAGAAGATCAAAAAATCCCGAGCACTGGCCGGGACTCCTCTGGGTCGGGTTGCAGCGTCATGAGTGTGGAGACGCCCCTCATCCGCACTACGATCACGGAGCGTTTCGGCGAGGCAATCGACGATCTTGGCTTCGCGCATGGTGTACATGCCTTCGCCGCTCCGCCTGACATGATCGTCGAGCTTTGCCGGTTTCTGAAGGAACACCCGGCGTTGCGGTTCAACTTCCTGTCGGACATCTGCGGGGTCGATCATTATCCTGAGATGCCACGCTACGAGACGGTGTACCACCTCTATTCGCTACCGAACAAATTGCGCGTTCGCATCAAATGCCGCCTCGCCGATCCGCCGCGGGTCCCGTCGGTGACGGGGATCTGGCGAACCGCCAATTGGCATGAGCGCGAAGCCTGGGATATGTACGGGATCAGGTTCGAGGGCCACCCCGATTTGCGCCGGATCTACATGTGGGAAGGGTTCGAGGGCTTCCCACAGCGCAAGGATTTTCCGCTCCGTGGCTACAAGGACAAGCTGAACCCGTTTGGCGCCGAAGGCACGCCACCGACGCAGCCCGACCTCGCCACCAAGAACATTCCATAAGGGAGGCCGCTCCACGCCGGGAACTTAAAATGACCGAAGTCACCGAACTGATCAGGCCGCAAGGCGAAGCGTTCGACACCAAGGAGGTGCTTCTCAATCTCGGCCCACAGCACCCCAGTACGCATGGGGTTCTTCGGCTCGTCCTCGAACTCGACGGCGAGTACGTCAAGCGCGTGGACCCGCATATCGGCTACCTCCATCGCGGCACCGAAAAGCTGGCGGAGAGCTTCACCTATACCCAGATTTTCCCGCTGACGGACCGGCTCGACTATCTCTGTCCGCCGTCGAACAACCTGGCCTTCGCGCTGGCGGTGGAGAAACTCCTCGGCATTGAAGCACCGATCCGCGCACAATATATCCGCGTGATGATGGCCGAGCTGGCGCGGATCTCCGGCCATGTCTTGATCACCGGCGCGCTGCCGATGGACCTCGGCGCCATGACCGCCTTGCTTTACGCCATGCGGGAGCGCGAAATGATCATGGACCTCCTGGAAATGATCAGCGGTGCACGCATGCACACGTCCTTCTGCAGGGTTGGCGGAGTGCGCGAGGACCTGCCTGACGGTTTCCTTCCCAAGATCAGGGAGTTCTGCGACATCTTCCCGAACCGGATCCGCGACTATGAGCGGTTGCTCGAAAACAACCGGGTGTTCCTGAAGCGCACGCAGGGGATCGGCGTGATCTCCGCCGAGGACGCCATCGATCTTGGCCTGAGCGGTCCGAACCTGCGCGCTTCGGGCGTCGACTGGGACATCCGTCGCGACGAGCCCTATGAGATCTATGACCGGCTCGACTTCAACGTCATCACGCGCGACGAGGGCGACTGCTATGCGCGCTGGCAATGTCGGGTCGAGGAAATGCGCGAGAGCGTCCGGATCATCGAGCAATGCCTCGACCAGATGCCCGAGGGGCCGTTCCAGATCGACATGCCAACAATCGCCTTCCCGGTGGACAAGGACAAGGTGCATTGCTCGATGGAAGCACTGATCCAGCATTTCGACCTGTCGGCCTATGGCTTCAAGGTGCCGAAGGGCGAGGTCTATTCGGCGATCGAGGCGCCAAAGGGCGAGCTTGGCTTCTATATCATCAGCGACGGGTCGCCAAAACCATTCCGCATGAAGGTGCGGGCACCCTCGTTCGTCAACCTTCAGGGACTGTTCGGGGTGACCAACGCCCGCTATCTGGCGGACATGATCGCCGTGCTCGGCAGTCTCGACCCAGTGATGGCGGAGGTGGACAAGTAGCAGGGATTTGAATGCAATGACCATGCGCGAAAAGATAAAAGAGGCAGCGGCGCGGTATCCCGACCAGCGCTCGGCGATCATGCCCGCGCTTCTGATCGCGCAGAGGGAGCATGGCCATCTGCCTGGTCAGGTGCTGGAAGAAGTCGCCGACATTCTCGGAGTCGAACGGATCTGGGTCTACGAGCTGGCGACCTTTTATACGCTCTTCCATACCGAGCCGGTGGGCATGTTCCACCTGCAACTCTGTGACAATGTTTCCTGCATGCTGTGCGGAGCCGAGGACCTGCTGAAGCATCTGGAAACGGCGCTGGCGATCAGGAAGGGCGACACCACGCCGGACGGGCTGTTCACGCTTTCCTCCGTCGAGTGCCTCGGTGCCTGCGAGATGGCTCCGGTGATGCAGGTCGGCGACGATTACCATGGTGCCCTTGATGTCGCGCGGATAGATGCACTTTTGGGCAACCTGCGGGCTACGACGGAACGGGTCGCGAGCATCGAGCCCTCTGCGCGACCGCAGGGAGAGTAGCGTCATGTTCGAGCCGGTTCTCCTCAAGAATGTCGCCGTGCCGGACAGTCACCTGCTGTCGACCTACGAGGCTGGCGGCGGCTACCAGGCACTGGCGAAGGCGCTGCGCGAATACACGCCTGACGAGGTCGTTAACCTCGTCAAACAGTCCAACCTGCGCGGTCGCGGCGGTGCCGGATTCCCGACGGGCATGAAATGGAGTTTCGTGCCGAAGCAGGTCGACAAGCCGAAATATCTTTGCTGCAACGCCGATGAGGGCGAGCCAGGCACCTTCAAGGACCGGATCATCATGGAGCGCGATCCGCATCAACTCATTGAGGGGCTGGCGGTAAGCGCCTATGCGATTGGGGCCAAAACCGCCTATGTCTACATCCGCGGAGAATATGTGACGGCGATCCGTCGCCTGGAGCAGGCGATCGCCGAGGCACACGAAAAGGGTTATCTGGGAACGGGCATTCTGGGCTCGAATTTCGATTTCGCCGTCCACATCCACTGCGGCGCAGGCGCCTATATCTGCGGCGAGGAGACTGCGATGCTCGAGTCGCTCGAGGGCAAGCGGGCGCAGCCGCGATTGAAGCCGCCGTTTCCGGCCGTGGCCGGGCTCTACGCCAGCCCGACTGTGATCAACAATGTCGAGACGCTGGCCTGCGTGCCGCATATCGTGGCGCGGGGCGCGGACTGGTTCCGCGGCATCGGCCCGGACAAGAGCCCCGGCCCGAAGCTCTACTGCCTCAGCGGGCAGGTGCGCAAACCCGGCCTCTACGAGTTGCCGATGGGCATACCGCTGCGCGAGCTGGTCGAGGAACATGCCGGCGGGGCGTTGCCGGGACGCAAGATCAAGGCGGTGATCCCGGGCGGAGTCTCAGCGCCGGTCATCCCTGAGCACGGGCTGGACGTGAGGATGGATTTTGACTCGCTGGCTGCCGCCGGCTCGATGCTCGGTTCGGCTGGCGTTATCGTGATCGACGATAGCACCTGCATGGTCAAGGTCGCCACCAGGATCATCGAGTTCTTCCACCATGAGTCCTGCGGCAAGTGCACGCCCTGCCGGGAAGGATTGAACTGGGTCGTGAAGGTCCTGCGCCGGGTTGAAGGCGGGCATGGCGTACCCGGCGATCTGGAGCAGTTGGAGATGCTCTGCAAGGGCATTTTCGGCAATACGTTTTGTGCCTTGGGTGACGGTGCAGCGATGGGATTGCGTGCAGCACTCGCGCATTTCCGAGATGAATTCGTCGCCCATGTCGAGGAGCGGAGGTGCCCGTTTCACTGAAGAAGTGTGCTGGATCAGGGTTGTGAGGAAACCATGCTTAAAGTCACGATCGACGAACAAACGCTGGAAGTTGAGGCTGGCTCGACAGTGCTGCAGGCCGCCCAGCGTTTGGGCATCGACGTCCCGACCTTCTGCTATCTGAAGCGGCTGCCGCCGCTGGCTTCGTGCCGCATGTGCCTGGTGGAGATCGAGGGCGTGCGGCGGTTGCAGCCGTCCTGCGCCACTGCGGCCACCGATGGCATGGTCGTGCGGACGAACACGCCTCTGATCGAGGAAACGCGCTCTTCCATGCTCGACATGCTGCTCGCCAACCACCCCCTCGACTGCCCGATCTGCGACAAGGGCGGCGAATGCGAGCTTCAGGACATGGTAATGGCCTACGGGCCCCGCGAAAGCCAATTCCGCGATGAAAAACGTGTGCTCCACTCCGAGGACATTCGTCTGAGCCCGGTCATCATCATGAACGTCAACCGCTGCATCCAGTGCCAGCGCTGCGTCCGGATGTGTGAGGAGGTCGTCGGTGCGGTGGCGCTAGGCACCGTCGAAAAAGGCATGGATACCGCCGTCACCGGCTTCGAGGGCAGTCTGGCGAGTTGCGACCAGTGCGGCAATTGCGTCGAGGTCTGCCCGGTCGGCGCGCTGATGAGCTTCCCCTACCGCTACAAGGCGCGCCCCTGGGATCTCGTAGAGACCGACACGGTCTGCCCGCATTGTGGCACCGGTTGCCAGCTGACGGTGGGCACGCGCAAGGGCGAGTTCATGCGGGTGCGCTCGAAGTGGGACGAAGGTGTCAACCACGAAACTCTCTGCGTGCGAGGACGCTTCGGCCTCGATTTCGTTGCAAGCCGGGACCGGATCAAGCAGCCAATGATCCGTCAGGATGGCGCCCTGGTTCCGGTTTCCTGGGACGAAGCGGGGGACTATCTGCGCCGGCGACTGTTGGCCGTCGAGAGCAAGGCTGCCGGCGGGCTGGCCTCGCCTCGCCTGCCCAACGAGGTGCTTTATCAGTTCCAGAAGCTGATGCGAACAGTATTCCGGACCAACAACATTGATTGTTCGTCACGTTGGGCCGCGCCCTTCGATGCGCTCGGCCCGCTATTGGGAACTTTCTACAGCCGCACGCCCCTGGACGACGTAATCGGCAACGACTGCGTGCTTGTCGTCGGAGGCAATATAACCGAGGAGAACCCGGTCACCGAATACCTGCTGCGGGACAGCGCGCGGCGGCGGCAGACTGGATTGCTCATGCTATCGGCGCGGCCATCGCGTCTGGACGCCGATGCCAGGGAGGTGGTTCGTGTGCCTCCGGGCGGAGAAGCGGCAAGCCTTGCGGCGGTGGTGGCCGGTCTCGTGGCGGCAGCTGGTCAGGCCTTGCCGGGCGGCGCTTTTGCGGACATCGACGCGGCAATCGGCAGGCCGGCGGCGGGCGCCGGCAGTGACGGGCCGGATCGCCTGGCCGCCGCGCTCAAGGAAGGCCGCAGCGTCACCGTGCTTGTCAGCGTCGACCTTCTGAGATCACCCGAAGCGCGCGCGACGCTGCAGCAGCTCAACAACCTGCTGCACGTTCTCCGCCTGCTCGGCAAAGGCCCGGCGATGCAGTTTCTCTTCGACCGTGCCAACCAGATGGGCGCCTGGGACATGGGGGTCCTGCCGGCGGCTCTGCCGGGGCTGCGGGCGGTCGCCGATGACGCGGCGCGCGCAACTCTTGCGCGAAACTGGGGCGCCGAAATCCCGTCTGAACCCGGCGCGGATCTCGACGCCATGCTGGACCTCTGTGTCGGTGGGCGGATGGGCGCGCTCTACATCGTCGGAACCGACCCCCTGGTCGCCTATCCCGACCGGAACTTTGTGACGCGGGCGCTTGGCGCCGCCGATCTCCTGATCGTGCAGGACGCGTTCCTCACGGATACGGCGGGCATGGCCGAGGTCGTCTTGCCCGCGGCGGGCTACGGCGAGGAATCCGGAACGTTCACCAACAACGAGGGTCGGATCCAGAATGTTCGCAAATTCCGTGAGCCCGTTTTCGAGGCGCGAGGCAATCTGGCGATTGTCGACTTCGTCGCGGCGCTACGCAACCAGGCGCTGCGGCCATCGACGCAACCCGAAATTTTCGACGAGATTGCCCGGCTGGTTCCGGCCTATCAGGGGTTGACGCAGGACGGGCTTGGCGCCGACGGCGCTTTCACCAAGGCGGTGCCAACACTATCGGCTGGCATGCTCCCTGCGCCGCCGCCCGTCCCGACAGCAGCCGACCGGCTCATGCTGATCACCGGCGACTGCCTGTTCCACAACGGATATCTTTCCGAACGGTCGGACATCCTGAACACGGTCGCCAACGATCCCTATGTCGCGATGAGCGCGCAGGATACCGCGGAGCTTGGCCTTTCGGATGGCGATCAGGTAATCGTGCGTTCCGGCCAGGGCGAACTGACGGCGCAGCTCAAGGTCGACAGGCAGTTTCCCAAGGGCCTCGTCTTCGTTCCGGAAAACTATAGAGCCTTGCGTCTCAACAGCCTGCTGCGGCGGGGCGAATATCCATGCGCGGTGGAAGTTCAGAAGGCGCACGCCACTCTTGAGGTCGACCGCCCAGGCCCGATCTGGCGTGGGGTCTGAAGATTTGGGGTCGGGGCACCGCAAGGCTCTGCGGCAAGCTGCCCGCCCCGGCGTCTTCAGTGATATCTGGTCCCGCATATGTAATCCTGCAGATCCTGCTCTGTACGCTGCGCTTCGTCGAGCCTGTGTTTAACCACGTCGCCGATGCTGACCACGCCGACAACGTCGCCTCCATCCGTGACCAGCACATGGCGTGTACGCCGCTGGGTCATGATCCCCATCGCGACGGGCAGCAAATCCTGTGTCGAACACGTCGCCACATTGCGGTTCATGATGTCCGCGACCCGCTTTGCCGCCGCCTCGGCCCCGTATTCCGCCACCGCATTGCAGCAGTCCCGCTCCGACAGCGTACCGAGGTATTTGCCGTTCGATCGCCTGACGACGACGAAGCCGATATTGTTGTCTCGAAACAGCCGCAGTACCTCCACCATCGTCTGATCGGGGGCAACTGCGATGACCCCGACACCCTTGTTTTTCATGATTTCACCGACAAACATCTGAGCCTCTCTTTCCGAGCGTTTCGGTTTGACAGCTGGCGCGCGTTCATGTTCGCCGGATATTCCGCCACCAGTTGTAGCCCTGCGTCTCTTTCGTCTCGACAAGTACGTCCTTCTTCGTATTCAGGCGCGCGGCAACCACGCCGCCGCCGGTTGCCGCCTTACCCGGCTTGGCGAGCAGATCATCGCGCCCGATCACCAGGTCAGCTGAGGAAAAACTCGAGAATTCGTATTGTTGGCCAAGCGCGATCGCGTCCGCCGGGCAGGCGTCCTCGCACAGCCCGCAGAACAGGCAGCGGGCCGTGTCGATCTCGAATTTGGCCGGGTGCCGCTTGCCCTTCTCGTCCTCGTAGGGGACGACTTCGATACAGTCGCAGGGACAGATCCGCGCGCAGAGTTCGCAGGCCACGCACTTGATCTCGCCCTCTTCATCACGCGTCAGGAAGTGATGCCCGCGATAGCGGGAGTAGGGCAGCCACTTTTCCTTGTCCGGATATTGCATGGTCACGGATCTGGAGAACATGTAGCCGAAGGTCAGAGCCAAGGCGCTCGCCAGATCGGCAAAGAACGCCCAACCAATCCATGTTCCAACTCTGTCCTGCGCGCGCGACATCGCCGCCTCGCTACGGAGCCGCTACGACCCCTAAAAGTACACCGGTTATAATTATGTTCGCCATTGAAAGAGGAAGCAAGACTTTCCATCCGATCGCCATCAGTTGGTCGTAGCGGTAGCGAGGGAAAGTGAAGCGGAACCAGATAAACACATAGACGAAGAACGCGACCTTGATGACAAACCACAGGAGCGGTGGCAAGGGAATCAGAACTCCGTTCCAACCGCCGAAGAACAGGATCACCACCAGGACCGACACAAGCAATACGATGGCATATTCGCTAACCATGAAGAAGGCAAAGCGGATACCGCTGTATTCGGTATGGAACCCCGCCCCTAGATCGCCTTCCGCTTCCGCCAGGTCGAAGGGAATGCGCTGCGCTTCGGCCAATCCGGCGACGAAGAACACGAAGAATCCGACCGGTTGGTAGACGATGTTCCAGACATCGGCCTGCGCCCGCACGATCTCGAGAAGGCTCATGGATTGCGCCAGCGTGACCACGCCGATGACCGCGAACCCCATAGGGATTTCGTAGCTGATCATCTGCGCGCAGGTTCTGAGGCTGCCCAAGACAGCGTATTTGCTGTTGGAGGCCCAGCCGCCGAAGATGACGCCATAAACTTCGATCCCGATCACCGAGAAAACGAAAAGGAGCGCCACATTCATGTTGGAGACGTAGAGCGTGATCTCGTGGCCGAGGATCGAGACAGTTTCGCCGAAGGGGATCGCGACGAACACCACAAAGGGCGGGGCGAGCGCCAGGATTGGCGCCAGTTTGAACAGGAACCGGTCGGCCTCGGCCGGGATGTGATCCTCTTTGGTCAGGAGCTTGATTCCGTCCGCCACCGGCTGCAACAGCCCGTGCCATCCCACGCGCATCGGCCCCATCCGCTGCTGCATGTGCCCAGCGATCTTGCGTTCCAGCCAGGTTAGCGGCAAGGGTAGCAACAGCAGGATCGCAATCAGGAACGCGACCTTCAAGACGATCAGGCCAAGGGCGACGATAAGTTCCATGATCCCGGCTACTTATTCATCGGGTTGAAGCGCGCCCGGACTTTGGCTCCGGCTATACAATGAGCACTGCGCGCACTTGTCAGACTGCATGGTACAACGGCGACGCACCTCATACAATGCCGTCGCAGTTATGTCGCCGCTGGCTATGATGTGTCCGGGCTCAGGACGTTTTGAGACGAGTGGTTCGCTGTGCAAGATGAAGGCTTCGCGTTTCCGCCGGTTGCACTGCACCATCTTGCGTATCAAAAACCGCCGAGGCTCTCATCGCTGCCGGATGAAAGTTCCGTGGCAGGTCAACTGGCGTCCGGGGAGCTGAACACCCAGCAGAAACGCAAAAAGCTCCTCGACCGCTATGGCGAGGAGCTCAAGGGCAAATACCCTGAATGGGCAAATTTGTAAGTATCGTTGGTTGCGGGGGCAGGATTTGAACCTGCGGCCTTCAGGTTATGAGCCTGACGAGCTACCGGGCTGCTCCACCCCGCGAGATATAATTTAACACAAAAGGCCGCTTGATGGGCGGCCCTTTTGTCTCGGCTATGGGCCGTTTGGCGTGATTGAGAAGATTGATTGATATAAGTTGCGCTTTGCAGACCTGGCAGCGACCTACTCTCCCGCGTCTTAAGACGAAGTACCATGGGCGCAGGGGCGTTTCACGGCCGTGTTCGGAATGGGAACGGGTGCAGCCACCCCGCCATAACCACCAGGTC
>Ga0102590_1001619_pt1 | contig 32440 bp, 33 predicted proteins | sample AraplaMF_Col_mMF_FD_76859 | JGI IMG/M metagenome (GOLD analysis project Ga0102590, IMG submission 76859) | Arabidopsis root microbial communities from the University of North Carolina, USA - plate scrape MF_Col_mMF | ecosystem: Host-associated > Plants > Roots > Endosphere | place: USA... | reverse complement strand
TGCGCCGCCGCTTCGACTGCGACCCTGATCTCGTCCTCCACCGCAAGCCCGCAGCCGGCATCGAGCATTAGCCCGATCTTCATGCCCGACAGGTCGATGTCGAGATCCATCCAGTTGAAATCGTTCGGCGGCAGACTGGTGCCGTCGCGCCAGTCCGGCCGTGACAGCGTCGCCATCGAAAAGGCCGCATCCTCGACTGTGCGCGCCATCGGCCCGACGCAGCGCCCGACATAATAGGGATCGGCCGGAATGCGCCCATGGCTTGGCTTGAAGCCGAAGATGCCGGTCCAGCCGGCGGGAAGGCGCACCGAGCCGCCGATATCGGTGCCGATATGCAGCGGTCCGTAGCCGGCCGCCGCCGCTGCGGAAGCCCCGGCGCTCGATCCGCCGGGATTCTGCGCGGTGTTCCAGGGATTGCGGCTGAGAGGATGAAAGCTCGAAAGCCCGGAGGAAAGCATGCCGTAATCGGGGCAGGTCGTCTTGGCGAAGATCACCGCGCCGTCTTCGCGCAGCCGGGCGGCGGCCGGTGCGTCGGCGTCCGCCGGCTTCAGTTCCACTGCCCTCGTGCCGAGCGGCACCGGCTGGCCCTTCGTGGCGATCAGCTCTTTCAGCGTCACCGGGATGCCGTCGAGGGGGCCCAGCGTTTCTCCCTTGGCCCAGCGCTCCGTCGACGCTTTCGCCTGCGCGCGCGCCGATTCCGGATCGTAGAGGTAGAGTGCCGAAATCGAAGGCTCCCAGGCCGCTATATGGCCTTCGAGGGAAAGCCAGTATTCGAGAGGGGAGAGGCTCTTATCGGTGAAGCGCCGCCTGAGTTCGCGAATGGTAAGGTCGGTTTCGGTCATGGCATGGTCTTTCGGGCTTTTCGTCTTGGGAGGACATCAGCGGCTCGCCTCACGCGGGTCGAGCAGATCGCGCAAACCGTCGCCGAGCATGTTGAAGCCGAAGACGGTGAGCGCGATGGCAAGGCCCGGCAGGATCGCCAGCCAGGGGGCGAGCGCCAGATAGGTTTGCGCATCGGCAAGCATCCGGCCCCAGGTCGGCGCCGGCGGCGCCATGCCGAGCCCAAGGAAGCTGAGCCCCGCTTCGGTGAGGATCGCCAGCCCCAGCTGGATCGCGCCATGCACGATGATCTGGCTCATGATATTCGGTAGCACATGGCGTAGCGAAATGGTCAGGCGCGTATTGCCGATCGCGCGCGCCGCCGTCACATAGTCGCGGCTCCAGGCCTGCAGCGAGGTCGCGAGTGTGACGCGGGCAAAGACCGGGATCATGAAGACGGCAATCGCGGTGATCGCGGTGAACCGCCCCGGCCCGAGAAAGGCGCCGAGCACCATGGCGGACAGGATCGGCGGCAAGGCGAAGATGACGTCGCAGATGCGCATCAGCAACGCCTCGAAAGGACCGCGGATCGCCGCCGCCGAAATGCCGGCGATCGAGCCGAGCGTCCCGCCGATCGCCACCGCGGTAATGGCGATCGACAGCGAATTCCAGCAGCCTGCCATCAGCATCGAAAGCACATCGCGGCCGAACTGGTCCGTGCCGAGCAGGCCGAAGGCAAGCGGTGGCTGTAATTTGTGGATGATCTGCATTTTCGCCGGCGGCAGCGGCGTCCAGACGAGCGACAGCAGTGCAACGGTGACCAGCAGGCCGATGATGACAGCCCCTGAGATCAGGTTCATTCGCCGGCTAAGTCTAAAGACCCGGCGGCGGCTCATGATTGCGGTGGATACGATCGGTGCCATGTGTCAGGCCGCCTTTCTCATCCTGGGATCAATCGCCAGATAAGAGAGATCGACGATGAAATTCATCACGATGACAAGACCTGCGAAAAACAGCACGACATCCTGCATCACGATGATGTCGCGCTGGGAGAGCGCCTGCAGCGCGAGCCGCCCGAGGCCGGGCAGGTTGAAGACGTTTTCCACCAGCACCGCGCCGGCGACGAGAAAGGTGAATTGCAGCCCGATCATTGTCAGGATCGGGATCAACGCGTTCGGCACGATATGCCGCCACAGCACTGCACTGCGTGACAGTCCCTTCGCCACGGCGGTGCGGGCAAAATCCTCATGCATCGTATCGAGCACCGCCGAGCGCGCCACCCGCGTCAACACGCCCGCTTGCGGCATCGCCAGCGCGACGGCGGGCATAACCAGCGCCTGCAATGCCGGCATCAGCCCGGCGCTCCAGCCCGGGAAGCCGCCGGCCGGCATCAGCCCGAGCATCGTCGAAAACAGGATGATCAACAGCAGTGCCACCCAGAAGGCGGGCACGGCGATGCTGATCTGCGAAAACAGCGTTGCGATGATGTCGAAGACACCGCCGCGGCGCGAGGCGGCTAGCACGCCGAGCGGCAAGGCAATCGCCACAGAAAGCATAATCGCCATCAGCGCCAGCGGCAGCGTCACTGCCAGCCGCTCGACGATCAATCCCGCGACTGGCACGCCATAGGTTAAGGAATTGCCGAGATTGCCGGAGAGCACGCCGGTCAACCATTGCCCGTAGCGCAGCAGCAGCGGCTGATCGAGCCCGAGATCGTGGCGCAGTGCGGTAAGCGTTTCCGGTGTTGCCGAGGTGCCGAGCATGATCGAGGCGGGATCGCCGGGCAGAAGGTCCATGACGGCGAAGATCAGCAGTGAGACGACGACGAGGGTGACGAGGAGACCGGCGAAGCGGCGGGCGAGGAGTGAGATCATGCTTGCCACACTTTCGATGTGGAACGGGGAGGGCTGCGACCGGCATCGAACGGTTCGTTATGCGGCTTCCCCTCGTTCATGCCTCTCAATCCGCCTTAACTGTTCGCCTACTCGTCCCAGGAAACGCCGGAGAGTACGTTGGAAGGGATCGGCTCGTTCTCCCACAGTCCCTTCAGCTTCTTGTCCCAGACGCCGAGTTTCGGCATGACGAAGAGGTAGAGTGCCGGCACGTCCTCGGCGAGGATCTTCTGCGCGTCGCCATAGATCGCATTCTGCGCGGCGGGATCGGTCGTCTCCTGGACCTTTTTCATCAGCGCGTTGAAAGCTGAGTTCTTATAATTGAAATAATAGGGATCGCGGGCATAGATGTCGATGTCGAGCGGTTCGGCATGGGCAACGATCGTCATGTCGAAGTTGCGGTCCTTCATGATGTCCTGGACCCATTTCGCCGGAAATTCGGTCGGCTCGATATTCATCGTTACGCCGATCTCGGCAAACATCGCCTGCATCACCTGGGCGCTGCGCGGCGCATAAGCCATCTGCGGCGATTTGATCGTGAAGGTGAAGCCGTTGGGATAGCCGGCTTCGGCGAGCAACGCCTTCGCCTTCTCGACGTCGTAGGGCAGCACATTGGTCGTGTCCTGATACCCCGGATCGTTCGGCGTGTAGTGGCTGCCGATCGGTGTGCCGAGGCCCGACCATGCGCCGTCGATTACCGTCTTGCGGTCGATCGCCATCATCAGCGCCTGGCGGACGCGTTTGTCGTCGAACGGCTTCTTGGCATTGTTCATGCCGGCAACGACCTTGAGCTCGGTATTGCCGATCTTGGTGACCAGCCTCGCATCGCCGTCGAAAGAACTCATCAGCTCAGGCGCGGCAAATTCCGGAAAGGCATCGAGATCGCCGGATTTCAGCGCAGCCGCCTGCGCCTGCGGATCGGCGATGAAGCGGAAGGTCACCGTGTCGAGCTTAGCGGCCGCATTCTTGTTCCAATAATCGGCATTCCTGGCGAGTTCGACCTTGTCGCCTTTCGCCCAGCTGGCGAATTTGAACGGACCGGTGCCCACTGGCGTCGTCTTGTCGTCGGCAGCCGTCTTCGGTGCGACCATCACCGAGGCTGGCCAACCGAGCCAGTAGATCAGGCTGCCGGTCGGTGCAGAGAGATGCAGCACCAGCGTTTCGGCATCGGGCGTATCGATCGAGGCGATCGAGGCGAAGAAGCGCTTCTGCGGATTGACGGAATCGGCGCCGCGGGCGCGGTCGAGCGAATACTTGGCAGCAGTGGCATCGAAGGCCTCGCCGTCATGGAATTTGACGCCGGTCTGTAGCTTGAACGTATAGGTCAGGCCATCGGGAGAGATCTCCCAGCTTTTTGCCAGCTGCGGCTGGATCTTGCCGGCCTGGTCGATCGTCACCAGCCCCTCGAACACGTTCTGCCAGGTCACCTGGCCGATTGCGACCGGTGCTGCGATTGTCGGGTCGAGACCGGTTGGCTCGACGCTCATGCCAAGATTAAGCGTGGTCTTCGCCGCCTCGGCCGGCGTCATCGCCGTCATCACCAGGCCGGCCGAAAGCGCAGCACCGAGCGAAAGCCGCCGGGCGAAACGCGCTGAAGGCGCAAACGAAAGCTTGATCATCATGTTCCCTTATCTGGCCGCGCGTCGATGACGAAGACCTTTTGCGAGGAGAGTGACACTATGCCGGTGCACACACAATGACGATTTTGTGTGCTCAGTGTAGCCGAAAAAGCTACACCGCAAATCCGCGGGCAATGCAAGCGCGAAGCGTCAGTCTTTCGTCTCGGTCCGGCGGTTCGTGCGCTCGCGCATGAACCTCTCGATGAAGTCGAGCAGTTTCGTCGCGGCGAAGGACAGCTGCCGGTCCGGTGCAACGCAGAGATCGACATGGGTGCGGATGCCGGTCTTGCCGGCGAGCGGAATGGCAAGGAGCTGACCCGCCTCGATCTCGCGGCGGACGGTCAGCGCCGGCAGCAGCGTGGCGGCAGCCCCGCTGAGCACAAGTTCCTTCAGCATTTCGAGCGAGCTGGTGACGAAGACGGGATCGAGGCTCAACCCCTCCTTCTCGAACAGCGCGTCGAAAGCCTGGCGGAAGCCGAAGGATTGATCCGGCAGCGCCAATGCGTAGTCGGCGAGTTGCCCGATAGGGATCTCGGTATGCGCGGCGGCCGGATGCTGCGGCGTGACGATGAGATCATAGGCAATCTCGGAGCGCAGCCGCACCTTGGTCCCGGACATCGGAGGAGCAAACAGCGTCACCGCAATATCCGCCTCGGCGCTGTTGACGGCATCGACCGCCTGCCGCGCGCTGGTAATCGTCACGGTAAAACGCAGCTTCGGATATTTCAGGCTGAATTCGGCAAGCGCCGGCGCCAGCAGATTGGCGACGGTCGCCCCATTGGCATAGATGCTGACACGGCCGCGCTGCAGGCCTTTAAGATCTTCGATCAGCTGCTGCACGTGATCGAGTTCGCGCAGCGTCCGGCCGGCGCGGGCGGCAAGCAGTTCGCCGGCGGCCGTCAGCTTGACGCCGCGGGCGCTGCGTTCGACGAGCGGCGCGCCGAAGTGATATTCGAGGTTCTCGATCTGCCGGCTGATCGCCGTCGGCGCGACATTGAGATTCTCGGCCGCCTGGCGCATCGAATTGGTCCTGACCAGCTCGTCGAAATACATCAGCGCCCGGATCTGCATTCACGTCTCTCCGCCATTCGGCATATTGATCTGTAGAGAGTCTGACCCTATTCAATCAGCCGCTGCTCGGATAGCGGTCGCGCCAGGCCTTTTGCGCGCCCTCGACCGGAAGGGCGGTCGCGGCGTAGACGCCGCGGGCAATCGCCCGGGCCATGACGATGGTCGCGAGGTGGCAAAGCTCCATCAGGCTCACCATGTCGTCTCTTCGATGCTTGGCCGTCGAAGCGGCAAAGACGGTGTCGCCGTCGAGCGGCAGATGCGCCGGCAGCAGTGCTCGGGCGAGGCCGTCATGGCCGGCGAGCGAAAGCCGGTGCGCCTCGGCCTTCGTCAGCTGCGCATCGGTCACAATAGCGCCGATCGTCGTTGCCGGCGTTTTCATGCCCTTGAGCCGCATCCGGTGGTCGGCCACATCAGGCATGCCGAGCCCACCGAATTCCGCATCCTTTTCAAAAGGCGCCGCCCAGAAATGCGGTCCGTCGCCGATCGTTGCGGAGCCCAGCGCATTGACGGCGACGATCGCCGCAACGCGATGCCCGGTGCTGCTGACGGCGCTGGCCGAGCCGAGCCCGCCCTTGACGGTGGCCGTCGTCGCTCCTGTGCCGGCACCTGTCGTGCCGAGCGCGAATGCGCCCTTGGCGGCGGCCTTCAACGCCGCATAGCCCATATCGCGATAGGGCGAGTGAAGGCCCCAATCCTTGTCGCCGCCATTCAGCAGGTCCATCAGAATCGCCTGTGGCACGATCGGAATGCGCAGCGGCCCGACTGCAAAGCCGCGGCCGAGTTCGCGCAGGCCCGCCTGCACGCCGCCGGCGGCATCCAGCCCGAAGGCCGAGCCGCCGGAGAGCACGAAGGCATCCACGGCATTGACGGTCATCGACGGATCGAGCAGGCCGGTGTCGCGCCCGCCCGGCGCACCGCCGAGCACCGTGCCGGATGCGACGGCCGGTTCGTCGAAGACGATGACCGTGACGCCGGAACCGAGCGCAAGGTCGGTTGCATGGCCGACGGAAACGCCTTCGATGTCGGTGATGAGGTTCAGAAGATCGGGCAAGGGCGGATCCTTATGCGGAAAGGCCGCCGATAGGACTGCAATTGCCCTCAAAAAACAAGACCGGCCCCATTTGGCGGGACCGGTCGGACATCGGGAAAGGCCGCGAATGCCAATCGCGGCCTCATGCCCTCAGGCATGAAGCGGCTTCGGATGACGGCGGGTCATCAGGTCATGGATGGCCAGCCGCACCTCGTCGGGCGAGCCGAAACGCTGCTCGTCGAGGTCGTGGACATGAAATTTTACGGCGATGAACTTCAGCCGGTCTTCATCGGGAATGACGATCCCGACGGGAACGCCTGCATATTCGATAACTTGCTTCTTCATAGATAGAACTCCTGCCGCGCGATATGCGCAGCCATGGCGAATTGACTTGTCTGGTACCGTTGAAAGGAGGACGAACGTCACATTCGACAGTTCGGGCGGGAGAGGGCGCCCGGACGGTCATTGCCAAGCACAGATCGCCCAAGGAGATCGGCGAGAATATCGATGTCTATCATGCTCGTTCCTTGTGTTGGCGTTGCACTTGAGAGGTCCCGGTACAGCCCGGGGCCGGTGATGGCTGTCTTCAATAATCTACTATCTTGGTAGAGATTACCCGATAGCCTATCGGAAACATATTCCGAAACGTGTCAAAATATCGACGATCTGAAAAAATTCATTCCGTCGTAGCCCGAACTTACAGAAAGAAACATATCAGTCCTTCGTTAAATTCGCATGACAGAATCGGAAGTTCGATCGATCACAGCGGCAGACATAGGAAGCCTTGCTGTATCAGGCAATGGCCCGTTTCATTAAAAATCGCCATGCCTCGAAATGACCGATTTGGTTAATGCTGGAAGCCCCGTGTCACCAGCCTTCTTCGAGCACCTTCTCCAGCATGTCCGCGAAAAAATCTGCGCTGTTGATGCTGAGGCAGAGCGGCGGTTTGATCTTCAGCACATTTTGGTGATCGCCGGTCGGCTGCATGATGACGCCGAGTTCGAGAAGCCGGTCGCAGATTGCAGCCGTCTCTTCCGTCGCCGGCTCCAGCGTCGTTCTGTCGCGGACGAATTCGAGGCCGAGATAGAGGCCCATGCCGTGCACGGCGCCCGCAATCGGATGACGGTCGATCAGCGCGGCGAGCCGCGCCTTCAGATGATCGCCGACTGTCCGGGCATTTTCCTGCAGCTTTTCCTCGGCCATGATGTCGAGCACCGCCATGCCGGCGATGCAGCTGACGGGGCTGCCGCCCGTGGAGGAAAAGAAAGAGCCCTCCTTCTCCAGCGATTGCGCAATCTCCCGCGTGGTGATGACGGCGCCGAGCGGATGGCCGTTGCCCATGCCCTTGGCGACGGTGATGATATCAGGCACGACCCCTTGCTGCTCGAAGCCCCAGAAATAATGTCCGAGCCTGGAATAACCGACCTGCACCTCATCGGCGATGCAGAGGCCGCCGCGGGCGCGCACCTGCGCGTAGATTTCCCTGAGATAACCGTCCGGCAGCGGAATGCCGCCGGCATTGCCGTAGACTGATTCGGCGATGAAGCCCGCAAGGCCTTCGCCCGCAGCATCAATTGCTTCCAGCACCGGCGTCGCCATGCCGAGATAATCCGCTGCCGTATCGGGACCTCGGAAGTCGCCGCGATAGGTGTTCGGCGAAACGACGGTATGCACCCAGTCCGGCCGGGTGGTCGGCGCCTGCGGATTGTCGGCGATCGAGGTGGAGACGGCGTCGCTCGCCGCCGACCAGCCATGATAGGCTTCGAGCAGGCAGAGCATTTTGCGCGCGCCGCTATGGGCTTGCGCCAGCCGAAGCGCCAGATCATTCGCCTCCGAGCCGCTGTTGACCAGGAAGACCGCGTCGAGCCCGTCCGGCGACAGGGCGGCGAGGCGTTCGGAAAATTCCGTGATCGCGGCATAGTGGAAGCGCGAATTCGTGTTGAGCCGCAGCCATTGGGCGTGGATCGCTGCCGCGAACCTGGGATGGCCATGGCCGAGAATGGTGACGTTGTTGACCATGTCGAGATAGGCGCGGCCCTCGACATCGAACAGATGCTCCCGCCAGCCGCGCTCGATCTGCGGCGCCGCCGCGTAATAGTTCTTCTGCGGCCTTGCGAGATGCGCCTGCCGCCTGGCGAGCAGTTCGGCGGCATCAGATCTCGGTGCATCGGCTTCCGGGCTGAGAAGGAGCGAGGGTGAGGGGCAGAGCGCCGACCAGGCCGCGGCCGTGCGCGGCGTGGCAAAAAGCGGCGGTTCGAGACCTGCGACGCTGCAAAGCTGGACGCGCAGCCCGCCGAGCGACGCAGCCTCTCCGAAAACCGTGCCGAGCGGATCGCCGGCGGCCACCTCGGCTCCATCCTCGACCGAGAGATCGAGCCCATCGAGATGCAGGGTCATGTTGTCGCTGGCAAGCGTCAGATGCTGGTCCTTCCAGCCGATGCGGCCGGCAAAGGGTGCAGCAATCGCGTTGCCTGCCGCGAGGCAAATGTCGATATGCAGGGCGCAGGTCGCCTGTCCCGTCGCATTTCCCAAGCTCGCGCGGGAAAGCCGATATTCGCCATAGCGCGTCGCTGCGATGCCGTTTTCCGTTGCCACGCGGGCAAGCAGCCGCCAGTCCATGTCGGTATTCAGCCAGTTGCCGGCAGAAAAATGCGGGCTCCGCACCCCAAGATCGACATAGGCGATCCCGGCGGGATCGATGTCCGGCAGCAACGGCAGCCATCCCGATGTTTCCGGGGCGGCGACATTTGCGCCGGCCGCCTTGAGGATCGCGGCTTCCATCAGTTCGAAGGGAACGGACATCGCCGTATCGAAGATCGCCCGCTCGTGCTTGAGGTTGCCGCGGACATAGTCATTATCGGGATCGACCGAAATCTGCTGCTCGCTGCTGGCGACGAGAATGACCGCGCGCGCGACGGTCAACGGCCAGAGCGCCTTCAGCTCCTCCTCGGTCAGCGGATAGATCGCCTGATAGGCCGTGACGGCTGGCAGGATATAAAAAGGGTCGCCATCCGCCTGATGCAGCAGCGAAGCGCATGTGACGGCGAGGTCGCCGACCAGCCAGCCGCGGATGATGTCGCCGAAATCGATCACCCCGTCGGGGATCGTATGGCCACGGGCGTCGCGGTGGCCGACGACATTGTCGCCGGTGACGTCATGATGCACGGCCTGCAGCCGAAGCGATGGCGCCAACGGCTGGATGCGGCGGATGGCCATCACCATGGTCTTGGCGATCCGGTCGCGCGCCGCACTGTCGGTGATCGCGGACAGCAGCTGCACCGCGACCGGCCCGGCGCGCCTGAGATCCCATTGCAGGCTGCGGTCGAGACCAGGATGGTTGAAATCGGCAAGCGCTAGCGCCAGCCTGGCGCAGAGCGCGCCGAGGGCCGCAACGGAGGCCGGCGCCAGATAGGTCAGTTCTGTCAGCCCCTGGCCTTCCAGATATTCCAGCAGCCGGACCTGATAGCCCCGCCCGCGCACGGTCAGGACGACGATCTCCCGCCCGTCATTGGTGGGGATCACCTGCGGAACGCGCGGCGCATCTTGCCGGCTTTTGAGGTGACGGATCGCCGCATTCTGCGCTTCGAGCTCGCGGGTCTCGTAGGCTGCATGGCAGATCTTCAGGACGTAGCGGCCACGATCGTTATCGACGCGATAGTTTCGATCCTGCTGGCTGCCGAGTTCGGTAAGCGTGCCGGAGAGGCTGTAATGAGCAAGGAGTATCTCTTCCGCGTCGCTAGCGGTGACGTCGGGACGCGGCAGCGCCATGCGATCAACAAGCGCCTCGTCGGTCATGACACCCCTCCGCAGCATGATTCGATTACCTATTGAACGAGATAATCAAGTACTTGCCGCCGGCAGGCAACGGGAGATTGTCATTCGCCAGCAAAAGAGATGCAAGGTTTAGGCGGCGCTCAACCCATGCGTTCGGAGGCGTAGCCGCCGGGGCTTGCCGGAAAGACCACGGTGCGGTTGCCGTTCAGGAAGGTGCGGTGATGGATATGGGCGTGGATGGCACGGGCCAGCACCTGGCTTTCGACGTCGCGGCCGATCGAGACATAGTCGTCGGGCGACTGTGCATGGGTGATGCGTGCCGTGTCCTGCTCGATGATCGGGCCCTCGTCGAGATCGGCGGTGACGTAATGCGCCGTCGCCCCGATCAGCTTCACCCCGCGGCCGTAGGCCTGCTTGTAAGGGTTGGCGCCTTTGAAGCTCGGCAGGAAGGAATGATGGATGTTGATGATCCGGCCAGACATTTTCTGGCACATTGCATCCGAAAGCACCTGCATGTAACGGGCGAGAACGATCAGCTCCGTACCCGTCTGTTCGACGATATCCATGATCTGGCCTTCGGCCTGCAGTTTGTTCTCCTTCGTCACCTTGATGTGGTGGAAGGGGATGTCGTGGTTGACCACGACCTTCTGGTAATCGAAATGGTTGGAGACGACGCCGACGATATCGATCGGCAGTGCGCCGATCTTCCAGCGGTAGAGCAGGTCGTTGAGACAATGGCCGAACCGCGACACCATCAGCAGCACCTTCATGCGGGCGTTGCCGTCATGGATCTCGGCATCCATGGCGAACCGCTTGGAGATCGGCTCGAAGCCTTCCTTGAGTTCGGCAAGGGGCACGCCTTCCTCGGAGATGAAGCTCACCCGCGTGAAGAACTTGCCGGTATCGAGATCGTCGAACTGGGAACTATCGACGATGTTGCAGCCCTTGTCTGCCAGATAGCTCGAAATCGCCGCGACGATGCCGCGTGTCGATTTGCAGGATACCGTCAATACGTAACTTGTCATGTCTTTCCCTCTCCAAGGCCGCCGCCGTGCTTAGATCAAAGCCCGGGCCGCGAATAGGCCGGCGCACTTTCATTCATGCGACAAATTGCAAGAGAAACCATCACGTTTCTGCAAGTTCTCTCATTTGCCAAGTTTGAAGCTTAGGAGAAGTTGCGCGAAAAACTGTACCGTCAGCGCCGCTTGGATGCGTATTCTCGCCTTCGACGCGCTTTAGGCCGGCGGCCGGCTCGCCACCGCAACCTTCCGGCGCGGCGAGGTGATCTCATGGATGATCGCACCGCCGATCGACGAGAGCACCAGCGAGAGGATGACGAAGAGCACCGGCTGCTGCAGGATGCCGATCGGCAGCCGATCGGCGGCGACCCTGAGAAAAGCCAGCGTGAAGGCGTGGGTGATATAGATGCTGTAGGAGCAGTCGCCGAGATAGTTCAGCCATCCCACAACCGGCAGCCTGGAAAAATCGATGGAGACGGCGCCGTACATGATGAAGATCGCCGGAATACCCCAGGCGTAGAACCGGCTTTCCGGCGGCATCAGCGCCTCGTTGATGAAGAGAAAGGCGAAGCCTATGGCAAGGGCCGCCCAAGCCCAGCGGTTCGGCAGCAGGACCTTCTGTCCGTAGAGCCAGCCGAGCACGACACCGGCGAGAAACTCCAGCATGATCGGCTCGCGGTAGTACCGGGTCACAGTCGTTTCCGGCAGCAGTCGGCAGGTGATCAGGATGAGGGCAAAGACGGCAAACATCGCCGGGATGCGGCGAACTTCCTGCAGCGGCAGCAGAAGCGCAAAGACCAAGTAGAAGAACATTTCGTAATTCAGCGTCCATCCCGGAACGACCACCGGCGTGATCGTGCTGGGATCGGCGGGATTGGCCCATGGCAGGAACAACAGCGAGGCGATGAGATGCGGCAGGTCGAACACCGTCGATTTCAACAATGACGGGGCCACCAGCGCCACAGTCGCCGAAAACAGCGTCGCCAGCCAGTAGAGCGGCACGATCCTTTTGATGCGCCGCCGGGCGAAATCGACCGGGCTCATCGCGCGTCCGCTCGTCGTCAGCCACATCACGAAACCGCTCAGGACGAAGAAGATGTCGACGCCGGTTTCGCCATAGATGAAGGCGGTGGCGTCGACCGCGGGATTGACCTTGGCAAGCTGCAATATCGCGTGGAAATAGACGACCATCAGCGCCGCGATGGCACGCAGATATTGAAGCTGGACAAGCATCGAGCGTCTTGCTCCCTCGGGCTCGCGCGGACAGGCGCCGCTGCGGTCAACTCAATACATCTGCCGGACGACCCTGCCGGATGCGCGGGCTGTCGTGGAAGCGCATATATCCGACGACGAACCATAGGAGACCGGCGATCTTCATCGAGAAGACCGCGGTTCCCCCGATCATCATATTCAGAAAAATGAAAAGAGAAAGTGAATGGGCGCAGCGCCGCTGTGCCGCCGTGCGCCCGGCGGGAAAGAGGCAGACGAACAGCCACAAGGCGATGACGCCGAAGATCGTCGCCGCGTAGATCAGGTAGACATAGCCGCTGTCGGCGAATTCGGCGACCCGGTCGACCGAAAGTCCAAGGATGGCAAGCGGATCGAGCTCCATGATCTTCTTCATCGTCAGGTTGATGCGGCCGGTGAAATTGTCGCCCGTCGCATTGGGTTTCATCACGTAGACGAGGAAGCCGGCGGCGACGATCAGCGGCATCAGCGCCAGATTGAAATTCTTCGGGATCTTCGGAAAGACGAAGTAGCCGACGATGCAGGCAAAGCAGAAGATCAGCATCGTGCGCGTGTCGTTCGTCACCAGGATCAGCACGGCCGTGCTGATCATCAGCAACCGGTCCCAGCGGCCAAGCCTCTCCCACATCGAGATCAGGTAGACCGCGATCACGCCGCAGAAATTGGCCAGCGACACCTGTTCGAGGAAGATCGAGGAGGAACGATGGTCGATGATACCGAAGGAGAAGCGCTCGGGAAAGCCGAGCGCGTTCTGGAAGAGGCCCGTCGTGTTGTAGCTCAGCGGCAGCAGCCCTCGCGTATTGGCGAAATAATCGGAAGGGTGGACGATGCTGACATAGAACGGCACGCTGATGATCTCCAAGATCAGGAAGATCATGACGGCAAGACTTGCCCAGCGAAAGGCGAGCTTCATCGTTTTCTCGTTGCTCCAGCCGCCGAGCCCGGTAAAGCAGAAGATGATCAGCACGTTGCGGAAGTGATCGATGAACAGCATGCGGTTGAGCACGCTGACATAGATGGTCACGATGAGCGTGAACAGCAGGAACAGGAAGGCCGGCAGGTCGGTCTCGTAGATCCCCTTGTGCAGGATGTAGATGATGGCGCTCGCCATGATCAGGCCTTCACTGGCGGCGACATGCGTCATCGACAGCGGCACGATGTTGTGGTTGATGAAGGCCAGAATGCCGTTGTAGAGCACGGAGAGCAGGCCGAGCCAGAACACCGTATGATCGGTGCGTGATGCCTCGCGGGCAGCATCGAGCCGGTTGCCGGCTACAGTGAATGTCGCTGTCCTGTGATCGACGACTGCCATGCTCATTTCCCCGCAGGCTTGACGGCGGAGCAAGTGCCGGCATCGGCTTTTGCCGCCTCGGCAAGAAGCCGCATCTGCGGCCGCTCAGAGCCCTTGCGCGGCTGGACGTTGAAGGGCTCGTCCGCCGGCCACCATTCGCCGGCCGCCCAGTAGGACCAGCCGAGCCAGACGTCGCTATTATCAGTCATGGTGGCGTAGATTTCGGTCAATCCGCTCATGCAGTCCTTGTCGGCGGAGGCGCCGAATTCACCGAGAAAGCCGCGCTTGTGGTTCCGCTTCAGCCAGGCGGTGACCCCGGCGATCGCCTCGACCGCAGCAGTCGAGCCTTCGCAGGTCGGATGGGTGCCGGAGGAATCGGCATCGAGATACTGGTGAACCTCATAAGCGTAGAAATCGAGTGGATCGCGCACGCCGAGCATCACCGTGCCGTTGGCGCCGCCGATCACGTCTTTTTCCCAGCTTGACGCGCCGCTCCAGGCTGTGCCCGGCACCAGGATGAGGTTGCGCGCGCCGACGGCGCGGATGCTGCGGATCGCCGCATTGGCGGCATCCAGCCAGTCGGTCGCCTTGATGTCGTGCGGTTCGTTCATCAGGCCGAAGAGAACACCGTCCTGATTGGCGAATTCAACGGCGAGCCTTGCCCAAAAATCCCCGAAGGCGGCATCCGTTGCCGGCGCCGTGCCGACCTGGGTCTTGTCGTAATAGCCGAAATTATGCGGGTCGAGCAGAACCGCCATGCCGTGTTTGCGGATCAGGCCAATGCTATCCTTGAGCCGCTTGAGCTCGTCCTCGTCGAGCCGCCCGCCGAGTGCGGACTGCAGCCGCTCCCAGCGGAAGGGCAGTCGGATGATCGTCATGCCCTTTTTAGCGAAATAGCTGATCGTGTCTTCGCCGGGATAGGTATAGTTGGTGCCATAGACACCGCCGCGCTCGCCATATTCGCCGCCGGACAAATTGACGCCGCGGTAGCACGGGGCCTCAGCCGCAAGGACCGGCGACGGGGTGAGAGCGGCAGCAAGCAGCAGCGCTGTCAGATGTCGTGTCGTCCTCATGGCCATCCTCGCTATCGCGGCAATCGCAACGTCGGCGTCGCTGAAGTTATTTTAACGGTCCGTTAGCTAAGAATTTCTAAAGTATCAGCACCTCGGCTTCAGTCTTTCACGCTGGGCGGGACACGAGTGCGCGTATGAACCAGTATGACAGGAACAGGGTAAGCCGGCTCCCTGGCTGGCGCAGTTTTGAGCCATCTCAGACTGCGCCGGAAGGCGTGCGCATGCGCAGTCCCGTCATCCGCCCGGATGATTTCGTCCGGCCGTCGCCCGAACCCGCTTCGCCCCCTTTCGTGCCGCCGGCAAGTATTGCGGAAACCCGCCAATATGAGCGTCCGGCACCTCCGCCGCCGCTTCCAAAACAACCTGTCGTCGAAGCGCCGTCGAACGCAGCATCCGCGCCTGCCGCACCACTTCTCGACCTCCGCTCGAGTATCGCCGCGATCTGGAGCCGACGGCTGATCGTGTTGGGCCTGGCGCTTCTCGGAGCTGTGGCAGGCGGGGCGGTGGCGCCGCGCATCGCCCAGAAATTCACCGCCGTCAGCAGCCTCTATTTCGACCCGCGCCAGATCGGCCTTGCTGATACCGGCGCGCAATCTTCGGGTCCCTCGCCGGAAATGATCTCGGCGCTGATCGATAGCCAGGTGCAGATCCTGACCTCGGGCAATGTGCTCCGGCGCGTCGCCGAAGCCATGAAGCTCGACCAGGATCCCGAATTCACCGGCGGCCGCACGGATGGCGCCGCCGTGATCGGCACTCTGCAAAAGGCGCTGGTCATCACCCGTGAGGCCAGCACCTATGTCGTCTCGCTTGCCGCCACGACCAATGATCCCGAAAAATCCGCAAGGCTTGCCAACCAGGTCGTCACCTCCTTCACCGAGGAGGAGAACAGCGCCTCGAGCGGCATTTACGAAAATACCTCGTCGACACTTGATGGACGCCTCAACGACCTGCGCCAGAAGGTGCTCGAGGCCGAGCAGGCAGTCGAAACCTTCCGCGCTGACAACGACATGGCCGCGACAGAAGGTAACCTGATCTCCGACAAGCGGCTCGTCTCGCTGAACACGATGCTGGTAACGGCACAGGAAAAGACCATTCAGGCGAAGGCGCGCGCCGATGCCGTCGCCAATCTCCGCGTCGAGGACATCGTCGCCGGCAACCAGGCGGAGGGCGGCGTCACCTCGCCGCTCGTCAGTCTGCGTCAGCAATATGCCACCCAGGCCGCCGCCGTCGGCAGCCTCGAAAGCCAGATGGGCACGCGTCATCCGCGCCTGCAGGCGGCCCGCTCCTCGCTGCAGAGTATTGGCGGCGAAATCAAGGGCGAATTGCAGCGTCTCGCCACCTCGGCAAGGGGCGAATACGAGCAGGCCAAGGCCGCCGAGGACAGCATCGCCAAGGAACTTGCCGTGCAGAAGGCGCTGCAGGCGAGTACCTCCGACAAGCAGGTGGAATTGAACGAATTGCAGCGCAAGGCGACGGCGGCGCGCGATATTTACGAGACGGTGCTGAAACGCTCGAGCCAGACGAGCGAGGAACAGAACTTCAACCAGAGTAACATTCGCGTCATTTCGCCGGCCGAGCCGCCGGTCAAGGGAGACGGTCCCGGAAAGACGATTCTATTGGTTGCCGGCGTCATCGGCGGTTTTCTCGCGGGTTTCGTCATCGGCGCCGGTTTTGCGATCCTCGCCGGTCTCTTCGGCCATCCCGTCATCAGAAGTTATTTCAGGAAGTCCCCCGCTACGGCGGCTTGATGACGGTCGTCGGTTTTCCTACATCGGAAGAGCGGCCTATTGCCGGCAGGAGAGTTCCCATGCGGCTGCTGATGATGCTTCTGATATCGCTCGTTGCCGTGTCGAGCCTCGCCCCGGCGTCCGCCTTTGCCGTCGACTGGACAAAATCCGTCGATTCGGGCGTTCAACCCCTCTATCCCTATAAGGGTCTGCCCGGCGTCAAGGCGCAGCCGGACAAGAAAGAGGAGGATTCCTACAATTGCCGCACCGAAACCGTGCAGATCCGCCGCCGTTACGACGAGATCTTCCGCTCCGGCGGCATGCCGACGCTGATGTATGTCTGCGAACGCGACGGCTTCATCTCGATGGACGACAAGGTCCCCCTGCGCGGCCACTATCAGCCGGTGCGGTGAACGCTTCGGGCCGACTGCTGCAATGTCGTGCGGTTGTGGTGAACTCCAGCCGCTGACGGCATAGGCAGCGGCTGATCTGGACAGGACGGCGCCGGATCCCATTCCGCCGGCCGATGGCTGCTGACAAAGGCGGGCGTGTCGGCAGAAAGAAAAAATCCCACTTCGGAATCTCGAAATTCCCCCGCTTCGGGATTCCGAAGTGCTACATACATTATGGTGGGAGTTCCCAGGCGCTGCCATACCTTGGCCGGATCGTTGCGGCTAAGTCTCCAGATTAAGCTGGAGTGGAGCGTCGTCTGCCTTGACGACCTTGGACTTGCGCTTTGTTGCCGCACGGCGTGCTGGCTTGGTGGTTTTCGGCAGAGTGTCGGAGCCGAACTCGTCTGCCTCGGAGCTGGGCAGCAGCAGGCCGGCCGCAGGCGCCGCAGCGGCTACCTCAATGACCGGCTTGGGGGGCGGTATTTCAATGGCCGGCTTGGCAGCTGACACCTCGCGGACCTTTATAGGCTCGGGGTGGCTGGCGGCGGGTGCGGCGTATCGGATCATCAGCAAGACTCCATTTTGTTCGCTTTATGTTCGCATTTGGGGGTGAGGGAGTCAATGCAGGCCAGCTATCAAGAGCGGCGGGAATAAGCGTCTAGAAGTGAGGACTTCGGAGAATTCTTGGGAGCTATTGAGCGAACAAGCCCTTGCGCGGATCGCGACTGGCCTTTGTCGCAAGGCACCTGCGCAACTTTAGTTGAAAAGGCTTAACTCCTTGATCTTGGTAACGATCAAGAATGGAATGGTGCCCAGAAGAGGACTCGAACCTCCACACCCTTTCGGGTACCAGCACCTGAAGCTGGCGCGTCTACCAATTCCGCCATCTGGGCGACGGAGAGCGATGTAAGGGGGTGGCCCCTGACTGTCAACTGGGTTTTTGAAGTTTTTCTGACAGTTGGCGAAAAAGCGGCCGATCACATGCGAGGGAGCGCCGAAGGGTGGGCATAGCGCTCGGGTTGGCACGCCCTATATAGAGGAAATATCGAAAGGAATGCATCATGCTTGCTCCCCGCACGCTTCTGCTCGCCGGTCTCTTGGCCGTTTTGTCACCCGCCATCGCCGGGGCCGATTCGCTGAAGCTGGGCAAGCCCGGGGTCGGGCCGCTCAATACGGGCTCGACGCTTTGCGATTTTCGCGGCTGCTTCGGGTTCGGGCCGCAGCAATGGCATCGCCCCGCCTATGTCCAGCCGAACTACCGCCCGCGCGGCGCGGGGCCGACCTATTACCGGCCGGGCGCTGCCGGGCCGCCGCAGCTGACCTATGATCCGCCGCCGGTGCAAAGGGTGCAGCCGAAGGCGCGCGACATGAACAGCCATGCCGCCTGGTGCAGCAACGAATACCGCTCCTACAATCCGAGGACGGATCGGTTCCTCACCTATGAGGGCATCTACAAGACCTGCCGCTCGCCCTATCGCTGATCGTCGTGATCAGCTTTCGAGCGAGGCGCGGTCGACGTGGCCGAGATCGCGGCCGGGCTCGACGATGTCGCGGACCCGCTGCTTCAGCTCCTTCGGCCCGGGAAAGCCGCCGTCGCGCTTGCGCTCCCAGATGAGATCGCCATTGACGCGAATCTCGAAATTGCCGCCGGTGGCGGGGATCAGCGCCACTTCACCGAGGCTGTCGGAAAAGGTGTGCAGAAGCTCCTGCGCCATCCAGCTGGCGCGCAGCAGCCAGTTGCACTGGGTGCAGTAGAGGATCGTGACGCGGGCTTTTTCGGTCATGGCGATGTCCTTTCGTTTGTTGAGATTTAAGCCCTGTGGCGCGTGCGCGCAATCGCCCTCGCTAGAGCATGATGCCGAAAAGTGTGAGCGGTTTTCGGGCGACATCATGCTCCAACTATTTAATTAAGAACAGGATTCAGATTTTGAGCCGAACCGGCCTAAAGCCTGAATCCTGTTCTGGCGTCTTGCGCGCCGTCCTCCACCATGGTCTCTTCCGATGGTCGGCCATACCAGGAAGAGACCATGCGCGTCGCAGTCATCGAAAATATGCGAAATACCGGCCTCGGCGCGCTTGCCGCAGCGCTCGACGAGGCGGGCGCGGAGATCGAGTGGTTCCGGGTGTGGCAGGACGGCATCCTGCCGCTGGATATATCGGGCCATGACGCGCTGGTCGTTCTCGGCGGCGAGCAGAGCGCGCTGGATGACGAAACCCATCTCTATCTGCCGGAGCTCGCCCGGCTCACGCGCCGCTTCGGCGATGCCGGCAAGGCCGTGCTCGGCATCTGCCTCGGCAGCCAGATTCTCGCCCGCGCTTATGGCGCCGACAATCACTTAGGGATCGCCCGCGAATTCGGCTGGCACCGGATCGGCGTCACCGCCGAGGGCCGGGCCGATCCGCTGCTGTCGGCGCTTGGCGGCGAGTTCACCATCTTCGAATGGCATGCCGACACGTTTTCCCTGCCTGAGGGCGCGGTGCGTCTCGCCTCGAGCCCCGTCGCCGAGAACCAGGCCTTCCGCATCGGTCGCGCCGTCTATGGCACCCAGTTCCATTTCGAGGCCAATTTGGACGTCGTCGAGCAATGGAAGGCCGAATTTCCCGACACGATCGCGCGTATTGCGCCGGGCTGGCTGGAGAAACATGCCGAACTGGCGGCAAGGCATGGCGGAGCCGCCGATGCCGCGGGCCTTGCCATTGCGCGCGCCTGGGTCAGCCTGATCGAACGGGAAGAGGTCGAAATGCTGTCGCAGGCCTCGGCGTGAGGGGTGATGCGATGGCGGCCAGTGAACGCGAAAAGATGGCGGCAGGCGAATGGTATTGCTGCCTCGATGACGAGCTCGATCTCTTGCGCCGGCAGGCGCGCTTGGCCGTCCACGCGCATAATTCGCTGCCGCCGGATGCGCGCGGCGCGGTTGCGCCAGCCCTGAGGGCACTCTTTGCGCAGGCAGCGCCCAATGTCTTCATCGAGGCGCCGTTTCACTGCTCCTACGGCATCAATATCACTCTCGGCGAACGCGTCTATTTCAATGCCGGCTGCACCATTCTCGATTCCGGCCGGGTGATCATCGGCGATCGCAGCATGTTCGGCCCCGGCGTGCAGGTCTATTGCGCCGAGCATCACAAGGAGCCGGCACTTCGCAGCACGGGCATCGAGATTGCCAGGCCCGTCACCATCGGCAACGACGTCTGGATCGGTGGCAGCGCCATCATCCTCGGCGGCATCACCATCGGCGACGGCGCGATTGTCGGCGCCGGTGCGGTGGTGACCAGGGATGTGCCGGCCGGCGCAACCGTAGTCGGCAATCCAGCCCGCATCCGCTAACGCCGGCTCCTATCCCGTGATGGCCCCTCGCCATCTCGACAGCGGCGATCATTCCGCTAGATGAGAGGGCAAAACGGGAGGGAAGCATGAACGAACTGAATTTACCGATGGAAGGCGGCTGCCGTTGCGGCCGGGTGCGATTGACGATCAGCGCCCCGCCGCTGCTCACCATGGCCTGCCATTGCACGGGGTGCCAGAAGATGACATCAAGCGCCTATTCGCTGAGTGCGGCCATCCCGAGCGAAGGCTTCGAGGTGACGCAAGGCGAGCCGGTGATCGGCGGCCTGCATGGCGTCACGAAGCATTATTTCTGCCCGCATTGCATGAGCTGGATGTTCACCCGGCCGGAAGGCATGGACTGGTTCGTCAATCTGCGCGCGACCATGCTCGACGATCCCAGCTGGTTCACGCCCTTCATCGAGACCTGGACAAGCGAGAAGCTGTCCTTCGCCGAGACCGGGGCGGTGTACAGCTACGCGGCGCTGCCTGAGATGGACGCCTATGAGGGGCTGGTGAAGGAATATATGGGCAGGGGATGAGGCTCAGAAACCCTGGAAGAGAAAATCGACGGCGGCGATAATTCGATCACTGTCGGCGGTAAGATCCGCCACCACGCCTCCAATCTCCTTTACGGAAATTGCGCCGGTGAATTGGGTAGCCATCACATAGGGCAGGTCATTGATCACGAATTGTGGATTGAGCTGACGCATGATTTTGGGAAGCGCTTGCAATGGAAGTATCGGCGCCATGATCCGCGTTGTCAGCTCACCAAGCAAGTCGAACTGCAGATCGAGGGCAAGCGCGTCGGTATGCATGAGATTGTAAACATGAAACCGAGCCATCAGAACTGTCGATATTTCTGAAACGGCAGACCGTGCTTTTCGACATAGGCATTGGAAGCGGCAATAGCCTCGGCGTTCTCGATACGCCAAAGCCGCTCGCGCTCCGCCTTTATGGCCTGTGCGATACCATCTTCCGCCGCCCGGGATATGTTGATCTTGAGCTCGCGCGCCTGGGAAACGAGACCTTCATCAAGAGAAAGGTTCGCTGCTTTTCTTGGTCGCTGAGCCATAACGATCTCCTCAATTTTATGCGCACAGTGTATGCGCATAAGATACCGTTGAGAAGCGTTATTCGTCGCCCATCTTCAGCGCGGCGATGAAGGCTTCCTGCGGGATCTCCACCTTGCCGAACTGGCGCATGCGCTTCTTGCCGGCCTTCTGCTTGTCGAGCAGCTTGCGCTTGCGGGTGGCGTCGCCGCCGTAGCATTTCGCGGTCACGTCCTTGCGCAGCGCCGAGATCGTCTCGCGGGCAATGACGTTGCCGCCGATCGCCGCCTGGATCGGGATCTTGAACATGTGCTTCGGGATCAGCTCCTTGAGCTTCTCACACATGTCGCGGCCGCGCTTTTCCGCGGCCGTCCGGTGCACCATCATCGACAGAGCGTCGACCGGTTCGCCGTTGACGAGGATCGACATCTTCACGAGGTTGCCCTCGCGGTGGTCGGTCAGCGTGTAGTCGAAGGAGGCATAACCCTTCGAGATCGACTTCAGCCGGTCGTAGAAATCGAAGACGACTTCGTTGAGCGGCAGGTCGTAGGTCAGCATCGCGCGCGTGCCGACATAGGTGAGCTCGATCTGGATGCCGCGCCGGTCCTGGCAGAGCTTCAGGATGCCGCCGAGATAATCGTCGGGCGTCAGGATGGTCGCGCGGATCCACGGCTCGTGGATTTCCGAGATCTTGACGACATCTGGCATGTCGGCCGGATTGTGCAGCTCGCGCTCCGTGCCGTCGGTCATGTACATCTTGTAGACGACGGAGGGTGCGGTGGCGATGAGGTCGAGGTCGAACTCGCGCTCCAGCCGTTCCTGGATGATTTCGAGATGCAGCAGGCCGAGGAAGCCGCAGCGGAAACCGAAGCCGAGGGCCGCCGATGATTCCATTTCGAAGGAGAAGGAGGCGTCGTTGAGGCGAAGCTTGCCCATGGCGGCGCGCAGATCCTCGAAATCGGCGGCATCGACCGGGAAGAGGCCGCAGAACACCACCGGCTGGGCCGGCTTGAAGCCCGGCAGCGCCTGGGCCGTCGGCCGCTTGTCCTCGGTGATCGTGTCGCCGACGCGGGTATCGGCCACTTCCTTGATCGAGGCGGTGATGAAGCCGATCTCGCCGGGGCCGAGGCGGTCGATATTGACCATCTTCGGCGTCAGCACGCCGACGCGCTCCACCTGGTATTTCGCATCGGTGCCCATCATCCGAACCGTCTGGCCCTTGGTCAGCACGCCGTCGATGACGCGGACCAGAACCATGACGCCGAGATAGGCGTCGTACCAGCTGTCGACCAGCAGCGCCTTCAGCGGCGCCTTTTCGCCGCCCGGGCTCTTCGGCGCCGGCAGCTTGTGGACGATCGCCTCCAGCACGTCGGGAATGCCGAGGCCGGTCTTTGCCGAAATCAGCACGGCCTCCGAAGCGTCGATGCCGATCACTTCCTCGATCTGTTCCTTGATGCGGTCGGGTTCGGCGGCCGGCAGGTCGATCTTGTTGAGGACGGTGACGATCTCGTGGTTGTTGTCGATCGCCTGGTAGACGTTGGCGAGCGTCTGCGCTTCGACGCCCTGGCTGGCGTCGACGACGAGCAACGAACCCTCGCAGGCCGACAGCGACCGCGAGACTTCATAGGCGAAGTCGACGTGGCCGGGCGTGTCGATCAGGTTGAGAATGTATTTCTCGCCGTTGTTGGCCTGGTAATGCAGGCGCACGGTCTGGGCCTTGATGGTGATGCCGCGCTCGCGCTCGATATCCATATTGTCGAGCACCTGCTCGGACATTTCGCGCTCGGCAAGGCCGCCCGTCGTCTGGATCAGGCGGTCGGCCAGCGTCGATTTGCCGTGGTCGATATGGGCCACGATCGAAAAGTTGCGGATATGGGACAGCGGAGTGGTGGAATTGGTGCTCATGCGCGCCATATAGCAGCGCCGCCCCCTGCCGCAAAGCGGTAATTATCCTGCTGTTTACGCTATTTCGTCCTGTATCGGGCGCCTGTCAGACCGGCCACGTCTCCAGCCGCCAGGCCGAATCCCAGAACATCCATTCATATTGCGAGGCGCGCACGAAGACATCGGTCATTTGCGCCCGTTCCACCGGCGATGCGGCGCGGGCGGCGATGTCGGTCAGCGCGATCACTTCGCGGGCACCGGCGGCAAATTGCGGATCGCCATAGGTGTTGATCCAGGCCTGGAAGGCATTGCCTTCGATAACAGGCCGGTTCTTGATCGCTTCGCCGACCTGCCAGTAGATCCAGAAGCAGGGGAGGATGGAGGACAGCGCCACCGCGTAGGAGCTATGATAGGCGGTGGCAAGCAGGAAGTTCGTATAGGCAAAGCCGGCAGGCGAGGGCTCGGCTGATGTGACGTCCGCAGACGTGATGCCGAACTGGGTGAGGAAGCCGGCATGCAGGCCCTGCTCGACGGTGATCGCCTTCTGCGCCGAACCGAGGAAGCGCAGGACCTGCGCATTGTCGGGCGCCTTGGCCGCAACGATCGCCAGGCATCGCGCATAATGCTTGAGGTAGAGCGCATCCTGCAGGATGTAGTGCCGGAAAACCTCCGGCGGCAGCGTGCCGTCCGAAAGGCGCTGCAGCAGCGGCAAGGCCTCGATTTCAGCCATGATCGGCGCGATCCTGTCCCAGGCGGCAGCCGTGAAGCTTCCTGTCAGTTCCGTGCTCTGCGTGCTGGCGTCCATCACTCTCTCCTCGGATTACGCCGCCATATATGGACGGCGCAGCGGCGAATGCAAGGCGCGTCTGGCCGCTTTTCGTCGCCACTTGATTCCATCATCGGATAATGTATTTCTCTTATAGTAGAATCACGGAACTGGAAAATGGAACCGGAACTCGAACAGGCGATCGGCATCCGCATCCGCACGCTGCGGCAGGAAAAGGCCCTGACGCTCGATGATCTTGCTGCGGCCTCCGGCGTCAGCCGGGCGATGATCTCGCGCATCGAGCGGGCGGAGGCGAGCCCGACCGCCTCGCTGCTGGCGAGGATCTGCGCCGCGCTCGGCCTGTCGCTGTCGGCCTTCTTTGCGGAAGAGGGGCAGGCCTCGCCGCTCGCCCGGAGGCAGGAGCAACAGGTCTGGCGCGATCCGGAGACCGGTTATATCAGACGGTCTGTTTCACCCCCGGGCACCGCCTCCGATGTCGATATCGTCGAGGTTGAATTCCCGGCCGGCGCCCGCGTCAGCTTCCCCCCGCATGCGAGCGCCCATGGCATGACGCAGCATATCTGGCTGTTCGACGGCGAACTGGAGATGACGGCGGCTGAGATCGTCTACCGGCTGCGGCCGGGCGATTGCCTCTTCATGCCGGTCGGCGAGGGTCACGTCTTCCACAATCCCGGCAACGCGCCCGCACGCTATTGCGTCGTGCTCGATCGCGGCGGCCGATAACAGCATTCATTTCAGGAGAACAGCATGCCTGCTATTCGTACCCTTTCCGCCGTGGAGGCCCGCGCCGCCATTCCGGCCCTTTCGCAAGTGCTTGTCGATTGCGTCGCGGGCGGCGCCTCCGTCGGCTTCATGCAGCCCTATGGGCCTGAAGATGCCGAGCCCTATTGGCGTGATGTCGCCGATGCCGTTGCCACCGGCGGCAATCTGCTGCTGGTTGCCGAACTCGACGGCAGGATCGTCGGCACCGTCCAGGTGGGTGCCGCGCAGATGCCGAACCAGCCGCATCGCGGCGATCTGAAGAAGCTGCTGGTGCATCGCTCCGCCCGCGGCAAGGGGCTCGCCCGGCTGCTGATGGATGCCGCCGAGCGTGAGGCGGCAAGCCGCGGCAAGACCCTGCTCGTGCTCGACACGGCAACCGGCAGCGATGCCGAGGCGATCTATCCGCGCCTGGGCTGGCAGCGTGTCGGTGTCATCCCCGATTACGCGCTGTGGCCGGAAGGCGGCTTCTGCGCCACCACCCTGTTCTACAAGCGGCTTACCTGATTGCGCCGGCCCCGCTCATCCCTGCCTGGCGAAGACCGGAAGCGCGCCACCGAGCGTCGTGCCCGCCGTCCATTGCGCGGCATTCCAGCCGAATTGCCGCGCTGCTTCGATATTTTCGGCCATATCGTCGATGAAGGCGATGTCGCCGGGCAGCACGCCGGCCCGCTCGGTCGCCAGCCGGAAGAAATCGGGAGAAGGCTTGTTGTGTCCGAGTGCTGCGGAATAGATGATGTCGTCGAAATGTGCGCTAAGGCCGATCTGCTCCATCAGGTAGCGTGCCCGCCTATGCTCCTGGTTGGTCGCCAGCAAGAGAGTGATGCCGCTTTGCCTGAGAGCAGCGAGTTCTTCGAGCAGATTGCGGTCGAGACGGGAATCGTTTTCGAACCAGTAGTCGATCAGTGTTTCGGCGCTGAGGTGGGGCGCAATCTTTGCGAGAACGCCGGCGAGCCTCGGCTCCAGCGCCTCGCGGCCGATGATGATATCGCGCCAGTGGCTCTGGAAGAATTCCTGCTGCAGCAGGTCGACACGCAGGCCGAGGTCGCGTTCCAGATAGGTGAAGTGAGGCAGGCCGTCGGCGGGGCGACCATGAATGAGCACGCCGTCGACATCGACCATCAGCACTTTCATGCGGAATATTTCCTCGTTCTCAAAACACCGGCGAAGGTGGCGTCATCCGCCTGGACGTTCAAGACGGCGCGCCACTTTTTTGTCGCGGCCGAGCCGTGTAAATCTCCATCGTCAATCAAGGGCAGGATCTGAAATGCGCGTCATCTATTCCGAAGACCACAAGCTGCGCGATGCCAGGACCGAGCTGCACGCCGGCCAACTGGTGACGCCCTTCGAGGCGCCGTTTCGCGCCGAATGGATCCTGGCGGCGGTCAAGGAGGCGGGCTTTACCGACGTGGTGGCGCCCGATGCGCATGGATTGGAAACGGCGCTGAAGGTGCATGATCCCGCCTATCTGGATTTTCTTGCCACCGTCTGGGACCGCTGGGTGGCGGCCGGTTTCACCGGCGAGGCGATCGCCAATTCCTTCGCCGTTCGCCGTACCAGCCAGCGCGTGCCCAACAATATCGTCGGCGCGATCGGCCATTACGCCAATGCCGCCGATACCTCGATCACCAAGGGCTCCTACGAGGCGGCGATCGCCTCCATGCGCTGCGCGATCACAGGCGCCGATTGGCTGAATGCCGGCAATCGTTTCGCCTTCGCGCTCTGCCGCCCGCCCGGCCACCATGCCGGCATCGATCTCTTCGGCGGTTATTGCTTCATCAACAATTCGGGCGTCGCCGCGCAGCGGCTGCTCGACCATGGTGCGAGGAAAGTCGCGGTGCTGGATGTCGATTTCCACCACGGCAACGGCACGCAGGATCTTTTCTATCACAGAGGCGATGTCTTCACCGCCTCGCTGCATGGCGATCCCATGCATGCCTTTCCCTATTTCCTCGGCCATGCCGACGAGGAAGGCGAGGGGGAGGGCACGGGCGCCAACCGCAACTATCCGATGCCGCCGGGCACGCCTTGGCATGTCTGGTCTTCGGCCCTTGCCGATGCGCTCACCCGCATCAAGACCTTCGGCGCCGAGGCGATCGTCGTGGCACTCGGCGTCGACACTTTCGAGCGCGATCCGATCTCCTTCTTCAGCCTCACCACCGATGATTTCATCCGCATGGGCGCGATGATATCAGCCGCCGGCCTGCCGGTGCTCGCCTGCATGGAGGGTGGTTACGGCGTGCCGGAAATCGGCCTCAACGTCGCCAATGTCCTCAAGGGCCTGGAAGCCTGATCCCTGCCGATGACCGACGAGACAGTTTCATCCGATATCCCGACATCCCGTATGCTGAGCTGGGCGCGCAACTCCACCATCTATCGCCTTGAGCGGCGGATGATGACGGAAAAGCAGCTCTTTGACGCCATTGCCCGCAAGGCGAAGGAGAAATTCGAGGATATCAGCGCGGCGCAACTCAAGGCCGTTGCCGATTTCGCCGTCAAATTTGCCTATGACAATAAGGTGCTCGACGATAGCGCCTATGCGGAGATCAGCACGCGCTCGGCCGTGCGCGGCGGTAAATCGAAGCGCGCGATCGCCCAGAAGCTTGCTGCCAAGGGCGTCTCCAGCGACAAGGTCGAAGTGGCACTTGAGGAGGCTGACGATCTCTATGCCGCAGCGATTTTTGCCCGCAAACGCGCCTTCGGCCCCTTCCGCCGGGTCGAGCTCGACGAAAAGCGAAAGGCGAAAGAGCTTTCGGCTTTCGCCCGCAACGGCTTCAGCTTCGACATCGGCAGGAAGGTCTTCGACATGAGCTTCGAAGACGCCGAAGAGGTCATCCTTGCTGGCCGATCTTTGGCGCCTCAGCATCAGCGCTCTTGATCCCGGCATGAAAAGTTTGAATTTGGTTCTCACCCGTCTTCGGCCTAGAACCGCGCCAGGATCGGGGGCCACATGGACATCAAGAATATCGAGACCGGGACGGACGGCGCAGCCTTGATTGCGCAGCCGGGCGTATCGCCGACTTCGGGTGGCTTGGCGGCCGGTGTCGCGATGTGCCTGATGTCGATGTCTTCGATCCAGTTCGGCGCAGCACTGTCTTCGCCAGCCATTGCGACCTATGGCGTTGCCGGCGCCACCTGGCTGCGGCTTGCTTTCGCGGCGATCATCCTTGCCGTCGTCGTCAGGCCTTCAGTGCTGCGTTATAGCGGCGCCCAATGGCGGGCGACATTGCTGCTCGGCACGACGACGGCCGCCATGACGCTCTGCTTCTTCGCGGCGATCCAGCGGCTGCCGCTCGGCCTGGCGATCGCCATCGATTTCCTCGGGCCGCTCTCGGTCGCCGTCTTCGGCTATGGCCTGACCTGGCGGCTCGCCTGGCCGTTGATCGCTGCGGCCGGCATTCTCTTCCTCGCCCATGACCGCGAAGGCTGGGTCGGCAATCTCCCGGGCGTCCTCTTTGCCCTCGGCTCGGCCGTGGGATGGGCGGTCTATATCCTGCTGACGAAGAAGGTCGGCGCTGCCTTCAAGGGTCTGGAAGGCCTCTCGATGTCGCTGATCGTTGCCGGCCTCGTCGCAACCCCCTTCGGCCTTGCCGAGACAGGGGGCGCCTTCACGCTGAAGGGACTGGTCGAGGTTCTCGGCCTTGCCATCCTCGTGCCGCTGTTGCCCTATGCGCTGGAAATGGTGGCGCTGCGGCGCATGCCGTCGGCATCCTTCGGCATCCTGATGAGCCTCGAACCGGCGATCGGCGCGCTCGCCGGCTTTCTGATCCTCGCCCAGCCGATGACCGCGCTGCAGATACTGGGTACGGCGCTCGTGGTGGCGGCCAGCGCCGGCGCCACCGCCTCGGCGGCGAAGACTTAGAGCTGAATGCCTGCGTTATTTCGTTAATTTGGATCAGGCGGGTTTGCGCTTGGGATCGTCGAGAGCCGGATTGTAGAACAGCGACAGCACCAGGCTCTTGGCGATCCGTTCCGCCGTCGCCATGAACCAGGCCTTGGCCTCCGGCGACGGGGCGATGTCGTCGAGTGTTGCGGCAAACAGCGACAGCCACTTCGGAAAGAGATCCGGTGTCAGGTTTGCCACATGAGTATGCGCCTGCACCGGCTTGCCGCCATAGGCGCCGCTGCGGAAGGCGACAGCCGACCAGAAGCCCTTCATTTTCGCCATATGCTCCGGCCAGCGGCCGGCCAGCTTGGCGTCGAACACCGGGCCGAGATCGGGATGCGTTAACACGCGCCCGTAAAAGGTCTCGACCAGCCTGTCGATGAAGGCCGCGTCGACGCCCATGTCCCGCATCTCGGCCTCCGCCCTTTCGCGGATCGCCGCGACATGAGCAGGGCGGCCCTGAATGTCATTGTCCATTCCAAAACCCCGGCGCCGCGTGATGCGGCAGCCTCCATATAGGTGTTTATGGCGGCGAGCCAAAGTCGCCCGTGCCGCTTGCGGCAATCTGTCAGCGCTGTAGCACTTTGAATTGCCTCACGCACTTGACCGTCATCGCCGTGTTCTTTAGATTTAGAATAATTCTAAAAATTGGAGAAGATCATGCTGGCGCGGTTTTTCAGATCCTCGAAACGATCTTTCGAGTCGCTGTCCGAGCAGGAGATCCTTGCCCTTGGGATCGCCTCCGAGGAAGACGATGCCCGCATCTATCTTGCCTATGCAGACAGACTGCGCCGCGAATTTCCGGCCTCGGCCAAGGTCTTCGAGGACATGGCCGAGGTCGAGGACACGCATCGCAAGTCGTTGATCGAGATCCATCGCCAGCGTTTCGGTGAACGCATTCCGTTGATCCGGCGCGAGCATGTGGAGGGCTTCTATGAGCGCAAGCCGGACTGGCTCAGGGCAAACCTTTCGCTGGATGCGATGCGCAGGGAAACCGAGGCGATGGAGGAGCAGGCCTATCGCTTCTATGTCGAGGCGGCAAAGCGGACCTCGGACGCCTCGACGCGCCAGCTTCTCGGTGATCTCGCCCTCGCCGAGCAGGGGCATGAAGATATCGCCCGCATGCTGGGCGACAAACATACGCCGGAAGACGTCAAGCACGACGAGGACGAGACGGTGCGCCGGCAGTTCGTGCTGACCTATGTGCAGCCCGGCCTTGCCGGGCTGATGGATGGCTCGGTCTCGACGCTGGCGCCGATCTTCGCCGCCGCCTTCGCCACGCAGGATACCTGGCAGACCTTCCTCGTCGGACTTTCGGCCTCCGTCGGCGCCGGCATTTCGATGGGCTTCACCGAAGCCGCCCATGACGACGGCAAGATCTCCGGCAGAGGCTCGCCGGTCAAGCGTGGCCTTGCCTGCGGCATCATGACGGCGCTCGGCGGTCTCGGCCACGCACTGCCCTATCTGATCCCGCATTTCTGGACGGCGACGATCACCGCTGCCGTCGTTGTCTTCTTCGAGCTCTGGGCCATCGCCTTCATCCAGAACCGCTACATGGAAACCCCCTTCCTGCGCGCCGCCTTCCAGGTGGTGCTCGGCGGCAGCCTGGTCCTCGGCGCCGGCATCCTGATCGGGAATGGGTGAGTTGCGGTCGGGCATAGCCCGAGCAATCGATCCAGTAAATCCGCAGCAACGAACGCCCTGAGCCTAAAGCGAAGGGCCGGGAGACGGTGCGTCATACTCGGCATCAAAAGTGGTCCGTGCCCTTCGCTTGCGCTCAGCGCATTCGCGGCTTCGCCGCTCACCCCCTCATCTGCCTGCCGGCATCTTCTCCCCGCTGGGGAGAAGCGGAGTCGTGGCACGTACGTCTTATTCCCCCTTCTCCCCAGCGGGGAGAAGATGCCCGTAGGGCAGATGAGGGGGTTGAGGAGCGTTGGCGACGAACGCGTTAAGCGCAGCGAAAGGCCGGCTAGCGGCAGCCCGCTCCTCTCCGCATAAGGAAAGGGAGAACCATCACCCACAAAACAAAAAGGCCGGCAAATCGCCGGCCTTTTCCACATTCTCTATTGCAAGCCTTACCGCAGAGCGCCGACCAGGACGTCGCGGCCGTTCTCGATGGTGACCCAGCGGCCGGCATTGTAGCTCGACTGGCGCTTGACGAAGGAATAGGGCGTCGCAAACCACGGCTTGACGTCGGAGGCGAGGTTGTCGAGCACGAAATCGCCCTCTGCAGTGCGCAGCGTCAGCACCGCATGGCCTTCGCCATCCGGCTTGCGCACGACGGTCATCAGCAGGTCGGCCGCCGAAAAGCCGCGCTGGATCAGCATGCGGCGCTTCAGCAGAGCGAAATCCTCACAGTCGCCGGCGGTGGTCGGATAGGCCCAGACCTCATCCTTGCCGTAGATTTCCTTGTCGGTCATCGGCGTGATGGTGCGATTGACCGTGGCGTTGACCAAACGGACGAGCGACCACTTCCCCGGGTTCATGGCGACCGGGCCTGCGTTGCGGTTTGCGCCACATTCATTGCGGTGGATCTGACAGAAATCGTAGTGGCCGATCGGCTGTGAGGTGGCATTGCCCGTTACCATTGAAGCATTTCTGCTTGGGGCCGGTATGGCGGCCGTTGCCATCGCAAACACGGCCATCATGGCCACAAAAATACCCTTGATCCGCACGCCCGCTCTTTCCTTGCATCGCCCCTTATTTATTAACAAAGTGTTAATGGAGAGGGCCGGAAAGAGTCAATCGTTACTTCTTGGTAGGACCTTGCGACTCGCCGACATGGTTAAAATGCAACGGCTTGGGGACCTGTATCAGGCGAATTTATCCGCCGATGCCATTCAAGCGGGCATCTGCCTAATTGTTGATGAACGGATGATGCCTTTGACGGCGCTCACGAGCAGCGCGATGTCGCCGGGGCGGGAAAGGCGATGGTCGCCGTCGCGAATGAAGGTCAGCACCACGTCGTCGGCGGGAAGATGTTCGACCAGTTTCATCGCATGTGCATGCGGCACATCAGCGTCTTTCATGCCCTGGAGGATATGCACCGGGCAGCCTGTTTCGATGATGCCGTCGAGCACCCGGTTCTCGCGGCCATCCTCGATCAGCGCCCGCGTATAGATGTTCGGTTCCGGACTATATTGCGAGCGCTCTTCGAAATAGCCGCGCTCGGCCAGCGACTTGCGCTCCTTGGCCTTCAGGTTCGGCTCGATCAGCTCGGAGGTGAAATCGGGTGCGGGCGCGATCAGCACCATGCCTTCGAGTTTTGGGCCTTCGAGCTTTGGGCCGCCCTGCCGCGCAAGCTCCTGCGCCAGCCTGAGCGCGATCCAGCCGCCCATCGACGAGCCGACGAGGATTATCCGATCGGGCGCGACATGGCGGATGACGGCAAGCGCCTCCTCCAGCCAGCGCGAGATCGTGCCGTCGCCGAAGCTGCCGCCGGAAAGTCCGTGGCCGGAATAATCGAGGCGGATGCAGGCGGCGCCAAGTTCCGCCGCCAGCCCGTCGAGTTCCACTGCCTTGGTGCCGCTCATGTCGGAGCGGTAGCCGGACAACCAGACGAGTGCCGGTGCGCCATTGCCGGCCCGCGCCGGGCGGACAAGCATGGCGATCTCACGCGCCGCCTCACCCTCGCCGACCGTCAGGAACTGCGGCTGGGCATTGGACAACTGATCGGACATCGGCGAAACTCCTATTGTTTTGGCCTATAAAACAGATTCTTGGCAGGCTGACAGCGGGTGATTTTTCCGCTAAAGGATGATATTGACTCCGTTGCAGCGATGACGCGACACGTTT